>JAEEGF010605483.1_pt1 | contig 21426 bp, 18 predicted proteins | sample 9134171 | NCBI WGS metagenome assembly JAEEGF01 (sample SAMN16246542, study PRJNA631951) | gut metagenome | biome: gut microbiome; feature: rumen; material: AP-attached | host: Bos | place: Iran: Karaj | collected 2018-10 | reverse complement strand
AAGGATACGAATTCATGTTGAAGGACAATAATCCTGCCTGCCATTGGGACACCGTGGTTTGGAGTTTCGAGAATGACATTCCTTGGGAATTGGAGCCTTTGGGCGACAAGGGAAGCCACTGTAAGGTCTATGTACTGCATCTACTGGAAGACACGGTATGGCTCAACGCCAGAGTGTACAACGACTGTTTCCCTGATGGCATCGAGCGACGCTTTTGGTTAGTAAGTTCGTTCTATGGTATTGAGGACGGCCCTTCGACGGGCTCAGGGGCCTTTAGCGTAGCTCCGAATCCTAACAACGGGCAGATGCAACTGAACTTCGAAAACCTCATCGGGAGAACCGACATCAAGGTCTTCGACATGACAGGTCGACTGGTTGACCATTTCCAGACCTTCAACGCCACCCATCAATGCTCGATTCCTTACAACTGCAAGTGTAAAGCCAACGGAATCTATCTCTTTGTCCTCAATAACGCAGGCCGAACATGTACAAAAAAGGTGTCAATAATCAACCCATTACAATAAAAAACAAAAAAAATCCGTTCGTTTTTAGTGATGGTAAACTCTAAATCCATATATTTGCCAGATTATTTTCAACCATGAGATGTACCTCATGCCTTAGCATCAAGACGATGAAGAAACACCTAATCAGAACATTGGTATTGTTTTTTGGGCTCACACTGCTCAGCTCATGCATGAAAGACAATCCCAAAGAGAACGCTACCGTCTTCTACGGACACCAGCAAATCCCTAATATCAACGAGTACATGCCCATGAGCCTTTTGGAAGCCCTGGGCAACGAGAACCTGTATTTTGGCGACGAGCCGCCCAGGCTTGAAGGATGCTATATTGCCGACAGCATTGTGGCAACGAGAATCATCCGCATCCCCGGAAGCCATTGGATTCAAACGGAAGGCCCTATTCAAGGCATAAAGCAATTGAGATTCAAGGAACAGCATTTTGGAATCGCACAGCTCAAATACGACTTCTTCAACTACAGCCCTCAGCTCAACGACATCATCAAGATTGAAGCATCCGACACCGACACCACCTATCTTCTGATGAAGGAATATGTCGACCAATTCACCGCCGACTCCTTGACACCCGTCTACTTTGACAATGAGTTCAGCACCGATGTCTTCAACACGGTCTATATCATGGGACAGGACCCCTATTTCACGATTTTCTACTACGAGATACGATTGCCTTCCCAATTCCGTCCCCTCTATGCCAACATCATCTCCGGCAAAGTAGAAAAAGAATTCATCATCGAAACCGATACCGTCAACGGATCGATCGATACCATCACAAGACCCGTCATCAAGAACCTCAGGTGGGGCATTGAAACCATGAAGTACTTCGAGGGAGGACACATTCTCGACCTGATTCTGAATCAAGAGCACCAAACCCCGCCCAAACCGGGAGACATCTTGATCCTGAAAAACGCAAAAGACATACATATTGGGGAATACCAAGAATAACAACGCACAACAACAGCTTTCCAGATGAAAAAGACAATCGCCATACTATCTTTTCTTTTCATTTTTGGTCATTTGGCCCAAGCCCAATTCAGGAAGCCTTTAACGTCAGCGAGCAGCAAAGTGAACTCCTCTGAAGCACTCTACAATATTGGTCTTTTTGGCGGCCTCAATTCGACTTATTGGCTTCATTTTGGCGGCACGGAGACGAAATACAACCAACCTTTCAACTATGGCATTACAGGCGGTCTCGCCGTTGAGCGTATGCTTAACAAAAGCACCTCTGTCAGCCTCGAAGGTTACTATGCCATGCGCAATCTGCAGCTGAACTATGACATCCTCAATTTCCCGGAACAAATCAACGTAAACAACGACTACTACCGCCAGTTGGATATCAATTATCAGGAAGTCGACGTTCAGGCCATCCTCACCCAGTATTTTTCCAATAGCACCCTTAGGCCTTATGTCTTTGTCGGTCCTCGTGTCAGCATACCGCTCGCAGGAAACATGGTTTGGCAAAAGAAAAAGTATTTGGAATATGGCACCCCCCAACAGCATTTCGATGAAAACTATAACTCCGTCGACACTGTTGAAATGACTGCCCAAAACACCCGCCAATTCAACGTGGGTCTGGTGGCAGGTGTCGGTCTGCTCTACAAACTCAATGTAGGCAACTATTACCTCCTTATCAAAGGCGATATTTCAGGTCATGCAGCATTCATCAACTCGTTCACCTCAGAGGAAATCCACGGCGAGTCGCAGAATGTCGTTGGCGCCGGTTACATCGACCCCTATCTGTTGGGCATGCGTTTCAACACCGATGTAACTGCAAAAATCACCTTCATGTTCCCGCTGAAGAAACAGTTGCAAGGTGCCTGCATCAGGTGGGGTGAATACGATTAATTTCTAAATCCCAAACATATGAAGAAAAGTTTACAAACCGTTTTAGCCATGATAATGCTTGCTTTGACGGGCAGCTTTGCTATGGCACAAACCTTCAATTATCCCGTCAAAGGCCGTCAAGGCTTCAGCTTGACAGAGAAAACCCGAGACGGGCTGCACATCAGCTACAACCTGGGGCAGATGTCGTTGAGCCAACTCAACTATCGAGGCGAAGACATGTCGGAGATTACCATCTCTGCCATTGCCCTCCCCAACAATGCAGGCTGCCCTAACCTTCCTACCGAAAGCCGTATGTTGGCTATCCCACATGGTGCCACGGCAAGCCTGCGTGTGGTCAGCTTCGAGAGAGAGACCTTACACAATGTGAACATCGCCCCCGCCCTTCGCATCCAGGCGGAAAACGAGGAACCCGACATGAACTATGTGAAAGACATGAACGTCTATGGCAAAGATGCCTTCTATCCTGCCGAGCCTTTCACCATGGGCAACTCCTACATCCGTGGCATTGAGTCGGTTACGGTATCCATAACGCCTTTCCAGTACAACCCTGTCACAAAAGACTTAATTGTCTACACCAACATCGAACTTGCCGTTGAGTATGAAGGCGGCAACGGTCATTTCGGTGAAGACCGTCTGCGTTCGCCTTATTGGGATCCTATCTTGGCAGCCGAGTTGATGAACTATGACCAGTTGCCTGTCATTGACTATGCCGCCCGCATGCAAGAGTGGCTTCGCGGCGATGATAATGGTGCCGAGTACCTTATCATCACGCCCAACAACGATGCTTGGGCCGAGTATGCCAACCAACTGAAAGACTACCGCACCCGCCAAGGTATCATCACCAAGGTATTCCGTTTGGATGAGATGCCTGCCAACAACACCAACCAGATAAAGGCTTGGTTCCACAACGCTTATCAAACTTGGGATATTCCCCCTGTTGCAGTCTGTATACTTGGTGACCACGGCACCAACTACGGACAATATGTGCCTGCCGAGTCTGTTCCACACCCTTACGGCAGTTGCATCACCGACAACGGATATGCTGATGTAGTCGGAAACGACAACCTGCCCGATATGGTATTCTCGCGCTTGATTGCCGAGACCCCAGCTGAACTGCCCGTATTTGTAGGCAAGCAAATCGAATACGAATACACCAACCCCAACATGGATCCTTCGTTCTACACCCGTCCCATCACCGCATTGGGATGGCAGACGGAGCGTTGGTTCCAAATCTGCTCTGAAGTATTTGGTGGCTACATGCGTCAGCATGGTTACAATCCGAACCGAATCAACTGCATCTATAGTGGTACACCTGGCAACAGTTGGTCAAGCAACCAAAATACCTATATGGTAACCAACTATTTCGGTCCCAATGGCTTAGGCTATATTCCGCAGACTCCGAGTGAACTCGGTGGCTGGACAGGTGGTACCCCTCAGCAAGTGGTGAATGCCGTCAATGAAGGTTCCTTCTGGTTGCAACACCGCAACCACGGCGAAGAGCATGGATGGGGTGAGCCTGCAGTCAAGAATTCTCATGTTGCCCAAATGAATAACGTGGGCAAGTTGCCCTTCGTCATGTCCATCAACTGCCTCACGGGTAAGTTCAACTACGGTTCCGACTGCTTTGCTGAGGCTTGGATGCGCCGTACCTACAATGGTCAAAACGCTGGTGCCGTGGGTATTCTCTGCCCCACCGAGACTTCTTATTCCTTTGTCAACGATGCTTTCGTTTGGGGCGTTTACGACCTCTTCGACGGCGATTTCATGCCTGACTACGGCCCATACGCCGAAAACACCGGCAACTGGATGCCCGCTTTCGGTAATGTAGCAGGAAAATATTTCCTCGCCCAAAGTTCATGGCCATACAACGCCGAAGACAAGGACATCACCTACACCATGTTCACCGCCCACTGCGACGCTTTCTTGCGCATTTATACGCAAGTGCCTCAGGAAATGGATGTTATGCATCCTGAAGTCATTATCTCGGGTATCGGTGAAATCTCCATCACTGCTCCCGAAGGCTGCATGATCAGCCTCGTAAAAGAAGACGGCGAAGGTGGTTGGGAAATCCTTGCTGTGGCCGAAGCCACAGGCGACCCGCAAAACATTGAGTTTATCCCACAAGTGCCTCCTACCGAAATCCACCTCGTTGTGACAGGCCAGAACTATCTGCGCTATGAGGCTGTCATGACTGTCATCGCTGCCAACGGTCCTTATATCGTTTACGAAGACAAGGTCATCCACGACCAAAACGGCAACGGACAACTCGACTTTGGTGAAACCATTGACCTCGACATCACATTGAAGAACGTTGGCACTGAGCCGATGAATTCCTTTGAAGCCGTTTTGGAATGCGAATCGGAATACATCACCATCACCAATGGCACTGCCCAGTTTGAAAGCATGACACCTAACGCCTTACAGTCTGTGGCCAATGCCTTCTCGTTCACTGTGGCCGAAAATGTTCCCGACAACACGACCAACCGTTTCACCATCACCGTAACCAACGGCAACGACACCTATGTCAGCAGCCTCACCATGAAAGCCTTTGCCCCCGTCTTCAAGCTCGGCGGCATGACCATCACCGAAGTGAATGGCGATGGCAATGGACGTTTGGATGCTGGCGAAACCGCAAAGCTCAGCTTCCCCATCGAGAACAAGGGACATGCCGATGCCGCCTCCACCTTCGCCACTTTGCAGATGCTTTCGCCTTATATCACCTTGGAAGAAAGCACGGTCAACTTTGACGATTTCAATGTGGGTGATACACAAACTGCTGTTTTCGACATCGCCATTAGCGAGGATACACCTATTGGATACGCATGTCCGCTCGTCCTCAGCGTAGTTTCAGGACTTTACAATTTCCAGAACGACTATGTTGCCAAGGTCGGCCTTATCGTTGAAGACTTTGAAACCGGACAGTTCGGTGAAGGTTGGACCAACGATGCCAACAAACCATGGCATATCGTGAGAGAAGATGCATATGAAGGTCAGTATTGCGTGCGTTCAGGTGCTATTGGCAACAACGGCACCACCACATTGATTCTGGTCCATGAAGCTGGATCCAATGATACCATCTCCTTCTATTACAAAGTGTCATCAGAGAACGGTTGGGACAAGCTGCACTTCTTCATTGACAACCAGGAGAAAAACGATTGGTCGGGTAGCATCGGCTGGACTAAAGCTTCCTATCTTGTTAGCGAAGGCAGACACACCTACAAGTGGACCTATACCAAGGACGGTAGCCAATCCAGCGGCAACGACTGCGCCTGGATTGATTATGTCAGCCTGCCTGCCGCCCGTGTCATGGCTGGCACCGCCGGCAACGACGTGACCGTCTGCGAAGGCAACGACACCCAAATCGTGGGCTACGCCATCCACTACGACAACCTGCAATGGACCACCTCGGGCGACGGCACCTTCGATGATGCCACCATTGCTACGCCGATTTATACACCTGGCCAACAAGACATTGAAAACGGGCAAGCCACACTGACCATCACCATCAACGGCCATGACGAGACGATTACGGACGAGATGACGGTGTTTATCGTGGAAAAGGCTGTGATTGAAAACGCGTTAAGCGATGTCCACTATTGCGCCATCGATGAGCCTCAACCCATTGCGGTGAGAATCTCTGGCGACTATGTCTCGTTCCAATGGCTGACCGATGGCGATGGCACCTTTGAAGATGCCGAGGCCTTGGAGACCACCTACACGCCTGGACTCAACGACATCAACAACGGCGTTACTTTGACCGCCTTTGCCGTTTCGCCTGGCTGCGGTTCGGTCACTTACGAATATCCGTTTGAGATGATTGCTGCACCCACTTTGGATATTTCCCAACTGGATTGTATCACAGAAGTTTGCTTAGGTCAAGACTATTTGATACCCAACAGCATCTTTGGATATACTGCTCATGGATTCATAGACGGAAAATTGTATGTAGAAATTGATGGCGTTCCGTATACCATTCTTGAAGGCCAGCCCATCGTCTTGCCTTGCTCAAACGAGGAAGTTGGATACCACAATTTTATATTTTCCAACCTGAACAATGGTTATTGCGAAGGTACCATTTATGAAGGCCGTTTCGACCTTTGGATTCTTGACACCCCCAACCTCACCGTTGCCAATCCTACTGTCAGTATTTGCGAAGGCGACACAGCATCCTTTGAATTGACTGCAACAGGTGGACATGATGGAACAGTTGGACATGATCATCGACCATATACCATTAGCGGCACCGGCATTGACGACTTCTCATTCAATGGAAACAGTTATCTCTTGGAATTGACCCCCACTGAAGATATGGTTATTAACTTGAATCATATTTTTTCACCAGGAGGTTTCTGCAGCTACGATTGTGAAAATGACATAGACATAACGCTTACAGTCAATGTTGAGCCTCATGCCGCCCAGCCCGAAATCAGTGGCGATGCCGAACTGGATGTGCGTCTCATGCCCACCACGACCTATACCATCAGCAATGATGTGATGGTTGGCTTCAGCATCGAGCCTGAAGAAGCCGGCACAATGGTACCTGCCAACGATGGCAAGTCGGTAGTGGTCACTTGGAGTGGCACCTACAAGGGTGAAGCCGTCTTGACAGCCACACCCGTTTCGGAATGCAACAATGGCAACGGCACATTCGACATCAAGGTGAAGAACTCCACCGATGTGAACGAGTTTGGCGTGAAGGCCAGCCTCTACCCCAACCCGACCAACGGTAACGTCACCATCGAAGCTGAAGGCATGCAACGCCTCACCGTGGTGAACGAACTCGGTCAAGTGGTGTATGATGCCGAGGTGAACAACGACACTGAGACCTTGAACATGAGCCAGTTTGGTGCAGGTGTGTTCATGATTCGCATCTATACTGAAAACGGTGTGGGTGTTAAACGCGTTAGCGTCATCCGTTAATGCTTGTAGGGCTGTCGTACCACGGCAGCCGCATGTTACACGATTTGTCATGCGGCTGCCACGATGTGACAGCCCTACAGCCCAAAACAGAAAACGGCTGACCCAAAAAGGTCAGCCGTTTCTCATTACAAGGTTATGAAAAAGAGATTTACTATTCGTAATCAGATTATCGCGAAGGCGCATCAATTTGATTGAAACTGCCGCTTCCAGCGATTTTGCCGCTCACCTTGGCATCACCGTAATACCGGATATCACCTGAGCCAATGATATAATAGTCCAACTTGCCATTCGCTTTTGCAGTCACGTCGCCCGAGCCCGTCACGTTGATATCCACGTCCTGCGCTTCAGCTTTTGAGACGATGTCGCCCGAACCTATGACATTAGCATCAAGCTCTGCAATCGAACCTTTCTCTACGACAATGTCACCCGAACCAGTCACGAGCAATTCCAGATGGTCAATATTGACTTCCTCCTTGAAGACGATATCGCCAGACCCGACGACACCAACCTCCAACTTCTTTTCATTCAAAGGGCTGACGATATTGATGTCACCACTACTAACAAGGCTGATTTCACTAAGGCTCGGAGCAGTGACGTCGATGACAAATTCTGTGGCACGAAGATTGACCTTTTTATGCTCTTTGGACTTTGCCAGCCACAATTCACCGTTATTCGCCTTGATATCAAGATATTCAAGAAGGTTTTCGTCGACCCTGACAGTGCATTTATATTCATCTGCAACAACAAAGTTGACTGTAGCAGGCAAATCACATGAAAGCTCGTTAAACTCGCGGATATTGTACTCGCGGATAATGACATTACCGTTACCTTTGATGGTTTCACCATCAAAAAAATCCTCATTGATGGAGATATGGCATGAACTGAATGCCATACTCATAATGACGGTTGTTAGGATTATAAGGTATCTTTTCATTGTGTTATAGTTTTAATCGATTTCTACTATGACGGAATTCCGCCGAAAAAGTTACAGTTTGATGAAGTTTTTTTGATTTCCGCTTTTTATCTAGATTGCTTCGTTCCTCGCAATGACGCGAAGCGCGTATGGGAGCAAAGCTAAAACATATAGCTGATGTTGAAAGCACCTGAGCGAAGTCTCGCATTGGGTGCTCCTTCACCTGCAAAGAGTGAATTGAGTTGGTAACGGCGTTCTCCACTGATCTTGACTTTCCCCATCTGGAAACCAATGCTCCAACCCATGCCCCATTGATTGGGATTGATGACTAGGTCTGGTTGGTCTTTGATGTTGGCTTTCAAGATGTAGCCATAATAACCACCTATACCAAGACTGATGTCCATTCCCATCCCACCAGTCTTGAACAAAAGGTTGACCGGAACCAAAACGGATTCTTGATGATAGGGAAGGTAGGAAGCGTAAAGGTCGCTCTCGTCAGGGTATTTGGCGTTGAGATACTCGTAAAGGGCCTTGACCTCCAAAGCCATATTACTGCCCAATCGGGTTTGTGTGGCTATGCCAGCGTCAAATCCATACCTGTTTTTGCCGTTGAAGGCTGCTTGTGGGAAAGCGATGTAGCTATTCGCAAGTGCAATAGACGGTCCGATTTCGAAAGCCTTTTTCTTGCCACCGTGAATTGCCGCAATCTTTCCTGAGGATTGCATATTGGTTTGACTAGCAAAGCATTCCGTCACATCGGCCAGGTAGTTCGTGATGCGGTCCATGCCTTGATAGTCGATGAGTTCGGCATCGTCTTCAGGCTTGTGGTAAGGCGATTTCAAACCTGTGGTGACATACAGGGTCGGCACGCCTTTCTTGGCGAAGCCCTGCGTATCGGTAGCACCGAAAACGGAGGTTTCAAAGTCATGAATTGTAACATCCATATGCATTTTCTTGGCTTCCTCTTGGAGCACCTTTTTGCCATCCTTAACGGTGGCTGCACCATGAAAACGGAGCGTTTTGCCTTCGTGAAGCCAGCCCACCATGTCGACACTCATCATCAGCTTGATCTTGCTAAGATCCAATTGTTCGGAAAGGTAGTTTGACCCCCAGAGTCCATCTTCTTCAGCATCGAAAGCCACCACAATGACACTGCGTTTCAATTGGCTTTGACGGGCTTTCAGGATGCGGGCCATCTCGATGATGGTTGCCGTACCGGAAGCGTTGTCATCGGCACCGTTGTAAATCTTGTCATTCTTGACGCCAAGATGGTCGTAATGGGCACCGATGATGATGTACTCGTCTTTCAAGACAGGGTCATTGCCGGGGATGATGCCCACGATGTTTTTGAAGGTAGTCGTGCCGTATTTCTCGAAAGGTTGGTAAAAACCTTCCTTGTAATAAGGATCCACTCCGATTTCCTCGAATTGTTGGACGATATAGCGGGCTGCTTTGTCAGCATAAATGGTTCCGGCATCACGTCCTTGAAGTGAATCACTGGCCAGGAAATAAACATGTCTTGTCAGGCGCTCTTGTTGCGTTTGAGCGAAGGTGATGCTGCCGACGAGGAGCAACATGAATGTAATGATAATTCTGTTAGTTTTCATAGTGCTTATAGCATTGATTTCACGTCTTCTACAGTGACACCCAACAATTTCATTTTCTTAATGACTTCAGGCAGTTCCTTTTCGAGGAACTCCTCGCGCATCTGTTTGAGGACGATGTCCTTGGCCTCGGCGGAGATGAAATAGCCGATACCGCGTTTGTTGTAAATGATGCCCGCAGCCGTCATAGTCTCGTAGGAACGCATGATGGTGTTGGGGTTCACGCCGAGTTGGATGCCGTAGTCGCGCACCGACAGGATACGGTCGTCGGCCTTCAACTCGCCGCGCAGGATTTGCTCATAGAGCTGCGAGCAAATCTGCAAGTATATGGGTTTGTGTGCGTTGAATTCCATGGCTTAGTATTTTTGAGTCTTGATTTTACGATAGGTGAAGAACAACAGCACGATGGTGACGATGATGGAGACAACTAAGCTCCAGACCATGCAGTTATGAAACACCGTAATTTGTTGCTCAGTGGGCAAATCGCTAAAATTGTTAATCCATCTCTTCATAATATCTCCACTGAAAAACACCAGACCCATAATCATGGAAATCAGGTAGGAAATGCCGAGATAGCAAGCAAAGGTTTTTCCAGCCTTGTGCTTCTTGAAGAGCATGTTACCCAACATGAAGATGGCCGCCCATTGGATGATGCCTACATAAAGGCCAGTACGAATCAAACCGATGGGGAACACGTCTTTAACAGAAAACTCCGTTTCTCCTCCAGCTCGAACAACGCCCTCCGAATCATTCATCATGCCGACGAGTTCATTGAGGCTATAAAGGTGTATTGGCTTCTCGAAACCACCAAACGGGAAGATCGACAGAAATGCGTCAATCAAGTAACTGCCAAAGAAGGCGACAATGGGTGTGACGATGGCGCAGTAGATGAACATGCTGACAAACTTCTCCAAGGAGGAAGTAGGCATCATGGCAAAACCGATACCCTCGCGCGAAAGGTTGGCTTTGCCATAAACCTTTGAAGGCACCATCATCATGGCGATGACAACCACAATGGCGATGAAGCCCAGGCGGACAGCTCCTTCGGTCTCACTGCCGAACAGAAGGTTGAAAATCCAGAAGATGGCGGGCAGACAGCAGAACACGATGAGCGAGGTGCCAAAATTGCGGATATACATCTTGCTGTCGTTGAGCAAGAGATTCTTGAAACGGTTGAAACTGAATGTGTTATTCATGACTTGTTTCTCCTATTAGCTAAAGATTTGTTTGATGGTTTCCTTGTTTTTCATGACAGTGTTGAACAGCACCTCGATGCTGATCTTACTGTCGAGGCCCTCGGTGTTACGGATGACGTTGACATAGCCGCCAGGGATCATCTCGCTGTAGAGTGCGGTGTCGTCCTTCTCCGTGCCGTAGTCGAAGTAGAGGCGGTCGGTGATGTCGCGGAACGAGGCTTTGAGCAGCACCTCGTCGTGGTCAAGGATGATGATGGGGTCGATGAGGTTCTCCACATCCTTCACCTGGTGGGTCGAGATGATGATAGTACGATCGTCATTGGCGTGCTTGGCGATGACCTGACGGAAGAGGGTTTTCGAGGGGATGTCCAAGCCGTTGGTGGGCTCGTCGAGGAGCAGGTAATCGGTGTTGAGTGACAGAGCCGAGGCGATGAGGCACTTCTTTTGCTGGCCGAACGACATCTCAGCGTATTTGCGGGTCGGGTCGACGTCCAACTCCTTGCATAGTTCGCGGAAGAGGCTCTCATCGAAGTTGGGGTAGAACACCCCCAGCTCCTTTATATTATTAATAGGTGTATCCTCCGGGATGGCGAAGTCTTCGGAGATGAAGTAAATCTTCTGGAGGGTTTCAGGGAGGCGGTTGAAAGGTGCGATGCCGTCCACCTCGCAGGTACCGGCAGTCGGCTTCTGCAAACCGCTGATGAGTTTTAGAAGGGAGGTCTTCCCCACTCCGTTTTCGCCTAGCAGCCCGTAGATGTTACCTTTCTCGAAGCCGAGGCTGATGTTTCTGAAGACTGGCTGACTCTTGTAGCCGAAGTCTAAGTTTTTAATTTCAATCATGCTGTTGTATTTTTGTGTTAGTGTATTAGTCAAATAGAACACTGCAAAAGTACAACAATTTTCATTACTGTCAAGAGAAAAATGACATTTTTTTCAATTATTTTTTATAAAATATAAAAAAGCATTGATTTTTAGCTAGTTATATTAACTCTATATCGAATAAAACTACTTATAGTTTAGTTGCTTTCTTGAAATATGGGACGCGTCCGTGAGTTAGTTTCCCCTTCGGGGAATGGAGATTTTCGTTTTTGTTACCAGCGGCGGCCAGTAACGTCTACGAATTGGAAAGGTCAAAAGCCGCCGCAGAATAACTAGAGAACCACCTCCATTCCCGCGAAGCGGGAAACTCCTATTACTTAATCTTATTATAGTGGCAAACCATTATCTTCCCCTTATCTTTAGCGCGAAGATGCATCGCCCCGCCAAGGCAGTTCTTGAACACCTTGCAATCAGCGCATGGGCCTTGCCTCATCCAGGAGCGGTCGCGAAAGGGCTGGAAACGGTTTTCCCAGACATCCAGGAAATCGTCTTGATAGATGTTGCCTTGGACATAGCTGCGGTCGATGTTGGGGCATGCAGAGATAGAGCCATCAATAAGAATGGATCCGACGGTGATGCCTGCGCGGCAGAAATAGAACCAGTCGCGGACCTTGCGCTCGTAGGAACCGACGTAAGCCTCGCAGCTGAACTTGCAATCTATCCTCCCCTCCTTTCGGGTCGCGACGATGAAGTCCATCAGCTGGCAGAACTGTTCGTCGCTGAGTTGCAGGCTCTTGTCAGTGGCAGCACGGCCAATCGGGTCGATGGTGAACAAACGCCAAGCCTTCACCTTGTGCTCGATAAGCATCTGCTTGATGGCCTCCAACTCGCCGAAATTCATCGGGCTGACGCAGGTCACAATGTCGAATGTGGGCAGACGCTTCTCGTTGGCAATCAAGTCGATGGCTCGCATGGCGTGGTCGAAGCTGCCTTGGCGTTTGCGGAAAGCATCGTGTGTGTCGCGTAGGCCATCAAGGCTGATGGTGATGCTGCACATTCCCGCATCTATCAACTCTTTATGCTTCGCTTCGTCGTAGGCATAACCGTTGCTGACGATGCCCCAAGGGAAGCCGTGCTGTCGCAGTTGTCGCCCGCAATCGGCCAAGTCGGGGCGCACCAAAGGTTCTCCGCCCGTGATGACGACCAACACAGAATTGCGTTCAAACTTGGTTTCCAAAGGTTTAATCGCGTTCAAAAAGTCCTCAAAAGGCATGTCCTTATAGCGCGACGAGGCCAAGCAATCCGAGCCGCAGTGCTGACAGTTGAGGTTGCAGCGTTGCGTACACTCCCAAAAAAGGTAGTTCAGCTCATGGACTTGGGTCTCCTTGCGTCGAAACCAGTTATGGAAGGCCTGAAGAATCATTCAGCAGGTTGCCTTTCCAACTTGATTTTCAGCCCAGTATGGTCAGAATCCAATGAAACCAAGGTATCAAAGGGTTGATAATTCCCCTCTGAATCCGTCACATTAATGGACAATGTGGATACCATTTCACTATTGGTCCATTGCAACACTTCAAAATAGCCGTTTTCATCCGTAGTACCACTGATATGATCTGTGTCATAATTCAAATGATACGTATCCAATTGAATGCCTTGCAAAGGCTTGCCAGTAACCTTGTCGGTCACATAGCCACTGATGCGGATTTCAACAACACCAAAATCCCTTGGCGTGCCATAACAGGCCTGCATGATGAACATCACCGTAGTGAGTGCCGAGGCTTTCATCAGCCCTCTTAACCATTTGTATATTTTCATAACGTTCTATTGCTGTTTATTTCTTGATACTCAACAATACACCGAGAACGACGCCGAGGAAAGCTGCAAACAACACCTGAAGCGTAGGCGGCAGCAAGAAGGTGATTGTGTGCGCAGGATACCAGAACAGCGGAATGGTCTTGGCAAAAACAAAGCCGTATTGTATGTCCCAGTTGATTTTTTTCGACAGTGCCTCTTTGATTTTCAACGGACTACTGAAAAAACCTTTCAAGGAGCCACCTGTTTCAGCAATATGGATGTCGGTAATCTTATGGAAGGTCATGAAAACGGGTGCAAACAGCGTGTTCATCAGCACACTGACGCAGAGCGCGACGAAGGCCTTGCCCCAGCTAAGGTCACCAGTAAACCACTCAGCGGCTTTGCCATTCATGTGGAAACCACCGTCAAGCAGTTTCACGGTACCCGTCTTGAAGATGGTCATGGCGGAGGCGATAACCACACCCAACACACCCCAAACCAGTAACTTAGGCAACAGACCAAAGCCTTGCTTCATGTACACACCTTCACGGATACGCATGGCCAGCATCTCGCCAAAGGTACCGAGGATGGCAAACTTGAAGAAACTCATCAACAGACCATGGTTTTTGGTGGTCTCGTTGAACCAATCCCATGCGCCGGGGATAAAGGCGAAGCCACAAATCACAGCGGCCCAAATGACAATCGTGATGAAATCAGATTTTTTCATACCTTGTTTCGTTTATCCAGTTCCTTGTTCTGCCAATAGCGTCCCAGCAGGCACAGCAGGCACACCCCACAAAGGATGCCGCCGAGCACAAAGCCAGTCTGGTCCTCGCCTTTGGCCTTATACAGATAGATGCCATAACCGAAGATGGCCAAATCCACAATGATGCTGAGGATATAGCCAATGGTACGGCTGGTCTTGTCGGTCTTCTTCAGCAAAAGGTTGTCAATCACAAAGGTGAGGGCGACCAACCCAGCGTAGACCAAATAATAGGTGGCTTTTTCGGTAATCATTTCTTTAAGGGGTTGGTAGAGACGCGATTAATCGCGTCTCTACAAGCCAATTAATTATTTTTCAATTCTAATTCTTGCATCCACGGCAACGACATTCTTCGGGTTGCCCAGCAACGGGTTGAGGTCCATCTCAGCAATCTCGGGAGCTGCCATCACCAATGCGGCCACTCTTGCAATCTGCTCGGCATAGACGTCCACGTTGACGGGTTGCTGGCCACGCACACCCTCCAGAATCTTGTAGCCACGGAGATGTGTGAGGGCTTCCTTAGCCTCAGGTGCGCTGATGGGCACCAATGAGCTCTGCACGTCTTTCAGCACCTCGATAAAGATGCCGCCCAAACCGAAGAACACCTGATGGCCAAACTTCGGGTCGCGGATGGCACCGATGTAAACCTCCGTACCATCGAGCATGGGATACATCTCCACAGCATAGGTGTCCTTGATGGCCATCAAGCGGTCGAACTCCTTGCCAACGGTCTCAATGTCGCGAACGTTCAAGGTCACACCGCCCACGTCTGACTTGTGGACAGGACCGACGACCTTCATCACAAGCGGATAACCCACTTGGTTGGCGAAGTCAAGCGCCTGTTGTTTTTGATCAACGACGCGAATCTGCTTCTGTGCAATGCCTGCCGCGTCAAGTAATTCATAAATCTTATCCGGACCGATATAGCCGTTCTCGCAACTATCGATGCACTTGCGGATGCGGGCAGTGTCAATCTTCGGCATCTCCACGTTCTCTGGCTGTGGTTTCGGAGTGTTGTATACTTTGCAGATGGCGTTTCCGAGCACGCATTCTTCCGGGAAGTTGATGCGACCCTTGGCAATGAAGTCCTCAATCTCGTCCTTCACGTTGATAATGGAGGGCAACACAGGGAAGATAGGCTTCTTGCAGGTCTTCATCTTCTCGTCGAGGAGGTCATAAACTTCTTTGTTGCTGAACAAGCCAGGTGAGCCGAAGATGACCACCGAGAAGTCGATGTCGGTGTATTCGTTCTCGACGGTGTCGATGATATAGCCGAGCTGTTCGGCAGTGCCAGTGGCAAGGAAGTCGATAGGATTGCCAACGCTTGAGCCTCCGAAAAGCTTGGCGAGCAGAGCTGGGCTGGCCGGATGTTCCTTGAGTGAAGGCACTTCCAGGCCGTTGTTTGACAAGACGTCGGTAAGCATCACGGCAGGACCACCTGCGTGAGTGATGACAGCGCAGCGTTTACCTTTGATTTCGGGGTGCATGAACACACCGCACACGGTGGTCAGCTCCTGACGGTTATGGCAGCGTACGATACCTGCTTTGCGGAACAAGGCATCGACCACGGCGTCATTGGTGGCCAAAGCGCCCGTGTGTGACGAAGCGGCGCGGCTACCTGCTGCTGAGCCTCCCGACTTGATGGCTGCAATATGGCATCCCTTGTTGATGAGGCTACGCGAGTGCTTGAGCAGACGTTGCGGGTCGCCAATCTTCTCCATATAAAGCATAATGACGTGGCTTGACTTCTCAGGGTCGAAGGTCTCGTCCAAGTGCTCCAAGACATCCTCGATGCCGAGTTGGGCACTGTTGCCTACGGCCCACACGCTGTTGAATTTCAGACCGTTGCTAATACCATATTCCTTGATGAACACGGCGGTGGCACCTGAACCCGTGATGAAATCAACACCTTTAGGATCGAGTGTCGGGATAGGTGTATCGAAGCAGCCGGCATAGTTCACGTTAAGGAAGCCAGTGCAGTTGGGGCCGATTAAGCTGCCGCCGACGCTGTTGATAGTGTCGACAATATGTTTCTCAATTTCAGCGCCTTCGTGGCTCTCCTCCGAGAATCCAGCGCTGATGATGATGAAGCCTTTACAGCCCTTCTCTTTGGCCAACACATCGACGGTCTGGGCGCAGAACTTGGCGGCGATGCAGAGGATGGCGCATTCCACCTGTGGCAGGTCATCGACCTTGGCGTAACATTTCACGCCTTGCACTTCAGTTTCTTTGGGGTTCACTGCATAAACAGGACCTTGGAATGGGCTCTCCAGAAGATTTTTCAAAGCTTTTCCACCAGGTTTGTGAATGTCTGACGAGGCACCGCACACTACGATGCTTTTCGGATTTAGTAATTCTCTTGCTATCATAATAATTAGGTATTTGTTGCAACTATACTTAAATTGCCGCAAATATAGCGAAAAATGGCAAATGAAAAACAATCAATGCCTGTTTTGCAATCTTTCTTCGCAATCAAGCAACAATTGGTAGTGTCTCAAGTTAAAAAGACCCATCTTGCATAGCAGTTCAATATCCTCGTGACTCATCCACGACACCGAATCCACCTCTTCCTTCTGCAAGCGCAGCATCTCGGCTGGAACGTTACTCTTCAGCATATATAATAAGGTGAATTTATAGTCATACCGCCTGATTTTCACCAACTTCAACTCGCTCTTAGTCACCGAAAGGCCAATCTCCTCTTTCAGCTCGCGCAGCATGGAGATGGCGAAGTCCTTCTCTCCACTCTGCACGTGACCTGCTGTTGTGGCATAATAGTTGCCTTTTCGAGGGGCAACTTTTTGGATCAAATACTGGCCCTTGTCGTTGTAGACGAATACCGCAACGATGGGAATCATCAAGCCAGGCGGAACAGGTTGCCCCCGCTCAATGGTCTGTCCCGTGGGTCTTAAGTCTTTATCGTATAAATCCAAAATCTCCATCCCGATTCAAGGATATTTGACACGGCAAAGATAAGGAAAACTAATGAAAAAGCATCAAAAAACCGCAATCTCAAAAAGAGACTGCGGCAAAAAAGATTTATTAACCAAATCAAAGGAATCGTTATGACTCCTCATAACAATCTTTCAGGAAATTATGGTTAAGCAATTCGGAAACTTTCATCAACTGGGCCAAGTCAATGCTTTTCCTTTTGAACATTTTATAAACATTGGACTTCTCACAAAAGATTCCTTTGGCTAACCATGTCACCGTGCGGCCCTGAAGATACATCTCCTCTTGAATCAACTGGCCAATGTGTACATCTTTCATTACAAAACTCATAATCTTAGTCTTTGAATTAGGATGCAAAAATAAGGTGACGAAAAAAAAGCAAGAAAAAAATCGACAAAAAGTCAATCAAATAATATCAAATATTACAATATTTATATGTCTGATAATCAAGCTAATAAAAAATCAATACAAAATAATCAAATTCCTCGCAGGAATTTTGATTAGATTTTTTGAAATCAACATATTATTTTGATTGCCAATCTTTTAAAAAGCCATGCAAAACAAGCTGCAAATTCGACTTGTTATTGAAAATTTCATGCATTTTGAGCGATCGGGTCCACACTGCCTGATAGGTTTTGCCTGTCAAAGCAGCAGCCTGTACCTCAGTAATGCCAAGAATATACAGACAACAATAGACCACATCCGAGCGTTTCAAGCGCGGGAACATCTCGATGATACGTACCGAGAACTTGGGGAAGACGGCATCCACCGCATTGACTAACATCGTTAACTGGTTGTCAGACAGCACCAATTCCGGATATGAAGAGAAAGCCTTAACATTGGCCTCTTTCACCTTAAGAATCCGCTTACACACAGGTGTTTCATAAAGGGCCTCAAGTTTTTTGTCGAAAGGCAGCTTCTGAAAGTCGGGATTGGAAATCACCTTATCCAGTTTCGACTGCAACACCTTGATGGTCTCTTCTTTCTTCTGAGAAGCGTTCTTCACTGACTCAATCTCGTCCTCAAGCGTGGCCTGTATTTGTTCTCGTGCCTCAATTTCCCTCTCGTGACGTTGTTTACGCTTCATTAAGATATAACTATCGAAAATAATTAAGGCGATGAGCAACAACACACAGAAGATGACAAAGAATAGCACGTCTTTATGCTTTGAGTCCTTGCAATCTTGCAAATAGTTTTCATACAGGGTTTCCATCTTGGCCCTATCGCTGCTCCTTGCAAACTGTTGAAGATAGGCATCCGCCAAAAGTTCGCCATAATAACCTGCTTTGATAGTATCTCCCAAATGATTGGCAATCTGCACAATACGCGAATACGACTTCAACGTTTGTCGGGGCAACAAGGGATAACTCCGCTCATAATTATACAAAGCCGAATCGTATTCATGGTCTTGCAAGTAAAAATAGCCAAGCGCAAAACGCACCTGACGCGTCAACCATGAGCTTTGGTTTTCCTGCAAAGCATGATGCAACAAAGCCAAAGAAGCGGTTTTCTCATTGGCATTATACAAATCCAAGGAGCGATGAATGACACTACTGAAATTCTGATAGATATCATCCGTCTTTAAACGCTCATGTATGCTGTCCGACTTCTTGTAATAATACATGGACTGGACCTTGTCGCCTTGCGCCAGAATGACATCTCCCATCAACTCGAAATTGGAAGCTATGCCTTTCGGGTTCCCCTCTTTCCTAAAGCACTCACTCGACCGTTCCAAACAATCCAAAGCCGTTCCCCAAGCATCGTAGGTATAAAGGAACCAAGCCAAACGATCGTAGGTCAACGCCGTAAATCGTTCATATTGCGGATCATAGTTCTTTGAAGCAAAGACAGCGTGTTCGCCCTTCGTTCCTTCCATTACCCACAATGCGTTGAGGTAATCGCTGAAAGCCTCGACATGTTGGTTGGTCTGCGTCTGTTCCATGAGAGCCTTGAAGAAATAGGCGCGGGCTTTCTGAAAACTCAAGTCTATATTGCGCCTCGAATAGGCTCGTCCTGGCAAAACTGAATCATAGAAACGGACTGCCTCAATAATAGATGCACTGTCAGGAACAGCATCTCTCGGGATAAATATGTCCTCAATAACGGGCCAAGTAGAAGTCAGATCTTTGTATTTCGTTTTATTCTTGCAGGACGGGCTCAAAAAAAGAATCAAAGAAAAGAAATATATGAGTTTTTTCATAGCACAATATCAATTTGTTAGGTGCAAAAATAGGAAAAGAAGTCTATTTGATGAAAAACCAAAACAAAAAACGCGTGGCTTTGGATTTTTTTTCCAAAGCCACGCATAGTTCACAATGAAAAGTGTCTCTCCTTATTTGCCAAGCAGCTCCTTGATGCCGCCAAGAGAGCCCAATAGGTTGGAAGCTTCATAAGGCAGATAGACAGTCTTGTTCTGTTGTCCACCAGCCACTTCCTTAAGGGTCTCGATGTACTTCACAGCCAACAAGTAATTGACAGGATCGGCACCACGGTCAGCGACGGCCTCAGCAATGTTGCGGATGGCAGCAGCCTCGGCTTCGGCTTGCAGCACCTTGGCTCGGGCTTCACCCTCAGCCTTCAGGATATTGGCCTGCTTGTCGGCTTCAGCCGCATTGATTTCAGCTTGTTTCTCACCTTCCGAGTTCAGAATCTGCGCTTGCTTCTCGCCTTCAGCCTTCAAAATCTCGGCACGGCGGTTACGCTCAGCCTGCATCTGGAGCTCCATGGTGCGACGAATGCTCTCAGGAGGAGTGATATCCTGCAACTCAACACGGTTGACCTTCACTCCCCATTTGTTGGTAGCATCGTCAAGCACATTGCGCAGCTTCGAGTTGATGGTGTCACGTGAGGTCAAGGTCTCATCAAGTTCCATCTCACCCACCACGTTACGGAGCGTGGTCTGCGTAAGTTTCTCGATGGCGACAGGCAAGTTCTGGATTTCGTACACAGCCTTCATCGGGTCGACAATCTGGAAATAAAGCAAGGCATTGATTTCGGTCATCACGTTATCCTTTGTGATAACACTCTGTTTATCAAAATCATACACTTGCTCACGCATGTCAATACGCGAGGTGCGAGACAAAGCACCATTCTGGCGACGAACGATGGTTTCCTTGGCCTGCTCGATGATAGGCAGGATGACATTGATGCCCGCGTTCAAGGTGCGGTTGTACTTACCAAGGCGTTCCACAATCATAGTCTCCGACTGCGAAACAATCTTGATGCCTCGAAGGATGTAGATCACGACGAATGCAATCAAGACATAAAGAATAATCATGCCAACATTCATAATTTTATTGTTTAACGGTTACTATAATGCTATCCAATTTCACGATTTCCACGGTGGTACCCTTCTCGATGACTGAGCCATCTTCCGACACCGCCTTCCAGTCGTCGCCATCAATGGCAACTCTACCAGTATGTTGCTCGGCATCAATACGTTCCGAGACCACTCCTTTTCTGCCAATGATGGCATCGGCATTGGTTTTCACATCTTTTGACCTCCGGTCCAAAAACCGCATCACAACAGGACGTAAGAAAATGAAAGTCAACAGTGAAACCACTGCAAAAATGATAATCTGCCAGGTAACATTTGCACCAAGTCCAGCAGCTAAAGCCGAAAAGCCTGCTCCGATGGCGAAACAGATGGCGCCAAAGGTCGCCGAACAAATTTCGAAGATAAGAAGCAGAATTGCTACAATAAGCCAAATTTGATAGGTTGCCATAATAATGAGATTTTGATTCCGCAAATATACAAAAAGAAAGGCAACCCGCAAAGGATTGCCTTCCCTTTTTTTTCGGTCGGTTGTAGGGCTGTCACATTGTGGCAGCCGTTTTCACGGCGGCTGCCGTGGTACGACAGCCCTACAGACCGATTGTCATTTATTGCATGACAGTGACGCGCTTGACGGTCACGCCGTTCTCAGTGTAGACACGCACCAGATACAGACCAGCGTTGAACTGACCCATATTCAAGGTGTAGTTGTCAGCATTGAGCTCGGTGTCGAAGACCACCTGGCCGAGGACGCTCACCACAGTGATGCGGTTCATGCCGTTGGCCTCGATCGTCACGTTGCCGTTGGTCGGGT
>JAEEGF011217560.1_pt1 | contig 21427 bp, 19 predicted proteins | sample 9134171 | NCBI WGS metagenome assembly JAEEGF01 (sample SAMN16246542, study PRJNA631951) | gut metagenome | biome: gut microbiome; feature: rumen; material: AP-attached | host: Bos | place: Iran: Karaj | collected 2018-10 | reverse complement strand
CTGCTCGGCAACCCACAGGCGGAACATCTCGGAAAGGTCGGCGTTTGCGTGTTCCCGCAAGGTTTTATTGAGCTTTTTCTTGTCCAGGGTGATTGTGTGAGTGTCATCCTGAACGAAGCGTAGCGGAGTCGAAGGATCTTGCTTAACCAAGACTGAGTCGAAAACTGCCTCGCCCTTGGCAATGACCTTAGCGTAAGCCCGGTCTGCAAGTTCTGCAACCCGACAGAGTTGTTCCGTCGCGCCGGGACATTCCCGTTCCAGCAGGGGCAACAGATCGTGCCGTACCTTGTTGCGTGCGAATTTCACGTCGGTATTGCTCTCGTCCTCGCACCAGGTGAGGTTGTTTTCGCAGGCGTAGGCGAGCAGTTCCTCGCGCGTCACGTTAAGGAAAGGACGGTAAATAAAATGTGGAGAGTGAAGTGATTGATGATTGATGATTGATGATGGGTGATTGATGATGAGGGGGGAAGTATCCCCCTGATTGCAGCCCGTTGCACGGTCTTCCATCACCCCCTCTAGCGGGGCTTCAGACGCCAGCCCCGCAACGCCCTGGCTATTGCCTAAAACGCGGATTTCCTGAATTCCCCTTAGTCCCGCAAGGGTTGTTCCGCGACGGAGCCGCATGTACATCGTTTCCGCCTGGTCGCCTGCATGGTGCGCTGTCACGATGACGTCCTTATTGTCATCCCCGCGCAGGCGGGGATCTCCTGTCTCGTTGAATACTTCTATCAGCGCTTTGTACCTGGCATCTCTTGCGTTTTCTTCGAGCGAGCCGTCTGCATTTTTTAGCGCTTCGCCATCCAGTTTCTTCAGGAAAAACGGAACGCCATACTTGCGGGCGAACGCCTCCACAAATTCAGCATCCCTGTCCGCAGTTCCTTCGCGCAGCCCGTGATGCACATGCGCGAGTCCCAGCCATTCGATTCCCAAACGCTCACGGTTTGCAATGAAATAATGCGCGAGACAAATAGAATCAAGACCGCCCGAAACCGCAAGCAGCAGGCGCTTGAACCCATGACGGCGAATATTTTGCGCTAAATCAAAACTCAATTAAATAGGTTCTCTAGGCAGGAGTCAAATTCTTCTTGATTGCCTTTTGCGTAAGCTGAGACATATCCATCAAAATCATCTATTTCAAGATAGGGAAGATATTCTTCGGAACAGTATTTTGACGATTTGACAGGGGTGCTTTCTGATGTTAAAACACATTCTTTTTTATCTGTTGACAAGGCTATTTTTCTAGATATAGTTTCGTGGTTGTTTATGACTTTGGTCGTCATTTCGTCAATAGAAAGGTTTCCCTTGTCACGAATGTTTATTAAAGTCTTTGCTCCAGAGGAATCTATAGTGATACCGTTTTCTGCATATTTTGTAGATAGTTCTGCTGAATTCAGGTCCTCAAAATATCCTAGATCAATGTGTGTGATTTTTCCGATAATTTCGAATATATTTTTGTCCTTTGATTGGTTGATGGAGTGAATGTTGTAGATGGTATCCGTAGTAATAATTCTTTTGAAATTATGTGGGCACTCAGAGGTCCCACTATTTAAATTAAGATAACACAGATATTCCCATTCTCCATTAATAGTATTGTTTTGACCATAATAGGTCTCTCTAAGTTGTAAGTCTTCATAATTTCCTGTAAGTGCTTTATATAGTTTTATAAGAGAATTTGTAAGAGTGTCTTTTGAAATGTCATAGAAATAGGCGTAATCGGACAAATCGGGGTTGGTTGAAAAAGTTCCATTACGATAAGTACATCTAGGTTCAGTTGTGTAAAAATATGGTTTGCCGTCTAGTTCACCGAATGTTGGAATTTGTTTTATGACGAGTTCATTATCGTTAAAGTTGTAAGTTGACTCGTTGATTGTCGACGAAGAAGATTCAGTTTCGCTGACAGAGGAACTTGTTTCTTGGATACTTGAAGAAAATTCTTGAGACAGTGTTTCATCCTTACTGCTAGAGGAACTAGCCTCTTGAACGCTAGATGATGATTCCCCCTTGTCGCTAGAAGAATTTGCTTCTTGAACGCTTGAAGAAGAATTTTGTTCTTCCTTTTTTTCAGAAGACGAACTAACGATTTCCTCGTCCGTAGATGATTCGATAGCTACATCTTCTGAAGAAGACGAAAGTTCCTGGTCATTTGCAGATGAAGAATTGTCGTCGCCACAGGCGACCATCAGTAGGGCAGAAAACAGAACGCAATATGCTTTTTTCATATCAATCCTTTGTATGTCCTAAAAATAATTTATATTTACCCCTTAAGGAGGCCCCTATGGCTAAAAACAGAGCGAAAGCGGCGGGCAAGGTTGCCGATGCTGCAACAGAAAGCGCAAGAATGCGAGCGCTACGCATAGACGGCTCCCAGAACGGAGCCACGTTACGGACAAGGGTTGTCCGCGACAAGACAAAGTACTCGAGAACCCTTAAACACAAGAAATCCCTCGCCGACGCGGGGGATTTTCCTTTTGCTGTTCAAGTCGTTTGGGGAAATGCCCTAGAATTCGTTGACGTCTGAATCGTAGCAGGGGTATTGCTTTAGCCACTCTTCTAGTTCTTCGGGGGAATGCTGCAACTTGCATATTCCCTTGAGATTTTTCGGAACCTTCACGTCTGCCGCCTTGAAAATAGCCCAGAATGCGGTAGAGCCGACGAGGTCGCCGATAAGGAACGCGTCGAAACTGTGGAGCAGCAAGCCGGACGCCCCGCCAAACAGCAGGCCTTCGAAAATCACGGTTGACCACGGGAATTTCAACACGGCCTCTTCGCAGTAGTCGATGTTGTCTATCGGGGTTGCGAAAATGGTGTTGTCTGTGTCTTTTCTGAGCCAAACTTCACGTTCGTATTCGTCGTAGCATATCCCGTTGGAATAGATGCTGTGCTCGATGGGCGAAAGCGGGTAAACCTTGGAGATGACCTTTGAGGTATCCAGGACACTGAACCAGCGGTTGGGTATCTTGTGCATGAGCCTTGAAGGGGACTTGTAGACGGAATCCATTGTCTTCACATTGTAGACGACGGTATCGGAAACAGAACCAATCTTTATGCCTTCTCGCTTTTCGTTATACGCTTCGGCTTGCGTTCTCATGTAGTCGTGAGGCGAGAAGAACGGCTTGCTGAAGCCCCAGACACTCAGGGTGAGTGCAAAGCGGTTGTTGTCGTTATCGATGTCGCGGCCGTAGCGGAATTCGAGCGAGAATGCTGCTTTTTCGCCCTTGTATCGCCCGTAGAGACCTGCGCCCATTTCCTTGTAGAACTTGGGACGGGGCTTGTCAAAAAGGAACCCTTCCCCTTCGTCATCGGAAACGCGGTAGACTTCGCGGCCGTTGCGCGATACATGCTGCGTAAGGCCGAAGGCCCATTTTTGCGTTACGGGAATCTGCTCGATAGTCATCGCGCCGCCGGAATAGTGGCTCCAGAATCCGCGGTCTTCGTCCTTTATCATCGGGATGAACAGCGCATTCATGTTGCTCCACGCGTTAAACCCGAAGTAGGGAGAAACGAAACCTCCCTGCATGAAGGCGGTCAAGCTCTGCATGCCGAGCCCGAGCGTAAAATAGCCTCCGTTGAGGAATCGCGCGAAATGTCCGTCGACCCACCATTCCTCTTCGCTAATCTGGTGGTAGCTGTCGATATCTTCTTTCCGGTTCTGCATATCGCCGCCATAGCCCGATGCGCCAACCATGTTGAGCGACTTTTCGCTCTTGTAGGTGTCCATGAAGGCTGCGGCCGGAGGCGGACGCATTATGGAACTGCAACCCGAAAGGAGCGAGACTACGGCAAGCAATGTGAGCAGTCGGTACATCATAGCATAATGCTCCATTGCAGTGCCCAGTACATCAGGCGCTGGTCATCAGTGCGAATGCCCGACTCGATTGTGAAGGAGTATGCCGCGTGTCCCTTGCTGTTTGTCTCCTTCAGCAGGGGGAGGCTCGTGTACCCGATAAAGTCAACGCCGTAGTAGAACACCCAGTCCTGGATGTGGTACTGCTTGCCATCGGCGGTGCATTCGGGCGCGCCGACAACGTCTGATTCGGAGTCGGAACAACCCGCACTCACGATGTGGAACTGTCGCAGGCCGCCGTGTAGGCCGAATCCGAGCCCGTGGTGCTTCATAAAGACCATTGAGCCAGTGCCGAAATTTGCAGCCCCGGTGAACAGGTGTCTTGTCTTGTCGAAATCGGTATCGCCGTCGCTATCCTTGCCGTAATACCGCCCGAAAGAAAGTTCGTAAGACGCGCCCACGTAGATGGGGCCAAACCATTGTACAACAGAAGGCGCAACGCCCGCTTCGATGGGGAGGGCGTAGTGGAAATTCAGGAAAAATCCGCCCCCGAAGGTATGCCCGGACCAGTTTTCCGCTCCCTCGGGATTTGCCGTCGAGGGCCACATGTAGCTGACGGGCGTTATATCCATGCGGAAATACGAACTGCCCGAAATATCGTCATCGACAAGTACCGGCGGGTCTGTATTCTGCACGGTCCTGCCGCTCACGTTACAGGAATCGCAACCGCCGAACGTGCTCGAGATGGAGAAAATCTTCGATGTACCCGGAGCGATTTGCTTTGCGATTAGTGCCTGCGGGGTAAATAGCGGCGCCATTACCAAGTCGTCGGCAAAAACGCTTGCGGCAAGCAATAGCGCAATACGTATTGACCTAAGCACTCTCACGATGTAGCTCGGGGGTTAGAATCCGAGGCTGATCTGGCCCATGTAGATACGTTCTTCGTCCTGGCCGGTGTAGTAACCGAGTTCCTCTGCCCAGGTCGCGAATTCGAGGGTCACGACGCGCAACAGTTCGAGGCTCACGCCCGCAGAAGGGTAACCGCCCTTGAAACCGCCGGCAAGTCGCAGGCTCAGTGCGCGGAGCTCGTTGTTGTAGCCGGGCCAGGCAAGGAGCGTCTGTTCCACTTCCAGGCCGAAGTTCAGGTGTGATAGCGCCTTGTAGTTCTTGTCGGCGTTTATCGCATCTACGAAGTCGCAGGCGAAGTTGAACTTGCGGGCATAGGCCGTGTTCTTGTTGAAGAATCTCGGGCTGTAATTGAAGCCCACGCTCAGGTTCGGGGTAATCTTGTCGCCGGCGAGTTCCTTGAAGTACACGTCGCGCAGCGATGCACCCACGCGGAATTCACGTGTCAGCTGGTAGAGCACGCCGAAATCGAGACCGAAGGAAATCGAGCTGAAGTCAAAGATGTTGTGGGTTGCGTCGTCGTAGCGGTCTTCGAGGGTATCCTGCAGGGAGCCGTAGTTGAGAATGTCAATCGTAATGACTTCCACCTTGTGGCGCTTTGCAGCCTTCGCGCCGATACCGGCGGAGAACTTGTCTGTAAACCCGTAGGCGAAACCGCCCTGCACCACGCCGTCCACGTAGAACGTGTCCACGCCGAGGAAGGGGAGGATAAGGCCGCCGTCCAGGTACGGGGCAACACTACCGTCGACCCAGACTGCACCGCCGAACCCGTGGATGGCGAGTTCCGCGTCGAACTTGACCTTCATGGTGAGGTACTTGTGGTCGTAGGAGTTAATCTTGTGGATGAGCTCGGGGTGGCTAGAGAGCGTGTCCATGAGGAGCGTGTTCTGGGCTATGCCGGTTTCCGCTGCTGCATCGCTCACGTTCTGGTAGAGCTTCTGGAGGTCCTTCGCCACGTTGTAGGTGGAGAAGTAGGTTTCGAACGGGCCCGCGCCGCCGATGTTCAAGCGGGCATCACCGAGGAAGTTGCGCGGGTAGTAGCCCTGTTCGGGGCGCTTGTCGTAGTTACCGAGGCGGTTAATCTGGCTCAAGCCTGCGTAGTTATAATAGATGGCTTCCTTGTCGTCGACCACTGCCACGTGGGCGTTACCCATGGATTCGCCGCGGAGCGAATGGTGGGTCGGTGCTTTTGCGGCAAAGACCGCCGCTCCCAGTCCGAGGGAAAGAAGTGCTGCAATAACTCGTTTCATTACTTGTTCCTCCCTTCAAACCACTTGAGGAAGGCCTCCTCCGTATAATTGTTCCAGCATCCGCCGATGTTTTCCCTGCGCCACTGGAGAGGATACTGGATGTTGCTTACGTCGGTATCCTTTGCGGCGAGGGCCATGGCATGCTTGAGCTGGTCGCCCGTTGCGCTCCAGGTAAACCCGGTGACGAATGCGGCTATCCTATGGTCGCCCACGGCATCGCGGTCGTTGGAGCTCGGGTTGAAGAACGTCCTTTCGGCGTCGTCGTTGGGGGTGCCGTTCCCGTCGATATCCACGTATTCGTAGCCTTCGCCGGTCTTGATGGATGCCACCTGGCCGGGCTTGTGGTGCAAGAAGTCCGTTTCGTAAACGAGAGCCTTGTTCGTGCGCATGTCTTCGTCAACCAGGCCGTCGCCGTCGTTGTCGAAGCTGTCCGTAATTTCTTCGTCGATGCAGCCGTCGCCGTCACTGTCAATCATGTCGCCGATGCTCGTGTATGCGAGAATGGCGTCCTCGTTGCTCGTAACGGCTTCGCTTGCCGTGACCATGTAGCTGGCCATTGCCTCGGTAGCGACGGTAAGGCCGCTGTCGCTGAGGAGGGCCGCTTCGGGTACGTAAGAGCGGATTACCTCGGTCGCGATGGTCGGGTCGGCCTTGATGGCGCCGCCGATGTCGCCGAGGGTCTCGAACAGTTCAACAGACTTCTCGCCGACATCCTTCAGGGAGGCCCAGTCCACGTTGATTGACGTTCCGGAAACACTGAACAGCTTGGTCAGGTCCTGAGCGTTGCTCCTGAGCAAAAGGGCCGCCTTGGTGAGGTGGAGTACCGTGTAGCTGGCCGAGATGGTCTTGAACGTCACCTTGCCGTCGGTACGGCCCGTGGTATCCCTCTCGATAAACGGGATAAGGACCTTCATCACGGAATCGATACCGGACTTGTAGTGGTTGGCGGTGGAATCGTCCATGGTCATGAACGCACTTTGACCGTCCTTGCTGTTTGCGTACTTGAGCATTTCGAACACGTTCAGCTTCTGCTGGTTCAGGACGCTCTTTGCAAGTCCGTACCACGCTTCGGAGATGGTGGAGTCCACGGCAAGCGTGCGCTCGAAGTATTCCCTGGCGAGGGTGTACTCCGCATTGCGGAAATGGATGTAGCCTTCGTAGGTCAGTGCATCCGTGTCGGTCGAGTCGATGTTCGCCGATTCAGTCGGATTGAACAGGTTGCAGCCAACAATCCCTGTCGAGAGTGCGATGGCCGCGTACAGACAAAGTTTTTTAATACGTTTCATAGATCGGTTCCCTAGGGAATTCAATAAGCAAAAAATAACTTTCTTTGTTCGAAAAAAAACGCGGGGGTGCCTTGGGGTGGCTTTTTTTGGTAGTAAATTCGCTTTTTTCGGTAAAAAATTGCCAAAAAGGGTTCATAGTAGATATATTTGTGCTCAATGGAACTTTGCAGAGACTATTTACCCACGCGCTCCTACAAGATCGCCGAGATGCGGATGGGCTCCCTTTTGGGCTCAGAAATCGACCGTCTCGACAAGGTCGCTGCAAAATTTGGCCGGACGTACGCCATCGGTCCAGACAACTTAAAAGACGAACTGCCGAACATCATCTCGTTTGCAGGGGAGTACCACAGGGCCTACGACCTTTACCTGAAGGCGGTTCTCCCGCAACAGGAAAAGCCTATCCAGTGCAGGCCCGCGTGCGGCAACTGCTGCCATCATTACCCCATGTCGGTAGAACCGTTTGAACTGATTTCGCTCTACACGGAACTGCGCGAACGCGAAGATTTTATTTCTGTAATGGAAATGTGCCAGTCCCGTTCCGACCTGTTTAATAGTTTGTTTGAAAACCGGCTTGAAACGATTGGTTCCGAGGACGATGCGGAAGACCACGCCCTGCACGATTATTTTGAACAGTGGCGCCCGTGCCCGTTTTCGGACAGGAAGGGCGACTGCGGCGTGTATGCTTCGCGCCCGGTTTCGTGCCGCATGTACTTTAGCCAGACGGACCCGTGCTATTGCACTCCGGAACACCTGCAGACAGAAAGGAACGAAAGCTATATCGTCTACCTGCCCGATAATATCGAACAGTCGCTGGTGGACCTCTCGGAACACTATGCGGGGCTGGAACTCCCGGAAAGCTATTTCGGGGGGCTCTTGTCCTTGAATGCGTATGAAGGAGTGCTCGGGTGATAGACGAGAACGGACAGCTCGACCTGTTCGGGCAGATGGACTTGTTCGGGGCTCCCGCTCCGGATATCGCTCCTGCGCCGCCTATCCGCAAGTCGAAGTGCTCTGCGAACGGGCTCGTGCACTTCAAGTACAATTCACGTTTGAAAAGGAGCATCCGGTGCAAGGCGAACTTTCTGTTCGGCCACCCTGAGGTATTGCTCCCTTCGTACATGGAGGCGCCCGAGTTTGCTGATGCGCGCGAGCTTGCCGCCGAATGGGCCGAGCACGCGATACGCCGCAAGACGCAGAAGAACAAGGCTATTATCAAGGATTTGGTGACGCGCTTCTGGGAAGCGGTGGACCAGGTGCTTGTAGACAAGGGGAAGGCTCCGCTCGAAAGTACGGGAAGGCTCCCGCCCATTAACCCCAGGGGGCGTTACTTCAACCTCAATCAGGTTCTGGAAGCGATAAACCATACGTATTTCGACGAGCAGCTCAAGTGCCGCATTACCTGGAGCAACCGTGTGGGGGGCCTCAGTTTCCATTCCCTGCGCAAGGACCCGATAACGGGCGAGGAGTTCCACCTGATTAGCATCAGCAGGGGCTACGATGCGGCGAACTGCCCGTTGTATGCAGTGGCGGGTGTGGTCTATCACGAATGCCTGCATATTGTTATCCCGGTGGAAGAAAAGAACGGGCGTCGCGTGGTTCACGGAAGAATTTTTAGGCAGCGCGAACGCCAGTACATATACTACGACGAGTGGATTCGCTGGCACAAGGAAGTGCTCCCGAAAAACATTCGCGCCATGCACCGGCACAAAGATTTGTGACCGCTCGTTCGTCGCTTCGGGTGATAAAACCTCCGGTTTCTCACTCGCTCTCGCCACCGCTCCAGCTTAACGCATGGAGCTTGTGGCTCACAGGTGACCGCTCGTTCGTCGTTTCGGGTGATAAAACCTCCGGTTTCTCACTCGCTCTTGCCACCGCTCCAGCTTAACGCATGGAGCTTGTGGCTCACAGGTGACCGCTCGTTCGTCGTTTCGGGTGATAAAACCTCCGGTTTCTCACTCGCTCTCGCCACCGCTCCAGCTTAACGCATGGAGCTTGTGGCTCACGGATGAGTAATGTGGGGTGTGTAATGTGTGATGATTAATTTCACACTTCACACTTCACATTTCACATTTTTTCTATCTTTGGCGGCGTAAAAAACGAGATTCTTTATGAACGCTGAAATCGAGAAACGCCGCACTTTCGCCATTGTAAGCCACCCTGACGCGGGTAAGACCACCATTACCGAGAAGTTCCTGTGGTACGGGAACGTCATCCGCGAGGCGGGCCACGTGCGCGCGAAGGCGAACCGCAGTTATACCGTGAGTGACTGGATGAAGATTGAACAGCAGCGCGGTATTTCGGTTTCCTCTTCCGTTTTGAATTTCCCGTTCGAAGGTTGCATGTTCAACCTCGTCGATACCCCGGGGCACCAGGACTTCTGTGAAGATACCTACCGCGCCCTGACTGCCGTGGATGCAGCCCTCGTGCTTATCGATAGCGTGAACGGCGTGGAAAAGCAGACTATAAAGCTCATGGACGTGTGCCGCATGCGCCACACCCCGATTATCACGTTCATCAACAAGATGGACCTTGACGGTCGCCATGTGCTCGACCTGCTCGACCAGATTGAAAACGTGCTCCATATCAAGACTGCCCCGTTTACGCTCCCGATTGGCGTGGGTAAGCTTTTCAAGGGCGTGTACTCCATTGCCGAGAATACGTTCCATACCTTCAACAAGGAAGAAGGCCATCAGGAAATCATCCAGATGGAAGGTCCGGATGACCCGCGCCTTGTGGAAATGTGCGGCGAGAACTGGGTGGAACAGTTCAAGGAAGAATACGAAATGGTCACCGGCGGTATGGACCCGTTTGACCACGAGAAATTCCTGAAGGGGGAGATGTGCCCCGTGTTCTTCGGTTCTGCGGTAAACAACTTCGGCGTGCGTCAGCTCTTGAACGCATTTGCCAAGCTTGCGCCGCCCCCGATGGTGCGCGAGACCGATAAGCGTCCGGTGAATCCTGACGAAAACGACTTCAGTGCGTTCGTGTTCAAGATTCAGGCCAACATGGACCCCAAGCACCGTGACCGCACGGCGTTCCTGCGCATCTGCTCGGGCAGCTTTACCCGTGGCGAGAAGGTTTTCCATGTGCGTACGGGCCGCGAAATTCGCCTTGCCGCCCCGACGGCGTTCCTCGCGAAGGACAAGGAAGTCATTGACCACGCCTGGGCGGGCGACATCGTGGGTATCAATGACCCGGGACTTTTCCGCATCGGCGATACGCTGACTGACGGCGAGAAGATGAACTTCACGGGCATTCCGGACTTCGCTCCGGAACACTTTGCCCGTGTGACGCTTTTGAACCCGCTTAAGAGTAAGCAGATGGCGAAGGGCCTTGCCGAACTTAGCGAAGAAGGCGCGACGCAGCTGTACGAGCCGCTCAAGTCGGCAATTCCGGTGATTGGCGTGGTGGGCGAGTTGCAGTTCGACGTGCTCAAGTTCCGCCTGCAGAGCGAATACGGCGCCGATGTTTCGCTGGACCGTGTTCCTGCCCACGGAATCCGCTGGGTGTCTGGCCCCGAGAAGGACATGGGCAAGTTCGCCGAGGAATACGCGATGGACTGCATGATGGACAAGGAACGAAACCTCGTGTGCCTTTTCCCGAACGAGTACCGCCTGAACCTCGCGATGAAGAATTACGAGAACCTCAAGTTCGCAGAAACATCTCAGGGCTAGACAAGTCCTTAAGAGCAAGCTAGCGCATCGCTCCATTTGCATATAAGCATTGCTCTATTTGCATAAAAAATGGCCCCGCTTTCGCGGGGCTATTTGTCATTCAGGAGTGACTATCTTGCTGTCATTCTGGAGCGTGGCATGGCCATGCGATAGAATCTACAGCGGGATGTTCCCGTGCTTCCTCCAGAGCCTTGCCTTCTTCTTGTTCTTGAGGTAGTCGAAGGCGGTGGCCAGGCGGTCGCGCACGTTCGCGGGCGAAATCACCTCGTCGATGTAGCCGTTCTTCGCGGCGATATACGGGTTGAGGTACTTCGCCTCGTATTCGGCAATGAGCTGCTTGCGCGTTTCCTGCGGGGTGGCGGAGGCGGCGATTTCCTTCCTATGAAGGATGTCGACGGCACCTTCAGCGCCCATCACGGCGAGCTGTGCAATCGGGAGTGCGAACACGTAGTCGGCACCCAGGTTCTTGCTGTTCATGGCGATATAGGCGCCACCGTATGCCTTGCGGAGGATAAGCGTCACCTTAGGCACGGTCGCTTCAGCGTAGGCGTACAAGAGCTTTGCGCCGTGACGGATGATGCCGTTGTGTTCCTGCTTGGTGCCCGGCATGTAGCCCGGAACGTCTTCCAGCGTGAGGATAGGAATGTTGAAGCAGTCGCAGAAGCGCACGAAACGGCTTGCCTTGTCGCTAGCATCCACGTCGAGCGAACCCGCGATGAAGTTCGGCTGGTTCGCGACGATGCCCACGACGTTACCGTCCATGCGTGCGAAACCGATGACCACGTTGCGGGCGAAGTCCTTCTGGATTTCAAGGAAGCTTTCCTTGTCGGCGAAAGTCGCGATGACTTCGCGAACATCGTAGCCCTTCTTGAAGTTGTCGGGGACGATTTCCTCGATTTCCTTCGACTTGTCGACGGCCTTGGACTTCTCGGCGACGGGAGGCTTCTCGAGGTTCGACTGCGGCAGGTAGCTGAGCAGGTTGCGCACGGCTTCGAGGGTTTCCTTGTCGTCCTTACATACAAAGTGCGAAACGCCGGATTTGGTGGAGTGCACGCCTGCACCGCCGAGGCCTTCGGGGGAGACCGTCTCTGCGGTCACGGCCTTCACGACGCCCGGGCCCGTGATGAACATCTGGCTCGTCTTTTCGGTCATGAAGATAAAGTCGGTAATGGCGGGGGAGTAGCAGGCGCCACCCGCGCAAGGTCCCAAAATCACGGAAATCTGCGGAATGATGCCCGAGGCGAGCGTGTTGCGGGTAAAGATGCCGCTGTAGCCGTCGAGGGAATTCACGCCTTCTTCGATGCGGGCGCCACCGCCGTCGTTGATGCACACGAACGGGGACATGGATTCGAGAGCGAGGTCCATCGCCTGGCAAATCTTCTTGGCGTGGGCAGAACCGAGGGAGCCGCCGCTGACGGTGAAGTCCTGCGATGCCACGTAGACGGTCCTGCCGTTCACCTTGCCGTAGCCGGTCACGACGCCGTCGCCAAAAATGCGCTTGGATTCGGGCAAATCGAGGCTCGTAGAAACGCGGAGGGCGCCGATTTCGCGGAACGTGCCCTTGTCAAAGAGAATTTCGAGGCGTTCGCGGGCGGTAAGCTTGCCCTGCGAGTGCTGCTTTTCGACACGTGCGGCTCCGCCGCCCGCAATGGATTTTTCCTTGTATTCGTTGAGTTTCTCGAGATAAGACTTATCCCACATGGTTATTTTGTCCTTTTTTTGATTATTTCGAGCGAAAATGTAGAAAAAATTTTGCATTATTCAAACTTATATCAATGTTTCATAAAAATAAGTCGTAAACATATATGTATGGGGACTTTCCTTTAATCAATGTATTTTGCTTTTTATCCGAAATTTTCTTGATTTTTTGAGTAAAACGCATTTTTTTTCTATCTTTGTGCGGAAAATTCATCTTTTTTTAGAGAGGAAACAATGGCAAACGAAGAAATGAAAAGCAAGCTCAAGGCCTTCTTTATGTCCGATCTCGGCGTAGATGGCGACGTTCTCCAGTTCGACACCCCGCTCTTTGGCGAAGAAATCGGTCTCGATTCCGTCGATTCCCTCGAAATCATCTCCTTCGTGGATTCCAACTTCGGCGTGTCCATGACCGGTGTCGCGAAGGAAAACTTCCAGAGCATCGATACCATCGCCGCTTACATCGAAAGCCACAAGGCTTAATTCGTCGCCCTATCAAGCGCATTCCTCGGTGCTGTTATCCTGGAGCCGTAGGCGATGGGATCACCAGCGCTTGCGTAGATATTAAAGGTGACGTGGCAACCACTAACCTGTTTTTTTTTGGAATGGATATGACACCTGATGAACGTCGCTGTGTAGTTACTGGCCTGGGCGTAATTTGCGCCGTCGGTAACAATGTCGAAGAAACCTGGAAGAGTGCTTTGGAATCCGTTTCGGGAATCCACAAGACGACTTCCCTAGATACAAAGAATTGCTACGCGGACTTGGCTGCCGAAGTCAAGTGTGACACGCTTGACCAGATTGACGCCCCCGAAGAGAAGGACCGCGTCTCGAAGCTCTGCATCAAGGCCGCAAACGAGGCCCTTGCCGATGCGGGGCTTTCTAATTTTGGCGACGACCAGCGCGTAAGCGTGGTCATTGGCAGCTGCGTGGGTGGCGTGCTTTCCATTGAACAGTATCACCAGCACGGGCGCGATGCCGCAGAAATTGCGAAGATGCCGATTGCATCCATCGCAAGCCAGGTGGCTGAAACCTGTGGTGCGGGCGGCATCGTGACGAACGTGGCGAATGCGTGTGCGGCGGGTACGATTTCCATCGCGGTGGCATGTGACCTCATCCGCGCGGGCAAGGCCGACGTGGTGATTGCGGGCGGTGCGGATTCCTTCGCTTCTGTGCCGTATTCCGGATTCCTTTCGCTCCATGCGCTCGACGAGAACGGCTGCTCCCCGTTTAACCGTTGTAACGGCATTACGCTTGGTGAAGGTGCGGGTATCGTCATCGTGGAATCCTACGAACATGCGCAGAAGCGCAGCGCGAAGACTTATTGCGAAGTGCTCGGCTCCGGCGTTACGAGCGACGCGAACCACATTACGGCCCCGCGCGAAGATGGCGTGTGCCTGATGGAGGCAATCAATCGCGCTGTCAAGAACTCCGGCATCGACAAGTCCGATATCGGTTACGTGAACGCTCACGGTACCGGCACGGGCAAGAACGACAATGCCGAAATTACGGCTTTCAAGAATTTCTTTGGCGAAGACAACGCGAACGTGAGCGTGAGTTCCACGAAGGTGATGACGGGCCACTGCCTGGGCGCCGCGGGTGCCATCGAGGCGGTTTTCAGCATCAAGGCGCTTACGACCGATACGGTGCTCCCGACATTCCCCTATACCGAGGAACAGTCCGCCGCCCTCAAGGAGAAGGTGGGCGCTCTTGACTTTGTGCAGAACAAGGCCCGCCACAAGGAACTCAAGTGCGTCTTGAGCAACAACGTGGCATTCGGCGGCACGAACGCCGCCATCGTGTTCTCGAAGGTGCCGGGCGAAGTTTCCGCCCAGTCCGCCAAGGCGAAGAAAATTGCGGTGACCGGTCTTGGAATCGTGTCTCCGCTCGGCAACAGCAAGGCCGCCTACCTGGATGCCGTAAAGGCGGGCAAGAAGCCCGAGAGTGCTTCGGTGCATTCGACCATCGCGCTCGAGGATTACAAGGAACTCGGCATCAAGATGGCGTTCTACCGCAAGCTCGATAACCTGGGCCAGCTCCAGACAGTTTCGGGCATGCGCGCCCTGCAGGATTCCGCATTCCAGGTGACCGACGACAACGCGAAGGATATCGGCATTATCGTGGGTACCAGCGAGGGCGGTCTCGGTGCCACCTACGATTTCGAGGAACTCATTGCCGAGGCGGGTAACGCGGGCGGATCTGCGTTCAAGTTCCCGCACACGGTTTACAACGCCGCCGGTGGTTACCTCTCGATTTGCTCCGGCATCAAGGGCTACGGCGTCACGATTACTACAGGCCCGCTTTCCGGTCTCGACAGCATCGGCTACTCCATGAACGTCATCCACGACGGCCAGGAAAAGGCGATGATGGCAACCGGTACCGACGAGAATTTGCCGATTATTACCGAATTCGCCCAGAAGCTCGGTGTTGCCGCAGGCGATGAGGTCGCTCCCTTTGCCGAAAACGAAGGCTTCGTGGTGGGCGACGGCTCTGTGTCGATAATGCTTGAGGAAGAGGATTACGCGAAGGCCCGCGGCGCGAAGGTCTATTGCTATGCGCTCGGGTTTGGCCATGGCCGCAAGAACGTGAAGTTCGGCAAACTCGTGGGTTCCGACGAGGCGCTCGACAAGGCCATCAACGACGCCCTCGCCGATGCGGGCCTCTCTGCCGCCGATATCGATGCGGTCTGCGGATTCGCGAACGGCTGCAAGCGTATTGACGATATCGAGAAGGGAGCCCTCCAGCGTGTGTTCGGCGATAAACTCGCCTCGATGCCGCTGTTCGAGGTCAAGGAACGTGTCGGCGAAGGCCGTGCGGGGTCTGCCGCGCTTGCCGCTGCAGAAGCCGCGCTCCTGTTGAACGGCGAACTTGCTTGCGACAACGCCTATTTTATTGCGGGCGACGGTTCCGTGACAAGCAAGTCTGCCGATGCGACGAACCTCAAGAAAATTCTAATCATCTCTTTTGCGGCGGGTGGCTCTTACAGCGCAGTCGTGTTTGGAAAAAATCCTTAAATAGGGAGGCTCAAAAATGAAAGTTGCTCTCGTTACAGGTGCTTCGAAGGGAATCGGCAAGGCTTGTGCCTTGCGCCTTGCCCGTGACGGCTACACGGTCGTGGTGAACTACTCCAGTTCCGACGAGGCCGCGCAGCAGACGCTCGACCAGATTAAGGCCGAGGGTGGTGACGGCATGATTTACAAGGCGAACGTGGCCGACCTCTCGCAGGTGAAGGTCATGGTGCGCGAGGTGTTCAAGGCCTTCGGCCGCATCGACGTGCTCGTGAACAATGCGGGCATCGTGCGCGACGAATACCTGATGATGATGAACCCCGAAACGCTCGACAAGTGCTTCGACCTGAACGTGAAGGGCTACTTCTACTGCGCCCAGCAGGTCGCCGTCAAGATGTACAAACAGAAGTCCGGCGTGATTATCAACATGAGCTCCGTTTCCTCCAAGTTCGCGCTCGCCGGTCAGGCTGTCTATAGCGCCACGAAGGGTGCGGTGAACTCCCTCACGCAGACCCTCGCGAAGGAACTCGGCGGTTTCGGAATCCGCGTGAACGCCGTGGCTCCCGGCTTTATTGCGACCGAGATGATTGAGGCTATCCCCGAAGAGACCCGCAAGGGCTATGTGGAAAAGATTCCTCTCAAGCGCTTCGGTACTGCGGACGAAGTCGCGAACATCGTGTCTGCGCTCGCGTCTGACCAGTTCGCCTACGTGACGGGCCAGGTGTTCGTGCTCGATGGAGGCCTTTCTCTATGATGAACATTTTTGAAATCAGCGAAAAGATTGCACAGCGTCCGCCGTTCCAGATGATTGAGAAGGTCACGGAACTCGTGCCGAACGAATCCGCTACCGGCATCAAGAACGTGAGCGTGAACGAACCGTACTTCATGGGGCACTTCCCGCAGACGCCCATTATGCCGGGCGTGCTTATTGTGGAAAGTTGCGCGCAGCTCTGCTCCCTCGTTATCGAGAAGCCCGCAGAGGATTTGGAAAAGAACCTCTACGTGCTTTTGAAGATTGACGGGTTCAAGTTCGTGAAGCCGGTAATTCCCGGCGACCAGCTCGAAATTACCGTGAACAAGACGAAGGGCGGTGGCGTTCTCGTTGGTTTTGACTGCATCGTGAAGGTGAACGGCAACGTACACGCGAAGGGCGCGCTTACCTTTACGAGCATCCCGAAAGATTCCCTTGGTAAATAAGTAGATGTCATCCCCGCGAAGGCGGGGATCTCCCTTTAGAACGTAATGTCTGCGATTAGTAAGAAAAAGAATTCTTTATTTGAACTTTTTATGCGGTTCGTCATGGTGGTCGTGATATACACCGTGCGCGTTTACCTGCTGGTGGCGTACCGCCCGAAGATTGAGTATGTGGGGGAAACCGTCAAGTCCCCGTGACGCTCTCCCGAAGGACAAGGCTCCTAAGGGCGAAGAAATGGCTCACCCGAACGCTCGCTTTACCGCTCCTGCCAACCAGTGCCCCTGTATTGCCAAGGAATGGGAAGATCCTGCCGGCGTGGCCGAGAACCACTATCCGAAGTTCGGTGAACACCTCTCGAAGGAACTCTCCGAAATCATCGACATGATCCAGGATTGCCTGAATAAGGCTTAATCCTTTAGGATAGGACCTTTAAAATCCCTGCAGCCAGCGATGGCGGCGGGGATTTTTATATATATTTATTTTAGAGAGGTGACCATGATTGCGAAAAAAATTTTAATTGCATTGTTGGTGTGTTTCGCATGCTTTTTTATGGCTTGCGACGATAGTACCTCTGCATCTGAAGATGCGGTAGAAGAATCTTCTAATTCGGTAGATTCTATTTATGAACTGGGTAAGTGTACCGATAAATTGGAAGGCGAAACCCGTCTGGTTACTAAGGAAAATGCCTATTACCTTTGTACCGAGAAGGAATGGGTGAGGACGGTTGCTGTTAAGTCATCGTCCTCGTCTGTAGATAGTTCCTCTTCCGAAGAAAAATCTAGTTCGTCATCAGGGAAAAAACAGACAAATTCATCTTCATCAACGTCAAAAAGTTCTTCATCAAAGGAAGCGTCTTCTTCGTCAAAAGAAAAATCTAGTTCGTCGAAAACATCTTCAAGTTCTTCTGCAAAGGAAGAAAAGTCTTCGTCGTCAGAGAAAGTTTCGAGTTCTTCGTCCTCACAAAAAGTGTCTTCAAGTTCTGAATCTGACTCAGAATCGTCCTCGTCTGCAAAAAGTTCCTCTTCTGAGGAAAAGTCCAGTTCTTCGATTGTGTTGGGCCCTTCGGTAACGTTTGTTGATAGTCTTATTTGGATACCCGAATATGGGCCGCGCGCAAGAACCTTTTTTAATACGACCGGTGAAGCGAATTTCCTTGATGAAAGCACTCGGAAAGCGGATTCGTCTGGGTGGATCTTTGGCTTAGATGATTACGATGATGACGGCAATTCAATTGTAGAGGTGGATATCTCCTCTTATATTGACGTTCATATTAAACTTGCATACGACAACTGGAGTACAGATGTCAATGTGCTGACAGGCGATTCATATTTTGCTCCCCACCCGTACCCGTATGGGTCTGTTCGATTCAAACTTGCTCCGCAGGGAGAAGCAGATATTAGTGATTGGAAGGGAATTTGCATCAAATATAGTGCAAAAAATCGCTTTGAATTCAGCTTTGCGTCGGCGCTAGACTATCGATTAGATGGTGCGTCGTATGGAAAAACTCTAGGTGCAACGACATCGACTGTTGCCGGTATGGATACCACTTCTCGGATAGTCAATATTGACTTTGAACCAGGTGCATCATTGGATTACCCGGATTGGGTTGTTACCAAAATTGCTACGGGAGAGCTTGAGGGATATTTGCCAAAGATGGATGAATTTAAAAAGCGTGCTCTGGCATTTCAGTTCAGGTTTTCTAATGATCAGGCTAATGTGACCTGTTCAAAGTCTATATATTCTTGTACAAGAGAATATCACGCTTACTTTAGAATTCACAAGATAGGTATGTATGGAACTTGCGACGACTAAACTGATTCCTGTGTACGCCAGTCTTGTGGCGTTGCTGACTGTAGCGGGGTGTAGTGAAAGTGATAAATCTACGTCTCCCGATAATTCATCGGAGACATCCAAAGTCGTAGATACCATATACGAACTTGGCAAGTGCACCGATAAATTGGAAGGAACTGCACGGCTGGTTTCTGATGAAGATGTGTATTATATCTGTACCGATAATGAATGGGTGAAGGCCATAGAAGAAAAGTCTTCGTCTTCATCAGCAGATCAAAAAAATTCCTCAGAAAAGGAGATGAGCTCATCTTCTGACGATATCGAGGATTCGGGCGAGTCCAGTTCTGAGACTTCAGAGTCGTCAAGTTCCGTAACTGAATCATCTTCATCTGTAAAATCAAGTTCTTCTTCGAAGGTAGAGTCGAGTTCCTCATCGAAGGTTGAATCAAGCTCCTCATCGAAGGTAGAATCAAGTTCCTCATCGAAGGTAGAATCCGGTTCTTCATCAAAGGTTGAATCGAGTTCCTCTTCGGTGGAAGAACCCGGTTCTTCTTCGTTCGAGGCCGCCGTTGTAAAACCGAGTGGTACCTATGATTGCGAGCAGTATAAATGCGTTGCGACAACTTATTTGAATCCCAATATCGAATACGGAGAGATTTTGGATGCCCGCGATAATCAGGTCTATAAAACGACAAAAATAGGTGACCGTGTCTGGATGGCCCAAAATTTGAACTATTCCGACTCGATACAATCACCGGCTTTGTTGAAAAATTCCTGGTGTTCTGGTGGATTAAGGTCCAATTGCGCAAGGGGCGGCAGGCTTTATTCCTGGCCAGGAGCAATGAATATGCCCAAAGATAGTTGTGGCTATGGTAGTCTTTGTAATTTAAGCACTGCCGCAGAATCGTCCTCTATGAAGTGGCAAGGTGTTTGCCCTGTTGGTTGGCACATTGCGAATAGGGAAGACTGGGGGGCTCTAAAGGATTCTGTGGGTGATGCGTGGCACAAGATAACCGCACTGCCTTTGGAAATGTGGAACGTTCAGATTACTAACGGCATTCCTCCTATGTCTGATGTTGACAAATGGGGATTTTCGGCCATAAACGCTTTCATTCGCTATACTCCGGAAACTGATGGCGGAACCCGTAACACTCATTGGTGGTTACCTACAGAGCACGATAAATGGATTGCAAGCAATGCTGCGTTGGAAACGGCTCGGGCAACTCAGTATGTATTTATGGTTACGAGCGATAGTAAGTCCTACGGCCTGTATGTCAGGTGCGTTTTAGATTGATTTTTAGTTTATCCGCTTTTTGCCGTTAATCCGCAAAAATACGTCGCTAATCGGGAAAAATCCTAGATGTGGCGCTGCATGGCGTTGAAATTTTTTATATTTGGCGCGTGACTGAAAAAAAGAAGAATCCCCTGTTTGAACTCTTTATGCAGTTCGTCATGGTGGTCGTGATATACACCGTGCGCGTTTACTTGCTGGTGGCGTATCGCCCGAAGATTGAGTATGTGGGGGAGACTGTCAGGTCCCCGCAGCTCAAGACGCCTTCGGTTATTATCGCGAACCATACCAGCATGTGGGACCCCCTCATGATGCTTGCCGTCTTTTTCCAAAAGAAGAGCATCGTGGTGGCGAAGGACCAGGTGGAAGACCCGCATTTCAGCTGGGCTTTGACGCGCGTCAAGTGCGTGATTCCCTGCGACCGCTTTAACCTGGATACCGAATGGGCCTTGCTTGCCAAGCGCGAACTTGAAAAGGGGAACAACGTCATTATTTTCCCCGAGGGCAAGTGCCGTTACGACGGCCTGTTGAACGAGTTCAAGACGGGCTTTGCTTTCCTTGCGCGCAGTACGGGCGCTCCCGTGCTTTCCGTGGGCCTTGAAGGTGTGTACAAGATAGGGCGCCGTACCCGCGTAGTCGTGGGTGAGCCCGAGAAAATCGAGCGCGTGAAGGGCATACCTTCTTCGAAGCATCTGGCCGAACGCAGCGAGTATTTCCGCCAGAAGGTCTGGGCGCTCAAGCAGCGTGCGCTCGGCGTTGCCGAACCGCCGGCCTTGCCGGTGGCGGCGGAAACCCCTGCTGAAGGTCACCCTGGAGCGATAGCGATAGGGTCCATGGATTCTATCGGTCCTGCGGACCTCCAGAATGACAATGCTCAAGATAGGGGGAACGCGTGAAGACGGGGTTGGTGCTAGAAGGAGGCTCGCGCCAGACGATGTTCAGCGCAGGAGTGCTGGATACCTGGTTTGATGAAGGTATAGATTTCAATTACGTTGCCGGTGTGAGTGCCGGTGCGCACGCGGCGGTGAACTTCATTACCCGCCAGCAGGGGAGGCTCAAGTTTATTGTCCTCCCGACCCGCTTGCAAGAAGGCAAGAAGTGGGCGAGCAAGTTTATCGGAATCCAGAAGGAATTTCACGCGTTGAACTACCTCGCGGCCGACGGCAAGATGCCGCTCGATTTCGAGGCCTACAGGAATTCCAGGACCGAACTCGAAATCGGTCTCACCTGCTGTGAGACCGGCCGCGCCGAATTCAAGTCCGAGAAGGCCGATAAAAAGCGCCTGCTGGACCTGATTAGCGCGAGTTGCGCCCTCCCGATGATTTTCCCGATGGCATCCCTCGATGGCAAGCACTATGCGGACGGCTGCATTACGGTGCCCGTGCCGTTTGAACGCGCTTTCGAGAAGGGCTGCGACAAGGTGGTGGCCGTATCGACGCACTACCCGGGTGAGGCCGTGACGGATTTCCGCAAGTACCGCGCAATCCTCAACCCGATGTACAAGCGCAAGTACCCCGAGCTTTTCCGCGCCCTGATGGTGCGTCTCA
>JAEEGF012092877.1_pt1 | contig 21429 bp, 23 predicted proteins | sample 9134171 | NCBI WGS metagenome assembly JAEEGF01 (sample SAMN16246542, study PRJNA631951) | gut metagenome | biome: gut microbiome; feature: rumen; material: AP-attached | host: Bos | place: Iran: Karaj | collected 2018-10 | reverse complement strand
TTTAGATTTTCCCACAATGCTTATCTTTTGGTCTTTGGTTCGGAATAGTGTAGTGCTGGCGGTCTATCTCTTGTTTTCGGTTGCTTGCTTCCTTACCGTACATGAGCATTTGTGTGATGCTTAGTCGATATGGATGATCTTCTGGCTGAGATCGTTGGCCTTCACCTTGGCGTTGGGAAAGCGCTCCCGCTTGGCGGTGATCTTGCCCATGTCGATGGCCTGCTTGGGACAGTACTGCAGGCAGCTCAGACAGCCGATGCAGTTCTTACCGAAGACGGGCTTGCCGCCCTCCAGACGGATGTTCTCCCGGGGGCAGATCTTCACGCAGGTGCCGCAGCCGATGCAGCTGTCCGTGACGGTGAACTTCTTCGTCCGCTTCGGGTGCAGGCCGGAGAAGGCCTTGCTCTCCAGCGCGAAGACGCTGCGCTTGGGGGGCTCCTTCTCGCTGCGCTTCATGGCGCGGACGGCGCCGCCGATCTCCATGGCCTTCTTCTCGATCCGGGCGGCGTTCTTCTCCGGATTCCGGGGCGCCAGCGACAGGGTGTGGGGCATGAGCCAGATGCAGGTGGAATGGTTGACTACCGCGGTCCAGTAATCCAGCCCCACAATCTGATGGATCTTGTGCAGGCCGCAGCCGATGTATCCCGCGTACTGCTCCACCGCGAACTTGTAGGCGCCCGGAGCGATGCGGATGCTCTTGACATAGTTCTCCACGTCGCCGGGCAGACCGCCGCCGTAGCAGGGGAAGACGAAGCCCACACGCTTGGCCTCCGTAGCGTCGGTCTTGGCGGGAGCAGAGCGCATCAGGACAATATCCGTATCGCCCAGCACCTTGGCGATTTCCTTGGCCATGTTCAGACAGTGACCGGAGCCGGAATAGCAGTAGATGATATTTTCGCTCATGTGTATTCCTCCTATGATGATTTTTCCGTTTTGGATACTTCATTATATCACGGCGGAATACACCAGGCAAATGGACAATCTGTCCGATAATGTATGGATTGGAGCATGCAAATGCGGCTTCGCGCCGCAGGTCTCGGCACGGTGACAAAATGCGGGAAAAATGCGGCGAAACGCTTGTTTTTCCCCTTGGACTGTGCTATACTCCCTGTCCGAGCAAGCCTATGAAACGGAGCTGGAGCCCCGATGGAGACAGAAACATGAGCATGAGCTTATATGACCAGCATCTCTTGCTGGACTGTATGCTGGAGATGGGCGATCTGCTGCTGGACTGCGGCGCGGAGATCAGCCGGGTGGAGGACACGCTCTCCCGCGTGGGGATGGCCTACGGCGCCAACCGGGCGGATGTGTTCGTCATCCCCGCCCTCATCAGCATCACCCTGAATTTTCCGGAGACTGTGCCCGTCACCGAGACGCGGCGCATCACCTCCACCGGCAGCACGGACTTTTACAGGCTTGAAAAGATCAACGCCCTCAGCCGCCGCTGCTGCGTCGAGCCCATTCCGCTGGCGGAGCTGCGACGGAATCTGGATCATGTGGCCGCGGGGCGCAAGCCCTTCTCAGTGATGTTCTGGGGCAGCATGCTGGGCGGCGGCGGCTTCGCCGTCTTCTTCGGCGGCAGCCTGTGGGACGGGCTGGCAGCTGCCATCTTCGGCGCGGGCATCTGCCTGCTGCAGACCCGTCTGGGGCACACGAAGCTCAACACCGTGGCCTTCAATCTGCTGATCTCCCTGCTGACCGGTCTGGCGGTGGGGCTGATCACCGGGCTGATCCCTGCGCTGCATATGGACAAGATCCTGATCGGCGACATTATGCTGCTGATCCCCGGTCTTGCCATGACCAACGCCATCCGCAACATGCTGGTGGGCAACACCATTTCCGGCGTGGAGCGCCTGGCGGAGAGTCTGATTTGGGCAGCTGCGCTGGCCGGCGGCTTTATGGTAGCCCTGTCCGTTGTGGAGACCATCGGCGGGAGGATCGGCGGATGAAAGAGATCATCATGCAGCTTCTTGCCGCTTTCGTCGGCTCCATGGGCTTTGCCTTGATTTTCGGGATGAAGCGGCGCTACCTGTTCTGTGCATCCCTGGGCGCTCTGCTGGGCTGGGGCGTGTATCTGGCCACCGACGCGCTGCTGACCAGCAGCTTTCTGCCGCCGCTCTTTGCAGCCGCCTTCGCCGTGAGCTATTCGGAGATCATGGCCAAGTTGCTGAAAACCCCCGCCACGCTCTTCGTGATCCCCGCCATCATCCCCCTGGTGCCCGGCGGCTCGCTCTATTACACCATGAGCTACGCCGTCCACCGGGATATGGAGAACGCCCGGCTTTACGGCACCCGTACCGCGGAGACCGCCCTAGCCATCGCCGCGGGCATCAGCTTCGTGCTGGCCATTCGGGAGCTGCGCTCCCGTCGATAAGGAAGGGCTGCCCCAGCAGGGCATCTGCCCTGCCGTCCGCAGCGTCCGGTATTCCGCTCATGCGCAGATAAAGTTCCCTCTCCTACACAGCGTCAGCCGCCCTTCCGCGCTCCTCCAGGGAGCCCTGGTCGGATGAGATGCCATTCTCTCTGTTCGATGTAAAAAACTCCCCGAAATCCGAAAAAAATGCTTGACATTTGGTGCCGCTTCTGCTATTATACTCCTTGCTCGCGGGGCTCCGGCCCCAAGACATCTGGGGGTATAGCTCAGCTGGGAGAGCGCTTGAATGGCATTCAAGAGGTCAGCGGTTCGATCCCGCTTATCTCCACCATCAACGTCGGGTACGACGCATTAGAGAAAGTCCTAAATCCGAAAGGATTTGGGACTTTTTTCTTACTTTGCGCCCCATTTTGATTTTGGCAGAGATTCCCATTTGAAGTGCATCCAAGCGCTCTTCTAACACTTTTTCTAACAGTTTCTAACACCCATTTTGGCTTGGAAACAGGCCTCTTTTCAGCTCACCAGCGCCTCGGCCATGGACAGCTTCCGCTTGGCGTCCAGATGCCCGTAGGTGTTGGCCGTAGTTTTGATGTCACTGTGTCCCAGCCATTCCTGCACGTCTTTGAGCGAAAAGCCCATGTTCAGCAGATTGCTGGCGGCGCTGTGACGGAGCTCGTGAAAACGGATATGCGGCATCCCGTTGGCCTTCAACAGTTTGGGAAACTTGTCCGACACATAGTCCGGCGAGAACGGCCTGCCGTCGCTCCATCTGAACACAGAGTCGCAGTCGTGGTAAGTGTCTCCAAAGAACTGCTTGTCCTTCTCCTGCTGCGCTTTCAGGTTCAGCAGGAGTTCTTTAATCTCCGGCGTCATGGGAAATGAGCGGCGGCTGGACGTGTTCTTGGTCTTGTCCTTGGCGACTACGGTGGTGACCTTGGAAACCGTGCGGCGAATGCTGATGGTCTCCGCTTCAAAGTTCACACAGTCCCAACAGAGGCCCAGCGCCTCGCTGCGGCGCAGCCCGTACAGAGCTGTCATACGGATCAGCGGATACAAGGGCTCATCCTTGATCTTCTCCAGCAGTTCATCGATCTGGGACTTGGTATAGAAATGCGCCTCATACCGCTCGCAGACCGGAAGCTTTACGAACTGGCAGGGATTCATGGAGATCATCCCTTCAGACACACAGTAAAGCAGAGTCTGATTGAGAATGTTCTTCAAAAGCCGCAGGCTTCGGGGAGCCAGACCGCCTTTCCCATCCAGTCGACCATTCTTTGCTTTCTCGTTGATATAATCCTGGAGATTGAATTTGGTGATCTCGCGGAGCAGGGTTCCCTTCTCTTTCCAATACGGGAAGACATGGTTCTTCATCAAAGTCTCATAGCCCTGTTTGGTCACCTCGTCGATGGGATGCTCAAAGTCTCCGGTTTTGTCGGCATACCACAGCTTGATTGCGTCCACAAAGGGAATGTTGGCCCGATCCGCCTCTTGCTGGGCACGCAGCGCCTCCGCCTTTTCATGATTCTCCAAGGTTTCTCGCAGCAGCTTCTGTGCCTTGGTCTTGTTGCCCTTTACCGGAAGCTCCGTGTTGATCCACTTCTGCTTCCGTTTGCCGTTTTCATAGGTGTTCAAAACGATATAGTAGATATTATTTTTGGTTTGCAGGCTGCCTGTCATGGTTATCATTTCTCCTTTCGATGACAGGTGCAAAAATAGCCCGCTGTTGCAAGGTCATTATAACCTGCTACAGCGGGCTGTTCAAGCACATAATTCATTTGTTTGATTCACTGTTTCTTACTGACGTATATAGTCCATCACATCGTTCTTCCGAATCCGGATGGCCGATCCGATCCGCCGACAAGGCAGATCATTCTCGCGGATCAGCTTGTAGATGGTGTTCTTGCATACCGAGAGTAATTCTGCGGTCTGCTGTACCGTCAGCACATCCGGGTAATCCTTGAACTGAGTCTTCGGCTGATTCACAGCAGCCACGGTTTCATTCATAAGCACTTCCTCCTTTCAGCGAAGATAAAAATATAGATAAGAGTTGAAATTATCCGTACATCCGTACATGCGTACTGCAGCACGGGCTGACCCGTACACTGGTACGCATGTACGGATCTTTTTTGTTCTTTTTCAAAAACTGTTGGGCTTGACCAGCAGCTCGATGCCCAGGAAGCCACGGACTCTCCGGCCGTTCCCAAGATAGATCTTGTTGGTGGCCTCCAGATTGTAGCGATCCTCGTTCTCATGGAGGAACAGGCTGAAGCTTCGTTCACTCAGCGGCTTGTGAGAGTTGTCTTCGCACCAGAGCTTATACACCGCGTACAGATCCTTGGTGCTGACCTCGTAGTCCGCCTTGAAGCGGAAATAGCCCTCGGAGGCCATAAACTCGACGATGTTGTTGCCGTCGGATACAGCTTCCGTCATGTTCTCTTTCGCCTTTTCGCTGATCGTAAACTTGTAATTGTTGTCGATCAGGCGCTTCAGCCCTTCCAGCATCCAAAGAAAAATCCCCTCCTTCTCGGCAATCAGCTTTTCCGAGAGGAAGGGATCGTCTACGCGGTTCTTGTCCTTGCGCCTGGTGGTCAAGATGATCTGGCGGCGGAAGAATCCGTCGCTGCGGTCATAGAGCGCTTTCAGCGAGCCATTGCCAAAGCCGAGGAAGCGGCAGTGTAATTCGCCCTGGTAGCTCTGTTGGCTTTTCTTCTCCAAGTCCATGGGAAGCTCCGCCGTGATGATGGATTTCAGATAGTTGGTCTGAGGGAGGCCCTCGGTCTTCATATCATCGTCCACCATCAACAGCGCGTGCTCCAGATCGGCGCGGGCGAAGCGGTTGGTCTCCACCTTGTTCAGATTCCCGTTCACCATGTTGTCACCGAGAATGGCTCGGAGCACAGACCCGATCCGGCTCTTGCCCTCACCGCCTTTGCCCACCAACATCAGCATCTTCTGCGCCTTGGTGGTGGGGATCAGGCAGTAGCCCATATACTCCTGCAGCGTGGGAATGTCCTCCGCGTCTAAAAGCTCATGGAGAAAACTGAGCCAGCGCTCCGGTGCAGGTGCGTCGGGAACATAGGCCACAGTCAGTCGGTTCCGGCAGTATTCTTTGGACTCGGTAAACCTGCCATCCAGGAACAGCGTCCCGTTCGTCACATGGACACGATCGGTCTGCAGCGGCAGATCCTCCAGATAAGCCTCTGAGCGCAGCACCTCCAGGATGCTGTCCAGTTTCTTTGCCACTCCGCTGCTAACCGCTCCTTTGAGCTTATCGTAGATCAGCTTTTTCAGCTCGCGCTCGTCGGTGATGCGCTTGTCCACCGTAAAGAAGGTTCCCTTCACGCAGACCATCGGGTGTTCCTCCAAGAATTCCTGACAGAACAGGATCTCGTTGACCTTCTTCCCGTTGAACCACTCCGGCAGTTGTGTTATTTCTTGCATTGGTTTCACCTCTTTTCGTAGTAAAATGAAGGCCGATCAAAAATGACCGGTCCCTTAGCGCGCGTCTCGATCAGAGCGCTTGCGCGCCAGTTTTTGCTGCTGCTCCACAGCCTTGCGCTGCGCTTCGATCTCCGCCTCCTGTTGACGCTCAGAAGCAATAATCACGTCGATCCGCTCTGAGCCAAAGGCACGCCTGACCCGGTGCAGATCATCGGAATCCTGCTGCAGTTCACCGCATTTTTCCTGTTCTTTTTCCAACTGCTCCTTGTAAAGATCCCGATCCCGTTCCGCTTTGCTGAGTCTTTTTTGCAGGCCCTCCAGCCTTTTCTTCAGATCAAGGATCGTTCGGTACAGCCCCAGAAACTTTTCCTTGAGCTTCTGTACCAGCGGCATGATCTTATGCTCTCGATAGCTCTTCGCACTCTCCAGCGCTCCGGCCTCCGGGATCAGATCCTCGAAATAGCTGATGTTGTTCCGGGCAAATGTCTCGGCGTCCTGCACGACAGGCACAACGGAATCCAGTTTCTTTTCTGCCTTTTCGGTCTGCTTTTCGAGCTTGTCCAGTTCTTCCTGTTTCTGAATCTCCTCCTCGGCCAAACGATCCAATGCGTCAATAGCCGCAAGTTTCTCATCCGTGATATCTGCAAGCCGCTGCTGTTCTTGTTTTACCTTGAATTCAGTGACAGAGAGATGCTGGGCCGTGCTGCCGCGCTCGCCACGCTCGAAATACTCAAACCCGGCGTCCCGCATATGTTCAAAGAAACGGTCCTGCAGGAGACTGTAGGATTTGATCAGCTGTGTTTTCCCATTTTCATCCGTGACCTTTTGGGAAGCCCACTTTTTGGAGTGGCTGATCTGATGGATTACCTCCTTGACCTTGCCGACCAGCTCCGGGTCTTTACACCGCTTGGAATAGCGGACTTCCTTCTCCACAACAGGCAGGGCCACGACATGCAGATGATAGTGGTAGACCGGATAGCCCAGCTTTTCCGTCAGCGCGCTGTTCAGTTCGTCGGCGTGCATGACGGCGGAGAGGATGTTCTCCGGGCCGTATTCCTTTTGGGCGAAGCGGAAGACCTCCTCATAGAAGCGGCAGGCGTATTCATAGCCGCCGTGTTCCTCAAAGTAAGCAGTGTTCACATCGAAGATCATCTCATCGAAGAGCTTGGCATCCGGCTTCAGGCCGCGCAGGGAAACGGTTCCTTCTTCTACCAGCTTATCCAGGGTCGCGTTGTAGGTCAGGTCTCCGCAGCTTTGGAAGTGGACGTTCCGGGGCGTTTGCGAAAGATCCACGTTCATGTTTTCATAGTTCTCATTTTTGCGCTCGATGTGGCGCTCAGATTTGCCGATGCTCGCCTTGGTGTATTGCTGGACACGGGCAACGGCATAGTTTTTACTCATGGGCGATTCCTCCTTCTTTTGTTTTTTGCGGGGGGTTGGGCGCGGGTTACACAGCTTTTTCAAAGTGTGTAACCCACTATGACACTTTCAGCCCGAAGAGCTGCAAAGTGTCGTGGGCTCTGCCGAGAGCACAGGGGACGCGGCTGCTTCCCCTGTACCCCTTCGCCGGATCGCCGCCCCATCCGTGCCGTCGATCCATGCTTGCAAAATGAAAGCAGTGTTCATACGACATGCTTTCAAATTGCAAGCATCAAAAGCTGTTGGCGAAATCCAGAATGTCGGCAGGGAGTTCTTCCTCTGCCTCCACCGTGGATTCTGGGCTGTCGCCCTCCGGAAGCACAAAAAGCCGCTGGGTACGCATCTCCCGGCAGATCTCTTCTGCCAGGGCGCGCACATCCAGCGGCTTTTCGTTTTCCTCCAGCGCCATCAGCTTTCGCAGACCTTCGATCAGAAAGGCGTTCATGGAGAGCGTCTGTGATTCGCTCTTCTCATGCAGCCATTCCCAGATCTCCCGGTCTGTTTTACGGGAGAGATCGAAGCGGAGAAGCAGCGTCTTCTCGTTTTTTCCCATGATCACATCACGCATCCCTCCGTTTCAGATTGTTCAGAGCCAGCAGCTCATAGCCCTTGGCCGTGGCGCAGATGTCCTCAATATACTGCACACGACAGTTTTCACCATTCCAGAAGTGCTTGAGGATACAGGCTCCGCCGCCCATGACGGTGAGGCGCATGATCTCAGGGTTGAATTCATATTCCCGGAGCTTAGCGAGGATCATGGCCGAATACTCTTCGGCGGCTCTCCGCATGACCGAGGTGTATTTCTCCGCCAGGTCTGCGTTCCCCCGACGCAGGAAGTCCTCGCACACATCGTAGGGCATGGCAAAGCCGCTAACCGCCAGCAGCTCGTTGGACATGCGGATGATGCACTGCTCCACGCCCAGCTTGTCCGTGTAGCAGCGGCTGGAGATGGGCTTGCCATCCTTGATGAGCATGGTGTTCATGGTGCCATTTCCGATGTCTGCAAGGATGTTCAGACCCTTGAAGTCTCCGAGCCTCTGCACCACCCCGGCAAAGCCCTGCGGGAAGACCTGCACGTCGTCGATGCGGACGAGATAATCCTGCCCGTGATACCGGAACTCGATCAGTTCATTCCGCATGAGGTACTTGCGAAAGGCTTCCTTCTGGGCGCCGATCCACTGGATAGGCAGGCCCACCGCCAGCACGGCCTCACATTCCGTGATGTGCCGGAACTCCAGTTCCCTGGCCAGCGCAGCCACAGTGAGGATGTAGTAATCCTCGTCCTGGCTCTTGTCGCTGACAAAGCCCTTGTGCTCCTCGCCGACCACATAGTACTTGCCACTGTAGTACAGAGCGTCCGCCGTCATGGCGGGCTCACTGTCGTAAGCCTTGACGCCCGAGCGAAAGACCACGTGCCGGCATTTGATATTGCCGAAGCCATGGTCGATCCCGATGATTTCTTTTCCGTTGTAGTTGTAGTGTTCCATTCAATTCTCCTCCTCTAATTCTTGTTCTTTGATTCTGTTCAGCCGTTCTTCCAGCTGATCCATTTTGCCGTCGGCCAGGAGCCGATCTACCGCGCGGATGCGCTGTTCCAGCGTCCCGGCTGCCAGCACCGAAGCCAGGTAGTCCATGGGCTCCAGCATCTGGCAGGCCTCCACGTACCGATCGTCCAGTGCATCGTCAGGTGAGCGCGGCGCATACCTTCTCTGCCACCGGATCAGCAGATTCAGGTATTCGTCCAGCACCTGCTGGCACCGAAGCAGATCCGACCGGAAGCGGTTCAGGCTGCCGTCCGGCGGTGCGGTGGCCGGAACATCCACGCCGAAATCCACTGCCAGCTTGCTGGCCGCCTCGTACGGCCGCAGATCGAACAGCCGCCTGGTCAGCTCCACCACGTCACCGCCCGCCCCGCAGCCGAAGCAATAAAAGTAATCCTCGTTCAGCTTCAGGCTGGGCGTGTGGTCATCGTGGAAGGGACAACGAACCATACCCGCACGATTGGCCTTCAGACCGTAGCGCTCTGCCGCCATGGGGACCGGCACAGCCTCCTTGACGGCTTCAAAAATGTTTGCCATAGGGTTCACCTCCTTTCTCAGCCCTCGAAAAAGTGAGAGCAGTTATTAAAGACAAAAAACGGCCCAACCCATCGATTTGGGTTGAGCCGTAAACAACAACTGCCGGGACACTTTGAACCGCGGGAGGCAAAAAGTGAGAGCAGTTATTTAAAAACAAAAAATGCCCCATCACCGACATTGATAGCCGATGATGGGGCAGTTGCTTAGTCATCTGTCTTGATTTGAATGATCTTGGGATCGTCCGTTTCTTCCGCATAAGGGGTCGTCGTTATATAGATTTCTTCAGCTTCCAGCAAAGCGGCCTTTAACTGCCGGGCATACGGCACTGCAAGCGGTATGCGCTCCAGCGGATCGATCACATCATCAATGGTTTTGCTTAGGAGATAGTACATCTTTCTATAGTCTGCCATGGCTTATCCTCCAGCTCTGGTTATACCCATATTCGGGTAAATCGATTTTAGCTTGAAAAGCTAAAGCAAGTCAACCCGTATTCGGGTTAATCCGACCGTTTCTCTTGTTATCATCGAAGTAACCCAAACACGGGTAACGAGAGGAGGCCGCCATGGAATATTCCGATCTGTATGTCCGCCGCATCCGCCAGCTCTGCAAGGAGCGCGGGATCGCCATCAACAAGCTCGCCACGATGAGCGGCATCAATCAGTCCACCATCGACAACATCGTGCGCGGCCTTACCAAGAACCCCAGGGTCATGACACTTCATAAGATCGCTATCGCCTTCAACATGACCGTTTCGGAGTTTTTGGATTTCAAGGAACTCAACGATTATTCCTTTGACGATCAGAGCGAAGATTGATACAGAACAGTTTTAGAGCCGAGAGATCGGCTCTTTTTTATTGCTTTAGAAGTGATACCAGTTTTTTGTTAACAGGAATCCGGCGAAGTCATGATCTGGCCTCACCGGATTTCAACGTTTTCTGCACGGAATATGGTGTTAAATGGCGAATGAAAATTGTTGCCACGACTGGGGGCGGCACAGAACAAAGTCCGTTTTTTGGGACACCTAAAAGTATATACTAAAAACATGGGCCCCCAGACCCAAAAAGTGAGAGCAGTTATTTAAGAAGAAAAACCATCCCGAAGGGAGGCTGTGACGATGAAACTGCAGCAATACAGTATCTTTCAGATCTCTGCGCGAACGATCCTGAACCTCGCACAGAAGACGAAGGACGGCTGGCGCTTTTATTTCGACACCAACGACGAGACAAATCAGAGCGCGATCACAAAGACAATGCAGGATGACTGCGCCATGTTCCACCAGCTTTTGCCGCTGACGGATGTTCCCGGCGAGCCCCGGCTCCCGGATGAGGAAAAGCTGCAGAGCTTTCTGGTCTATCTCGACTTCACCGGGATCTTCGACCGGCGGCCGGTCGGGCGGGTGAAGGAGCTGCAGGAGATGGCTGAGCTTCTCTTTCTCCCGGAGGGGATCGAGTTCGTCTTTTACCGAGGACCCGTCCGTTTCGTGGCCTTCGAGCGTTCGGCCAGCATGAGCCGGAATAATAAGCTCGCCTTTATCCGCGCCGATCTCTATGATGCCATGTGGGAGCGCATGACCCTGGGCATGAAGATCGGACAATGCCAGCTCTCCAAGCTCTACGCCTACAACGGGCTCATGTTCACCAGCGGGCAGGGGATCGACCGGTACTCCTTCCGCATGGATGCCGATCACATCATCGTGGTGGACAATCCCCGGAGCATCGTGAAGGACGTCTCTGTGATCACCGTTGAGGACGACGGCAGCGAAGACCCGGTCCGCACCTATTCCCGCGTGGAGAAGACCATGGACGTGGAAGTGCTGGAGTTTGACGGGGAGGGCTTGATCTCAGCGCGGCTGGGGAAAAGTCTCGACCCCTATGCTTATGACAAACACGACCACCATTCTTTTCAGATCCGCATGCCTTACATCAAGGGCGTCGTGCACGAGGTGGACTTCCACGCTCTGTTTGAAGAGCTGGGCATCGACGAGATCCAAGATATCGAGGGTGTCCGCCATCCGGTTTCTCAGGTGGACATGATCCTGACCAAAAGCATGTGTAAGGGCTGGGGCTGGATGAAGGAGAACGGCCTGAGCTGGAAGGAGTATCTGGATCGCTGCCGGAAGTATAAGCACCGGCTGTTTGTCTCCAATATGGACCGGCGCGGACGTGACGGACTGACCGAGCTGAACTTCCAGCTTCTCAATACCGCCGCTATCACAGCGGAGGAATACCGGCCCCAGAATCTGCCTGCTGGTTGGAGCAGCTCCCCGGAAAAGGAAGAAGAAGCCTGGCTCACCAAAGCGACGGAGACCGCTTATTACAACACGCTGGCCAATACGGATTGGCAGCTTTCCTATTTCCGCGCTGATGAAGAAGACCCGGAGCTGGATTACAGCGACGCCCGTAAGCTGCGGGCACGGCTTCTGCACAAGAACCCGGCCTTCCTGGCCGAGAAGGTCTTTCAGAAAGAGTTGGCGGACAAGGCCAGGCAAATCCGCGAGAAATACGGCATTGGAAAGCTGCAGGTCAGCGGAGACACCCGGTATCTCTCCGATGATCTCATGCGCCTGCTTGCGATCATCGTCCGCCCAACCGCGGAGAAGGCATACCGTTTTCTGCTGCGGGAATGCCTGCGCGGCGCGGAGATCTACGCTCCGCAGCCGGATTATCCCATGCCGGAACAAGTCACCATCCTGCGCAACCCGCATATCTCCCGGAATGAGGAAGCCCTGGTCACGCTGCTGAAAAATGTCGGGCCGATCCGAAAGAAGTATTTGTCGCATCTTTACTACGTGGCGATGGTGGATTCCCGTTCTCTGATCCCGGATCGTTTGGGCGGCGCAGATTATGACGGAGACCTGGTGCATCTCTACGCCGATCCAATCCTCTGTGACTGCATCGCCCGTAATTATTCCGGCGGGCTGGACAACGCAAGCAATCTGCCCCTGTTGAAGATCCCTTCCGCCGAGCCCTTGATTGCGGACGCCAGCGACTGGCACGCACGGTTTGAAACGGTAAAGAGCACCTTCTCCTCCCGTGTCGGGCAGATTTCCAATGCCGCCCTGCGCCGAAGCATTTTGGCCTATGACGAAGCAACGCCGGAAGACCTGCGGGAGCAGTACCGCAAGGAGACGGAAGTTTTGACCATTCTCACCGGGCTGGAGATCGATTCGGCAAAGAGCGGCATCAAGCCGGATCTGTCCGAATACCTCGGCAACCGGGCCAAGTTCAAGAATATCTTTCTGCGCTATAAGGAGATCGTCGGAGAGCCGGACGAGCACCCATGGTATGAACCAACAAAAAACAAAAAGCTGAAGACGTATTTTGACAGCGTCGCATGGGATGAGGTCACGGCCAATCTGGAGCGCACGCCCCTCTATGCAAGACAGCTCGAAAAACAGACGAGGCCGCCAAAGGCACAACCTGCCGGAAGCGCGGATCTGTTTACCTTTGCGCTTGACCCCGACTGGAAAGAAAAACTCGACCCACATACGCTGGAGAAGATGCGCTCAATCATTGCTGACTATGAAGAAGCCAAGCGCCGCTGCGCAGCCTACCGGCATATGAAGCCTTCCGGCAATTACCGGAAGGACGTGCAGCGCATTCTGTTCTCACAGGATCGGGAGGACGAGATCAGCGTGGACGAGCTGTATCAGACCTTTGAGTGGTACGAGGCTTATCAGATCCGCCGGTCTCTGGCGGCTTTGCGGGAATCGGACTGGCGGTTCACGCCCAGCGAGGACAGAGAGGAGCTGCTCTACACCATTCTGGGAAGCCATCTGCCGCCGACAAAAGAGGTACTCTGCGATTTCCGCAGCGGAGGCTACCGGCTGCTGGGAGATATTCTGATGGATCTGGACGAACAGAATCAGGATACCGCCATGCGGAAATACAAAGGCGTCCTCAAGGAGGATACGGCGCAGATGAAGAGCATGATGCTCGGTGTGATGGAGTCTCAGGACTACCGACAGACGCTAATCCGAAACTGTAAAAGCATTATCTGGCCCACAATCCGCCATTATTCGGGCGAAGTATTGGAGCAGATCGACTGGGATGATGCCGTGATGTGCGCCGAGGCGCTGGGAAAACGGAGCTTCATTCTGGAGGTGCTGCCTGCATCGGCACTGGACCTGGTCATTGACCGCACAGCACCGGAGAAAAAAGAAAGGGGGGAGAGCCTTGTTGAACGAGTGGGAAGAATTCTCGGCCTACACCGTGTTTCCTGAATACAAGAAAGGCACCTATCTGGGCCGTTTTACACTGCCCATGCTGCTGGATATCATGGGCTTTCATCGCATTCTGACGATCCTGGCCCGGGGTTATCTGTTCCGGGATGGCAACGACGGCTATGATCGGATCGATATTGCCCGCCGGGCGCTGTTGGCCTGGTGCAGCCTTTCCGGGGAGAAAGCAAAAAAAGCCCCGGATCAGGAGAATGATCCGAGGCTGAGAGTGAACTATGGAGAATACACAGAGGAGTTTCCGGAGCTTGTTACCCCGGACGGCGACGGCTGGCTGATCCGCCATGTGGAGAACATCATTGCCTTTGTGGAGGCCAATCCCAATGTTGTGCGCAAGGGCGTTTTGGAAAAAGTGCAGGCACTGAAAACGGGCTTTCGCAAGCAGTGGGCGAACAAGCTGCGACAGATGCAGGTGCCGGCCTTCGCGTCCAACACCAAGGGCGCGTGGGTGCTGCGCTTTGACGATATCCTGGCCGACGCTCTGGAGCTCGGCCCGCTGCAGAACAGGGACTTCGACCTGCCGGAAGAAACGATCCAGCACATAACCGAGCTGACGCCCAATGGGGTACCAGTGGAAGCCAGCATTCTGCTGTACAAGTACTACATTGCTAACAAGGAGGAAAACCAAAAATACGTTCTTCTACCGCAACAAAACTTCAACGCTTACTTCGGCAACACCAGTTTCAGTCAGAAATGGGTAGCAGCGCTCAACGGGAAGCTGATTGAGAAAAAGGTACTGGATGGAGTGTGCAAGTATAGAATCGTCCTGGAATAGAGACATAGGATTACCATATCATCATTTGGCGTATTGAAGCAATCGCATAGCCGTCGTTCCGGCGTTTTTGATGAACAGCAGGCGACAGCAAAAAACATACCGCATGCCCTTGCAAAATGGTGGCCTATCCGCTATAATGGTTAGCGGTGTCTAACGAGCCTTGCTTGCCCATCGTACAGTGACCCGATCATGGACATCTGTGCGATGGGCATTTTCATCAGCCTGCGGTTAGGCACGACTAACGCAGGCTTTGCGTTCTGTTGACTTGTAACGAGGGGAAAGATGCGGATGCAGCCGAGCAGGACGCCTGCCGGGTTGAGTACGATATCAGCCGCGAGACTTTTGAGAAGCTCAAAGCCTGTTGGGAGACGATCGCGAACGGAGAGCGAAAGCCGTGAAAAAGAGAATCTGGGACCTGTACGCCCCGATCTATGAGAGAGCCATGCGCGCTGACCGGAAGGTCTACGCCTTTATGTACGAGCGGATCCCGACGGTCATCCGCGGCAAAGAAGTGCTGGAGATCGCCACCGGGCCGGGTTTGCTGGCCAAGCACGTGGCAGGCGCGGCCAAGCGTATGATCGCCACGGACTATTCCGACGGCATGATCCGGGAGGCGAAGAAAGGCGCAATTCCTGCAAACCTCAGGTTTGAGGTGGCGGATGCAACCGCCCTGCCCTACGCGGACGACAGCTTTGATGCAGTGCTGATCGCCAACGCCCTGCATGTGATGCCGGAGCCGGAGAAGGCTCTGCGGGAGATCGACCGGGTGCTGCGGCCGGGCGGCATCCTGATCGCGCCGAACTTTGTGGAGCATCAGACCGGAATGGCAGGCCGGATCTGGTCGGGGGTCTTGAGGCTGGCGGGCGTGAGCTTTGAACACCAGTGGACTTCACAGGAATATCTCGCCTGGCTGGAAGCGCATGGCTGGCGCGTCACTTTCAGCAAGGAAATGGCGGCGCGGATCACACTGATGTACGCCGAGTGCGGAAGAAAGGAAGATAAAGCATGAACGCAAAAGAAATCATATATGAGACCGAAATCTCAGACGCACGCTGGTGGGCCTATGACATTCCGGGCAACGCAGGCTGGATCGCCTATCTGGTGTGCCTCGTCAAAAACCTGAAGCGTGGGCTGAACACATTCAACATGACGGCGCTGCTGCCGGGCGGATTGATGCTGCTGGGCGTTGGGGAACTGATCAGCGAGCGCATCGCCGGGCTTGACCGGGTACTGCCGAAGCGCCGCCTGCTGCGCGGCTTCGGAGCGCTGACCGTGGGCGGGATCGGCGGCATGGTCGTCTCCGCCCTTGGACTTGCGGCGCAGAAAGAAAAGAAGCATCCGGCGATCATGCTGATGGGCTCTTTGCTGTGCGCTGTGTTTGCCGGTCTCTGCTGGCAGGGATACAAGAAAAGATGAGCGGCAGTAAAGACGGAAAAGCCGAGGAGGAGCAGAAGCATGTCTTTGAAATATGAAGTGTTGAAGCGCCTGGTCAAGGCGTCGGGAATCAAGAAGCGCTGGGTCGGTCAGAGCACCGAGGAACTGCTGGAAAACCGCCGGAAGCAAAACGCCAAAAACCGCATCCCGGAGCTGAAGGACGACGCCTTTACCATCAGCCGGATCGAGGTTATGGGCTTCCCGGTACTGAAGTTGATCCACAAGCAGCCTGCGGATCATGCCAATCTGTTCCTGATCGGCGGCGGCATGATCAGCGCGCCGAGACCCGGTTCTATCAAGAAGGCCCTGCGCTTTGCCAAAGAGACGGGGCTGGATCTCTTTGTCCCGTACTACCCGCTCTGCACAGACTATCCCATCACCAAAGCCTATGAGATGATCCACGAGACCTATCGGGTAATGCTGCACCAGTATGCGGCTGACCGGATCTCCGTCCTCGGTACCTCCTCCGGCGGGAATCTGGCGCTGGGGATGGTGCCGTATATCAATGACAGGCATGACGACATCCCGATGCCGTCGTATATCATGGCGATCTCCCCCGGTACCTGTGTGGACGGCGAGGAGGAGTGGCAACGGATGCTGGAGCTGGACGAGAAAGATGTGGCCATCCCCGCCCAGTACATGAAAACGGCGCTGGAGGTCATGCGACACGGGGACGACAGCGTGCCCGATTACATGCTCTGGCTGCAGCGGGCGGACTTTACCGGCTGCCCGCCGGTCACACTCATTTACGGAACCGATGAGACGCTCTACGCCTGCGCCCCGGCCATCGAGGCAGCGCTGCAGAAGTGCGGCGTTAACTATGAACAGATCCTCGGCGAAGGCCTGTTCCACTGCTATCCGGTCTTTCCCATCGTGAAAGAGGGCAAGGAGGGCTGGCGGCAGATGGTCGAGCGGATGATCCAATGGAGGGACGAGACATGAAAAGACAGGTTTTCCGGGTAGGGACCGACGGCTTTAGCGGCGCGTGGTATCCTTGCGCCGAGGAGAGCAAACGCGGGATCATCGCCATGCTGGGAGACAGTGCGGAGGACTATATGGCTTCCTCCGGAGCCAAATGGCTGAACCGACAGGGGATCCACGTGCTGGCCATGTCGCCGGAGAAAAAGGATTACGGGCACCACAATATCCCGCTGGAGCGCTTCGGCAAGGCCATTGCGTTCATGAAAGCGCAGGGCTGCGAAAAGCTGGGCGTGGTGGGCGCCTCCACCACAGGCATGATGGCCCTGCTGGCGGCGTCCTATTATCCGGAGCTTACGCTGACCGTCGCCATTTCTCCCCCGGATTTCGTGATGGAGGGCTTTTATCAGGACGGCAGGGACGGCATGCATGAGCGCCCCGGCGACAACGAATCCACCGTCACATGGCAGGGTAAGCCTCTGCCCTATCTGCCCTATGCCTACCGTCACCCGGAATACTGGCAGCGGATCGTGGCGGATTCAAAAGCCGGGGGTGACAGGATCGCCTCCCGGAAGATGTTTGACGAATCGGAGCGCCGTCATCCCATCCGGGAAGAGGAGCGGATCAAGGTCGAAAAGATCCGCGGAAAGCTCATTTTCATCGGCGCGGAGGACGATGTGCTGTGGGATACCTGCAAGTATATCCGCCGGATGGAGGAGCGGCTGGAGCGGCTTCCCCATGACAGCGTTTATGAAGCCTGGCTCTATGAGCACGGCACCCATTTTGCCTTTCCCGAATCCCTGCTCAAGAGCATGCTCCCGGTGGGCTCCGGGCTGCTGGTATCGTTCATGTTCAAAGCCGGGAAGGAGCATCCAAAGGAGTGCAGAGAGACGAGGCTCGATATTGACCGGCGGCTGAAAAAGGCGCTGGCGGAATGGTGAATGACAGGAGGATACCAAAATGGCGCTTCTCAGGAAATTTTTCAACCAGACCCGGAAGCCGGAGGGTTTTCTCGGGAAGCTGATGCTCAGCGGCATGAATAGCGGCCACGCGAAGCTGGCGGACTGGGGATTTGAGCATCTGCCGGAGCTCACGGTGTCCCAGGCGGTGGATCTGGGCTGCGGCGGCGGGCGCAACGCGGGGGAGCTTCTCAAGAAGTACCCGGCGGCGCAGGTGACCGCCATTGACTACTCCGCGCTCTGCGTGGAAAAGGCAAAGGCATACAACCGGGCCATGATCGCGGCGGGACGCTGCACGGTGCAGCAGGGAAACGTTGCGGAGCTCTCCATCCCCGGAGAGAGCTTTGACCTGGCCACGGCCTTTGAGACCATCTATTTCTGGCCAGGACTGGAGAAATGCTTTGCCGAGGCGGCGAAGGTGTTAAAGTCCGGCGGGTTTTTTCTGATCTGCAACGAGTCCGACGGAACCGATCCCACCGGCACGAAATTCGAGTCGATCATCGAGGGCATGAAAAGCTACACAGCCCAGGAAATCGAAGCTGCGTTAAAGGCTGCGGGCTTCTCCCAGGTGGAGATCGACCATCATCCCAACAAGCCCTGGATCGCGGTGCTGGCGAAAAAGTAAGGGCGGCGAACGAGCAACTCTCCCATCTCACAGCGGCCAAAAAAGCATCTGCGGGATGGGCATATTCAAGCAGAACGGTTAGAGATTGTTAACAGGAGGACGAACGATGAAGCTGAGCACGAAAGAATTCGACGCCATGCAGATGGGCTGGCGGAAATGGTACATCGAAAAAATAGAACTGAAGACCTTTGAAAAGTTCGGCCTCGACCTGCGTGGCGCGGACGTTCTGGAGGTGGGCTGCGGGAACGGCTACGCGGCCACTCTGATCACGAAGCGCGGCGTCAACAGCTATACGGGGCTGGATATCATGCCGGAGCAGCTCGCAATCGCGCGAAAGCGAAATCTTCCCAATTCGTCCTTTGTGCTGGGAAGCGCGGACGATCTGAGCTGGTTTGCAGACAGGAGCTTCGACGCGATCCTGGACTTCTGCATCCTCCACCATGTGGAGGGCTGGCGGACCTTCTTTGACGAGAGCCGGCGGGTGCTTCGCGGCGGAGGGAGCATCTATGTGGCCGATCTTTCGAAAACCTGCATTCATATCGTCGATGCGCTGCTGCACTGGGATCACGCGGAGGAGGCGCTCTTTACCCTCAAAGAGTTCGAGGAAGAAGCCAACAAACGCGGATTTGAGACCGTAAATAAGGCAAACGACCTGGGACTGGAAGGCTATTTCCGGTTCCGCAAAAAGGAGAACTGACCATGGCAAGGAAAGATTCGAATAACCAGAAAAAGTCCATGAGCGCCATGTTCCGCGGGCGGGCGATCTTCAAGCCGCTGAACACCGGGCGCATCGACGAGCATGTCTCCTGCGTGCGCGAGTGGGTGGCGAACATCTTTTTCTATACCAAAAACGGCGTCACCATCATGATCGACGCGGGCTACAACTACGCCCGGCTGCAGGAGAAGATGCGGTGGCTGGACATTGACCCGGCGAGCATTGATCACATTCTGATTACCCACCAGGACACCGACCACGTGGGCGCCCTGGAAGAGGATAGCGAGCGCCTGTTTCAAGACGCCACGGTCTATATCGGCGAGATCGAAAACCGCTATCTGACCGGGGAAAAGCGCCGGAAGGTGATCCACGGCCTGTACAAGCTGCCGATGGTCAAGATGGGCAACCGAAAGGTGCTCCTGCAGGACGGCGAAGTATTCTATATCGGCGACATCAAGATCGAGTGCATCCTTGTTCCAGGACATACCTGGGGACATATGGTTTATCTGATCGATGACGAGTACCTGTTTACCGGGGACACAATCTGGTTCGGCGCGGACGGCGGCTACAGCTTCATCAGCACCCTGGCGGAGGACAACAAGCTGGCGGTCCGTTCCCTGGAACGGCTGGAGCGGAACATCCGTGCGCGGAAAGGCCGCATCGTGGTGATCACCGGGCACACCGGCTGGACGGACGATCTCGACTTCGCCTTTGCCCATCGTGCGGAGATCTGCAAGCCCTTTACCAGACGCTACACCGACCCGGAGGCCCCCTACGACGGCTATGAGGAAGCGGAGGACACGGAGGAAAGGGCGCGGAGCGTGCCGCTTTCCAAAAAGAAACCGGGCGGGGGCGGAGCAATATGACACGAAAAGAACAGATTCAAAACGCCTATAAGCTGACCGGAGGGGTATCCTCCTTTTATGACGGGATGATGACTTATTCCACGCTGCCCGGCAAAGCCATCTGCCGGATCGTGTGGAACATGGACGGGGAGAAAAACCTCCGCTATCTGGAGCGCGCCCTGTCCGGCGTGCCGGAGGAGTTCTCCGGAAAGATGCTGGAGGTGCCGGTGGGCACCGGCGTGCTGACCATGCCGGTATACCGGGAGCTGCCCGAGGCGGAGATTACCTGTCTCGATTATTCCCCCAATATGATGGCGGCGGCGCAAGAGCGGGCCAAAAAGGCCGGGATTACAAACGTTCGCTTTGTACAGGGCGATGTGGGCGCGCTGCCTTTTGAAGATGAGAGCTTCGACATTGTTCTGTCTCTCAACGGTTTCCACGCCTTCCCGGATAAGGAGGCGGCCTACCGGGAGACCTTCCGGGTGCTGAAACGCGGCGGGACCTTCTGCGGCTGTTTTTATGTACAGGGAGGCTGCAATCGGACCGACTGGTTCATCCGGCATCTCTACCAGCCCAAGGGCTTTTTCACGCCGCCTTATGAGACGGAGACGAGTCTGAGGCAGCGGCTATCCGCATTATACAGCACGGTGAACGTGACGAGCGTGGAAGGCATCGGCTGCTTCCGCTGCGTCAAGTGAGCGCCGGCGGATCGTCATCGAGGGGTAAAACCATGATTAGCGTTTTGCTTTGCGTCCTGCTGGCGGTGGTCGTCGTTCTCTGCGTTTCCTCCATTCTCTGGCACCGTCGGCAGGGTGAGCTCTGCGACTGCCCGGGGGACTGTGGAAACTGCAAAATCCAGTGCCAGTCCAACGTGAAATACTACGGAACGGCGGCGCAGACCATGCCCGTCATGACGCAGCTTGCGAAGAAACGGATCCGTGCGGAGAGCCGCCTTTCCCGCACGCTTGCCAAAGTGCGGGAGGCGCTGGATTTTCTCTGCTATTGGCTGTTCAATCTCTGCGCCATTGCGACCCTGATCCGGGGCCTGATCCTGAGCCTCGGAAAACTGTTTGGATAAAGGGAGAAAATCGATGAAAAGACCTGACTATAAAAACTGGGTGCCGAAGAGCATGGTGATCGGTCTCGGCGCGGCGACTGCCGCTTCCGCGAGCCTGTCCCTGCTTTTTGGCACGTCGGATCGTATCTTGAAGGGCAAGCCGCGGCAGATCGCCGCCGCTGCCTTCGGCGCAGCTACCCCGGTGCTGCTGTTTTACACCGCCTGGATGGGCGCTCTGCACAGCGCTTTCGACTATAACGGAACGCGTAAGCTGGCCAAGACCATCGTCGACGGGACGGCGGAGTATGTGACGCTTCCCGACGGCGGCACGGGGCTGGACGTGGGCTGCGGCAGCGGGGCGCTGACCATTGCCTGCGCCAAACGCAACCCGCGCGCGAAAATGGTCGGCTGCGATATCTGGAGCGGCGCCTACAAGGCCGTTTTTACGAAAAAACGCTGCGAGCAGAACGCAGCGGCCGAGGGCGTCGACAACGTGCGCTTTACCGAGGGGAACGCCGTGCGCCTGCCCTTCCCCGACGAGAGCTTCGACGC
>JAEEGF012034847.1_pt1 | contig 21432 bp, 14 predicted proteins | sample 9134171 | NCBI WGS metagenome assembly JAEEGF01 (sample SAMN16246542, study PRJNA631951) | gut metagenome | biome: gut microbiome; feature: rumen; material: AP-attached | host: Bos | place: Iran: Karaj | collected 2018-10 | reverse complement strand
TCGAAATCAAGCCCGAGGACTTCCGCGAGGGCCTCACCGCCATCATCTCGGTCAAGGTGCTGGAGCCTCAGTTCGAGGGACAGACTAAGACCAAGCTCGGTAACAACGAGGTTATCGGCGCTGTCGAGACCGCCGTGCGCGAGGCTTTGAACAACTACCTGGAGGAACATCCCAACCAGGCCAAGACCGTCATCGAGAAGGTCATCCTCGCCGCTCAGGCACGCCATGCCGCACAGAACGCCCGCCTGAAGGTGCAGCGCAAGTCGCCGCTCGCTGGCGGTGGTCTGCCTGGCAAACTCGCCGACTGCTCGTCGAAGGATCCCGCCGAGAGCGAACTTTTCCTCGTCGAGGGTGACTCGGCAGGTGGCAGCGCCAAGCAGGGCCGCGACCGCAAGTTCCAGGCCATTCTGCCCCTGCGCGGTAAAATCCTCAACGTCGAGAAAGCGATGGACCACAAGGTGTTTGAGAGCGACTCGATTGTCACCATCTTCCGTGCCCTGGGCGTGACCATCGGCACCGAGGAGGACCCCAAGGAGGCCAACCTGAGCAAGCTGCGTTACCACCGCATCATCATCATGACCGATGCCGATGTCGATGGTGCGCACATCGACACCCTGCTGATGACCTTCTTCTTCCGCCGCATGCGACCCATCATCGAGAACGGCTACCTCTACATCGCCACGCCGCCCCTGTATCGCGCCCGCACCAAGAAGGGTAACCGCGAGGAGTACTGCTGGGACGAAACGCAGTTGCGCAAGTTCATCGATGAATATGCCGGCGGCAACGAGGATGCTATCACTGTGCAGCGATTCAAAGGTCTGGGTGAGATGAATCCCGAGCAGCTCTGGGAAACCACTATGGATCCCAACAACCGCCTGCTCAAGCGCGTCAACATCAGCGACGCTGCCGAGGCCGACCGCATCTTCTCGATGCTCATGGGTGAGGACGTGGATCCCCGCCGCAAGTTCATCGAGGAGAACGCCACTTACGCCACCATCGACACTTGATTCTAAAATTGCCAGAAATGCTGGCAATTTTAGAAGTTTAGAGTTTAGTGGTTAGAGTTTAGAGATTCGCTTGATTCTAATCTTGCCGAGAAAGGCAATTAATTGAAGTTTAGAGTTTAGTGGTTAGAGTTTAGAGAGATTTAAACGAGCTTTTGGCTCCGTGGGGCGTAATCCCCGCGACGATATATATGTTATAAAACCCTCAGTGTTGTAATGGCACCGAGGGTTTTTATGTATTCGTCCCACTTGGATGCAGGCCCCAAAAAACGAGCACCGGGGCGTTGAGCCTCGGTGCTGTATCTTTTCAAACTTTAATCACTTAAGGATTTTGCTGGGGCACATCGGCACTGCTGCGGATGTTGAAGCTGACAGGCAGGGTGTACCACACTGACACGGGTTGGCCGTCCTGGCGGCCAGGTTCAAACTTGGGTAAGGTTTTGACCACACGAACAGCCTCGGCATCAAGTTCCTCACTTACCGACCTGAGAATCTTGACTTCTCCCACCTGGCCGGTCTTGTCAACAACAAACTGAAGAATCACACGGCCTTGAACATTATTCTTTGCGGCTTCGGGCGGATATTGGATATTTTCTTGCAGGTATCTCAGCAGTCCGGCTTCACCACCAGGGAACATGGGCATCTGCTCGACAGATTTATAGATTGTTTCGGACTGGGGATTAGATTCATCGGTAACCTGTGCCTCGGCATTCCGCTCGACAGCCACGGGCGACTGCATTGTTGACTGGACAGCGCGGTTTTGCTGACCATTCGCCGTCACTACTGCTGCTACACTCTTGGTGTTGGCAAAGGCCAACAGCGCCAATGCTATCACGGGCACCACAGCCAGCGCTCGCAATCGATTCCATCGGCTGCTTTTGTTCATTGACATCATACGGATTCGTTTTTTTAGAGATTGATAATTGAAGTTATTTGCCATCGAGAACAACTGGTTCCCCACGGACTTTCGTATGAGCAGTAACTGGTACTGCTTCACGTCTACGCCTTGATTAAGGACAGCCTCATCGGCCTCATACTCATGCACTTGTCGCAACTCGCGGCTCAATAGCCAGGCTGCAGGATTCCACCACTGGAACAGCGTCACCAGCCCCAGAAACAGCACATCCCAGGAGTGCCGCAGGTCGATGTGCGCCTGCTCGTGGGTGAGAATCTCACGCGGGTTATCGCGGTAATCCTGCTCATTGATGACGATGTGCTTGAAGTAACTGAACGGTGTCTGGTTTCCAGGGATAATATGCAGTGTAGCGCCGCCAGGCAGCGATTCAGACCTACCCTGTTTCAACAGGCGGTGCAGGCTCCATTGGCCATGCAGGAACCACACCACAGCCACTACCATTCCGATAAGATATAATACGGTGGCGATGCCCGTCACACTCCATGACGGTGCTGCCTGCTGGGCAACGGCACCATTGGGCGAGACAAGCAATTCCTCGAGTATGACCATCTGCTGGGTTACTGGGGCTGCTGTCTCCAGTGAGAGCTTAACCCACGGTATGACCAGTGCCAGCGCCATGACCACGAGCAGCGCCACGCGGTTGAACCGGTGAAATGTCTCGCGGCTGAGCAGCAGTTTCCACAGCAGGTAGAATGCTATCAGGCAGAGGCCCACTTTGATTTGATAGATGATTAACATGGCGATAGAGGGGATTTACTATTGGTTGTTATCTTCCACTTCACGGATGAGTTCTTTCAGGTCCTCAACGCTGACCTTTTCACTCTTGACAAGCGCCGAAACGGCACTCAGGTAGGATTTGCCGAAGAACTTGTTCACCACGTTGGCCAAAGAGCCACCGCGGTACTCCTCGCGGCTGATGCGGGCAAAATACTGGAAACAACGGGCGGTAATGGCCTTGTGGCCCAGGAAACCCTTCTCCTCCAATATCTTCATCAATGTTGCCAAGGTATTCACATGGGGGCGGGGCTCGTCATAACAGGCCTGCAACTCGCGCACAAGCATGGGACCATGGTCCCACATCCGCTCCATGATTTCCTCTTCTTTTTGTGTTAACTGTTTCATAATTAGCGCCTGTTTTTGGAAATAATATAGCACACGTCACACACCCTGCGGGGCTAATGCTAATTACACTAATTAAACATTATTTCGCTAATTATTAGAGAATTAATTGGCTAAATTAGCGTAATTCACATTAAAAACACAATGGGCCAATATCTATAATTATTGTCCTGTTTTGAGTTTCATGATGCAAATTAACTAAATCATTTAGTTATATACCAAATTATTTTAGTTAATAAAACTAAAAATATTAGTTTTCTTTACTTTTTTCCCTAATATCCCTTTTTTCCAGACAACACATACAACGACAAAACAACCTGAACAACACTTCATCAAACTCACGCTAATATACTGTTATTCAACGTATTTAACCCTAAAAATCAGTTTTTATAGAAATCCTATAATAGAAATCCTATAAAAATTTTAGAAACGTATATAATACATTGATATATCGGGTGTTGTGAATTTCGGGATGAAAATCAACTGAATCATCTGGGAACTCTGAGATTCAGAATATTCAGATGATTCAGTTGTTAGATACTCGCTACTGGAGTTTGTCGTTATGCCGTTTTATATTGCTGGAATAATAGTTACTTGTTGCCTTTGGAGCGGTTGTGATGACGGCACAGCATGCGGCAGTTCGCCTCATCTGTGGCTCCGCCTTTGCTCCATGCCGTGACGTGGTCGGCATCCATCTCGGCGAGTTTCCAGATGCGGGTACTGTTGGCGCCGTCCTGCAGGGCGCAGTCGGGGCAGTTGCTCACGCCTTTTTGCTTAGCCTTTTCGGTCTGTTTGGCATACACCCGGTTGATGGTTGCCTTGTCAAACACGCGGATGTTCAGCAGGCTCTTGTCCTGTTCCCCACTCAGGATATACTCAAAGATACCCTTGTGATTGGTCACAAAGTCGTCAGCATACAGTTCATGAACTCGCTTTGACACCTGTGCTACATTATAGGGCTTGTTGTGATATAGCTCATAGAGGCGGTTCCATTCCAATCCACACATTTCGGGCATCACATCACTAAAGACGCCCGACACCCAATCTATCACAGTGTTGAAATAGGTTTTTACAGGTGTTATGTCTGAATCCTGGCGGTGCAGGCTCATATAACTTTCAATCTTACTTTGGCTTACCCAGTCGAGGGCGCATTCCAGAAATTCCTGGCGGTTGACAGTCCCTTTGACATAGGCGCTCCATTTTTGTATATAAGGATTTTGGCTATTGCTGAATTCTTCTTTCAATGCATTGACGAATGGACCAGAGTAAACGGCATTTCTTATTTCCTGTTGTTTCAAAGGAATTCCGACGATGTTGATTGTCTTGAACCACTCTTTAATTTCTGGCTCATCTCCTTCGCAGATGTAAATAAGTAAGTGAGTATCAAGAATCTTTTTCCGTTCAATATCATCAAGACCATCGATGTATTGTTGCATACCGTTTTTATCTTTGATGGCAAGTTTGTGAGTCACGAACCGTCCTAAGGTTGTTATTCGTTGCTGCCCATCAAGCACTTCGTACTGATCACCCACTTGGTTGAAGTATATTACACCTAATGGGTAACCTTTCAAAACGGACTCAATCACAGCCACATCCTTTTTACCGTCAGCATAGATGTAATTGCGCTGATATTCAGGTTGGATTATCAGTTTGCCATTCAAACCGAACAGACCTTTGCCCTCCAATTCATTATATACAAAACCCTCACAGATGTCGCGTACGGTAATATCTGTTCTTAATGTCGTTTTCATATCTCTTATTGTTTTTTGCGGATTAATATTCTGGCATATATAGATTTTGGTTGTCCGTCTACTATTATAACTCCGCGAGCATTTAAATCATTAGCATTAGGATATTGCTCGACTGTATACTTTTTTATCTTATACGGGTCATCATTTCTCTGAGTTATACCTAAAATCTCAAACTGTTCAGGACAATACTTGTCAAGGAAAGAAATTGGCACTCCCATCATGTCATTATAGTCATTTGGTATGGCATCTGTATAGGGTACCTCAATGGCATCGTAGTTGTCAAAGTGTACATATGCATGCTTCTCTTTTAGGTCATCATGGTGGCTGAATTTTATATTATCTGACATAGTCATTAGGGGCAACGGTAAATGGCGCCGACCATGGTCAAGGTTGGTAAACCAACGTACGCCCTTAACTCGTATGTATTTATTGCCTTTCTCATCAATGCGGTATCCTGCAGCCTCAAGAGGGTATTCATCCGGAACCCCAAATTCCCTGTCACCACTACTGATTGTACATCCATACCAAATCTTGTTTTCTTTAATCAAAGGGAATACTTCCTTATAAGTGACAGCATTCATGTTACCAATGATAAGAAAGCTTTTATTTACTTCGACAATCCATGCAAGAAACTCACGAAAAAGTGAGAAAGGAGGGTTGGTTATGATAATATCAGCTTCATTGCGCAAGGTACATATTTCATCGCTACGAAAGTCACCGTTTCCCTCCAAATAATTCCATTGTATATCCTTTAGACTGATATTCTTTAGCGCATTATGCGTTCGTTCTATCACAAGGACTTTCCCATTAGTCTTGTTTTTTTCTTCATTGTAATCATTGGGCCGTGATGCAAAGTAGACTGGTTGAATTGGATTTGCACCATCAATAGCATAACAGGTGGAAATCAGTTTCTTTAAACCGAAATACTCAAAATTCAAGACAAAATATTTGGTGAAGTTGCTCCATTCGGGGTCGTCACATGGTAAGAGAATGGTTTTGTCGCGAAACACATTAGGGTCATACTCAAGGTAGGCATTTATTTCCTTTTCAATGTCCTCAAATTGAGTATAAAACTCGTCTTTTTGGGCTTCTCTGGCCCGCGTTAAGTTCTCATTAGGCATATTGCATTAATAGTGTTTGAAGTTATTAATGCGCTGGGCCAATAAACAAAGCGTTCCTGCAAGTACCTTGAGATACAGAAGGTGGACGAATCCCTGTCCAACGTTCAAGGTACTTGCAGGAAACCTATGCTATCAGGACAGGAAAACGCCCACACAAGGTGAGCGCTACCATTATTCTGATAACATGTTCTTCTACCTGCAAGTTTCTGAACGTTTGAATAATAGCCAACGCTAATTTTAATCCACGATGTCAAGTAGTGACATGCATCACTGCTCGAGGGCAAAGATAGCAACAAAAAACGAGAAAAGGATGAATTTTAGAAGAAAAGTGACAAAATGGCACGGGAATTGCAGATTGATGGGGGAATGAATTAAGGTTAATGAAGATTTTTAAAAGAAAGGAGTAGAACCATGTCACTGTTTAGAGTTCTGTTATCAATCATCTTTCCCCCACTGGCTGTGGTGGACAAGGGCTGCGGCTCGTTCTTGATTGTGATGATCCTGACGTGCTGTGGATGGATTCCAGGAGTAATCGGTGCCCTGGTTATCCTGAACAATGAGAGGCCGATTGTCAACTATCCGACTTACCCCTCGCAACGCTAACAAGGTAGCCTGATAAGGAAAAAATTTCTCCATAAAAGCATAAAACACCTTCAGGGACACTATTGGCCTTCGGGCCATTAGGTCCCTGAATCTTTTCATGGCCATGGAAGACTCGTAAACGACAAACAGGGTAACTATCACCGAATATGCCCCCACGCAAAGGCGCTAAGACGCTAGATTTTTTTTAATTATTCAGAGCAAAAAACTACGAATTACGCAAATTGAACTAATTTGGCATCCGCGTTCAATGATTACGAATTCGAACAACAACTGAACGACGTGCCCCACGCAAAGGCGCTAAGACGCTAAGTTTTTTATAATCAATGTCATAAGTTTATCTATGGAAATCATCTCATGGCTTTAACACATTGCATTGCTGATAGTCATCCCTAGCGGAACAATATATTATAGTTTTTTTAATCAATATCTTAGCGCCTTTGCGGCTTAGCGTGGGGTTGAGCATCACGGTGATTTGCTGAATAGTTACTAGGCATGGTTGCTTTGTTAAAAAATGTGAATGGTGCAGTAAAAATTTGCCAGTTCGGCAACTTGCCGTAACTTTGCATAAAAATTGAATATAATTACCTTTTTAAGGGGTTCAATTTTGGTTGAAAACAGCAAAAAAGTTTAATCTAAATATTTGAGAATCAATGGAATTACCATTTGCAGAATCTTGGAAAATCAAGATGATTGAGCCGCTGCGCAAGAGCACTCGTACTGAGCGCGAGCAGTGGTTGAAGGAGGCCCACAACAACGTGTTTATGCTCAAGGCCGAGCAGGTTTACATCGACTGCCTGACCGACTCTGGTACGGGTGCGATGAGCGACCGCCAGTGGGCAGAGATGATGCTGGGTGACGAGAGCTACGCCGGCGCCACCTCGTTCTACAAGTTTGAGAGCGTTGTACAACGCATCTTCGGCTTCAAGTATGTCATCCCCACCCACCAGGGCCGTGCTGCCGAGAACGTGCTGTTCTCCTATCTGGTGAAGGAAGGCAACGTCATCCCCGGCAACGCCCACTTCGACACAACCAAGGGTCACATCGAGGCTCGTAAGGCCAAGGCCATCGACGTCACCATCGACGAGGCCAAGGACACCCAACTCGAAATCCCCTTCAAGGGCAACGTATCGCTTGAGAAGCTGGAGAAGGTGCTCACCGAGAACAAGGGCAACGTCCCCTTCATGGTACTGACCGTTACCAACAACACCGTGGGTGGTCAGCCCGTGTCGATGCAGAACATCAAGGACACCTGCGAACTGTGCCACAAGTATGGCGTGCCCGTTGTGATGGACAGCGCCCGCTTTGCCGAGAACTCCTATTTCATCAAGACCCGTGAGGAAGGCTACGCCGACAAGACCATCAAGGAGATTGCCCGCGAGATGTATTCCTACGTTGACGCCATGACCATGTCTGCCAAGAAGGACGGCGTTGTCAACATGGGTGGTTTCATCGCTACCAACCGTGAGGACTGGTACGAGGGCGCCAAGCTGTTCTGTATCCCCTTCGAGGGCTTTATCACCTACGGTGGTATGAACGGCCGCGACCTGAACGCCCTGGCAGTAGGTCTGGACGAGAACACCGAGTTTGAGATGCTCGAGACCCGCATCCACCAGGTTCAGTACCTCGCCAAGAAGCTTGACGAGTATGGCATTCCTTACCAGCGTCCCGTGGGCGGCCACGCCCTGTTCATCGACGCCGACAAGGTGCTGTGCAACGTGCCCAAGGAAGAGTTCCCCGCTCAGACCCTGACCTGCGAGCTCTATCTGGAGGCTGGCATCCGTGGTTGCGAGATTGGCTACATCCTGGCCGACCGTGACCCCGTGACCCGCGAGAACCGCTTCGGTGGTCTGGACCTGCTGCGTCTGTGCATCGCCCGTCGCGTTTACACCGACAACCACATGAACGTGATTGCCGCTGCTCTGAAGAACGTCTATGACCGTCGCAACGAAATCACGCGCGGTGTCGCCATCGAGTGGGAAGCTCCCCTGATGCGCCACTTCACCGTGAAGCTGAAACGACTGGGTTAATCCACCTGACGACAAATCAGAACCCAATACCATTAACTGACCTCATATTGGCAACGGCGGGCAATGCCCCGCCGTTGTTGTTTTGTAACAGGTAGTTTTTATTTCATTAGGGTGTCCAGTAAAAGCTCCGTTAGGAGTGAGCAGGCTATAGGCAGGGTGTGTAACAAGGCGAAGCCGAGTGCAACCCCTGCAATAGTGAGCATTGAAGTCTTAGCCCCATCGGGGCGGCAGTAATCTGCACATGTGTGAAGTGTCGCCCCTAATGGGGCTATTATTCGTGTTTAGCGGTCATTTACAGGTGTTCCGCTTCGCTACACTCCTGCCTATAACCTGACAGCCCTACGGGCTTCAAAGTAAGCACCTTATATATCTAATTGTCATTAAGATGGTGATATTCTGCTATTTATTGAGATTGGCTGATTATTTACCGGACACTAATCGTTTTTATTTGGAGAAAAGGAAAAAATGACTATTTTTGTGGGGTCAATAGAAACAACCGATGTACAGAGTCCTCAGCGCCATAGTATTGTTTCTTGTCCTGGCAACGGGCTTGCCAGGCCATGCCCTGCCCCCGTCACGGGAGCGCAGCAAGTGGCTGGACCTGCCTGTTGAACAATTGCTGGAAATGGCCGACAAGGACTTCACCAACGGTGGCAGCAAGGACACGGCACTGATGTGCTATACCATCGTCGCCAACCGCTACGAGTCCTCCATGTCCAAAAAACAGAAAACCCAGTGCAAGGATGCCAACATGAGACTGTGGAGCATCTATTTCTATGACTTCTATGACTATCCCAAGTGCTTTGACTGCCTGACACGAGCCCTCGAAATCGCCACCGAAGCCGATATCGAGGATGCCAATATCTACCTGGGCTTCGGGTGCATGTACCAGACCATCTCGGAGGAATGCGATAACTATGACCTGGGTACAACAGCCTTCAAGTACTACCAGCAGGCCCTCGCCACAGGCATGAAGACCCATGACGACAAGCACACCGACATGGCTTCGACCGATGTGCTGTCGATGGCCCATGTGCAGGGCGGCCTGCCGCAAATCGAGGACATCTGGCAACAGTACCTGCAACTGCCCGAGCAAGGCGAGACGTGGATCCTGCGCCGCTACAACAAGATGCTCTATCAGGCATTCCAGCACATCGACCAGCATCGCCTGGACGATGCCATCAAGACCTATGAGCAGCAGTTGCAGCTGATTGACACCACCCAGTACTCCCGTCTCATCTACTTCACCCACGTCGAGAAAGCCAAGGTGCAGGCCATGAAACACGATTACCGCAGTGCCATTGCGACACTGAAACAATCTGAGAAAATAGCCGTGGACCTGGAAATGAAGGACTGCAAGCTGGAGGTGTACAGGATGCTGGCACAGTACTACCTGCAACTGGGTGACCACAACTCACGCGAACATTATTATAACCAATACACGCTGCTCAAGGACACCTTGACCAACTACCAGCAGCTCGCCAGTGTGAACGAGATGGAATTCCGCAACGAGCTCAAAGGGATGGAAAAAGAGATGGACGAAATCAGGCACCACCGCGAGGTGATGAGCCTTGTCACCCTGGTTTCACTGGGGTTCCTGCTCGTGCTGCTGGTGCTGCTCTACCTCGTGTACCGCAAGAACGGCGAGCTGACACGTTCCAACCAGTCGCTGTATGAGAAAAACGTGGAGATGCTGCGTGCCGAGGAAGAGGAACGCCGCATGCGCCGCCAGTTGCAGGATAAGGAAGCCCATGCCGCCGATACACTTCTCTACAGCGACGATAAAGAAGACGAGGACGGCAACGAGGATAACGTCAAGTACAAGAGCAGCCACCTGAGCGAGGACGACAAACAACAGCTCCTGTCGCGCATCCTTGAGGTGATGGACAACAACGACGAAATCTACAGTCCCGACTTCTCACTCGAACGGCTGGCGATGCTCTCAGGGTCAAAATACAAATATGTGTCCCAGGTCATCAATGAATTTTACCAGCAGAATTTCAACAATTTCCTCAACTCCTACCGCATCAAGGAAGCGTGCAAACGCATGGGAGACATGGAACATTACGGCAACTATACCATCGAGGCCATCAGCGAGAGCGTGGGATTCAAGTCCCGCTCGACGTTTGTCACCTCGTTCAAGCGCATCACCGGCCTGACGCCGTCGCAATACCAGCGCATGGCACACAAGGGGTCATAATTCACGAAAAGTGACATTTTCCTTCCAAAAAGCCACGAAAAAACGCAAAAAAGGCGTTTTTTTTGTGTGAATTGCCGAAATCCGTACATTTCAAAACACCATTCCTGTTTCTTTCCTGCCGCAAAATGCGTATTTTTGCGATGTGTAACTAACGATGTCGTGCTGGTACCACAGGATTCACGTGCGGCAACAATTAATCACTTCTAAACTATTCGTATTCATGAGAAGACTTAAGACCTTACTCACGCTGCTCGCGCTGGTGGCCCTGATGGCTTCGGCAGGAGAGCAAACGCAGACCTACACGGCGACACCCAAGGCAGTCGCCAAGACGGTCATCGAAACCCCGTCGAGAGCCAAGATGCTCTCGCCCCGAGTTGGCACATCCCACAGGCTGGCACCCGATGCCTCCCAATTCCAGGGGATGACCATCTATGTCAACCTGACCAACTCCGATACCTGGAGTGGCTACGGCATCGGCTCGGTGCCTTATGGTATCTATTCCTACACTATCGGCAGCGGTAAATACTTCAACGCCCTTGCCACCGACTTGAGGTATGAATTCATGGCCAGCGCCATGGGACGCGACCAGCTGGTTGGAGCCAGGCCCATGCAGATGATGGGTGTGCTCAACGGTGTTGAGTACAATGGTTTGAGCCGTGCCGACTTGAGCGAGTTGTGGTCCGTCAGGTATTCAGATGCAGACTACAGTTTCATTCCGTCGGTGATGGCCTATGACGTGACCAGCGACATCTTCTACTCGGTTCAGTACAACAGCAACCTGACGGGTTTGAACATGGCGGTGTGGGACCCCGAGACCCGCCGCTTTGTGACCATCGCCCCCTGGCCCAACAATTTCCAGCCCCTGACGCTGGGCTTCACCCCCAACGGTGAGATGTATTGTGTGGGTGCCGATGGCGAATTCTATGAGATGGACAAGACCACCGGCGATGCCCGTTCGGTAGGCACGCTCGAGACAGCCCCCACGATGTACGTGCAGGGTATGGGCTATGAGCCCGTGAGCGGCTGCTTCCTGTGGATGGCAGTCACTCAGGAAGGCTCTGGCATCTATGCCATCAACCCCGCCGATGCCGGCTTGACGCTCGTGGAACCCCTCTCCAATAACGAGCAAGCTCCCACCTTGTTCTTCATGGACAACCAGGCACCTGCCATGGCACCTGCTGCCATCAGCGATCTGGCATTCACCTTCGACGGTTCCAGCACCACTGGCGTCATCAGCTTCACCGTTCCCACGACGACCTACAACGGCAGTGCCTTGAGCGGTGACGTGACGATGAGCGTGTGGCTCGACGGCGAGCCCATCGCCAATTACGTCAGCGTGGCTCCCGGCAGCAGCCAGAGCTTCACCCAGGAAGTGAGCAACGACAACCACTATGTGTATGTGCTGCTCGAGAACGAGGCCGGTTACTCGCCCGTCAACAACCTCTATGTTTATGCCGGTTATGACACCCCGCTGCCCGTCACCAACGTGACCTTTACCGTCGAGAACGGCGTGAGCCACGTCGTTTGGAACGCTCCCGCAGGCGGTGTGAATGGCGGTTACCTGGAGGATGTGACCTATAATGTCGTGCGCATGCCTGGCAATGTCCTCGTTGCCGACCACCAGAGCGCTTGTGAGTTCAGCGAGACCTTGCCCACCAAGATGGAGCGCTACTACTACATCGTTACCCCGTTCAATGCCGACGGCAAGCAGGGCGAAGACGCCATGTCGAACGCCATTCTCACTGGCGCAGCATTTATGCCTCCCTACTTTGACGACTTCAGCGACGAATCCACCCTCGACCTGTGGACCGTTGTCAACGCCAACAACGACGGCAGCCAGTGGGGCACCGAGTACACCTGGAACTACAATAGCTACAACGGCAACTGGGGCATCTACACCGGTCCCTACAACATGGGTGAAGACCAGATTAGCGCCGACGACTACCTGATTTCTCCGGGTATCATGATTGAGAAAGGTATCTCCTATGCCCTGATTGTGAACATGCGCAATACCTTTGCCAACTACAAGGAGCGTGCAGCCCTGCTCGTGGGCACCGACCCGACTGACGTCTCGACGTTCCAGGAACTGGCATCCAACGATGAATATGACGTCAACGGTACTCTTACCGATTGGGAGGTGGACTTCCAGATGGAAGAGACCGGCACCTACTACTTTGCAGTCTATGTCTATACCCTCAAGGAAGACAACGCATCGGGTATCTTTGTGAACTCGATGGCTGTAAACAGGTTGGGCAAGAACGAGGCTCCCGCCGAGGTAACCGACCTGACCATCACGCCCGAGGAGAGCGGCGAGATGATTGCCGACGTGACCTTCAACGCTCCCAGCACCACGCTCGACGGCAATGCACTGGCAGGCCCGCTGACCGCCAACGTATATCGTGACGGCAGCGAGGAAGCTGTTGCACAGTTCCCCGTTGAGGTGGGTGCCGCTGCCCAGTGGACCGACAACACCGTTGAGGGCGTGGGCGTACACACCTACACCGTGGGCATCAGCAACGAGGCTGGCGAAGGCAAGCGCGTGAGTGCCGAGGCGTTCATCGGCGTTTACACCGCCCCCTACAGCAACACGTTTGACACCGAAGACGATGCACGCTTCTTTGTGACCGTCAACGACTCGTCAATCTACAGCACCAACGAGTACCGCTGGCTGTGGTACAGCTACAACCAGAACCTGGCTTTGGGTGGCTATGGCTACTTCGTTCAGCATCCCGTTGAGAAGATTTGGCTCTATATGCCCGCCATCAAGCTGGAGAAGGATATGGTTTACACCTACGCCTTCAACTGGACATACAGCAACTACAACCAGACCTGCCCGGGTTATGCCGGCATCGGTATGGCTCCCGACTCAACGGCCCAGAGCATCTATCCCGACCAGCTGCCATTTACCAACTACGGTGAGAAGCACTGGATTGATAACGAGGTGATTGCCACCGAAACTGGCAAGTACTATCCCTCTATCCTGATTGTTGCCGACCAGGCCAGCAGCTACATCTCGCCCAGCATTGACGACATCTCCATCACGCTCGTGGGTTCAGCATTTGCCCCCTACAGTGTCGAGAATCTCGTTGCCGAGCCCGACAAGAGCGGACTGCTGAAGGTGAACTTCGCCTTCAACGCGCCTACTGTTGACTATGCACAGCGCCCGCTGGAGAGCAACCTGACCGTTTACATCTACCGCAGCGGTTCGGCCATCCCCTTGATGACGTTTGAGAACGTACAGCCCGGCGAAGCCCTGGAGTGGATTGACGAGCAGCCCCTGCACGGCAACAACTCTTACATCATCGTGGCCGAGAACGAGTATGGCCGCGGCAAGGCTACCGAGGTCAACCTGTTTGCAGGTGTTGATGTTCCCCTGGCAGTGGAGAACTTCTGGATTCGCGGTAACGAGGATAACCAGAAGGCCGTCCTCACTTGGGACGCTCCCTCAGAGTATGGCGTGAACGGCGGTGTCATTGACGGTTCGCTCGAGTACACGGTAGTCGAATTCTTCCCCGACGGCAACATGCTCAACGCCGACATGGATGTTATCGGCACCACGACCGAGACCACCTACACGGTTGACCGTGAGCCCACCGATGAGATGGAAATCCACTACTATGCCGTAATCACCTCGACCTCTGCCGGCGTCGGCGAGGCAGTCATCGACGATGTTGTCCTGGGTAAGTTGAAGGACGTTCCCTTCCACGAGTCCTTCAGCGACGCCATCATGTCCACCACCGGCTGGGTAGCCGATGCTGATGTCGCCAACTATGGCACCTACTGGAGCGTTTACACCGACAATGACGAGATGACCTCTCAAGACGGTGACAATGGCTTCGCCCTGTGCTACAACGGTAACTACTACAGCAGCTACCACTGGTCAGACATGGTTTCTCCCAAGGTGGTCATCGATCCCACCATGGCCTACACGCTCTCGTTCTATGTTTACATGGGTTACAGCTCCAGTGCCGCTGTGATGCCCACCCTGGTGGTTTCACAGAGCATCAACGACGACCCGTATGAGGAACTGATGACGATTGACGTCACCGAGGGTAATGGCGAGTGGACCCTGTTTGAGATTCCCTTGACCGGCACCGAACTGGCCAACCACGCCAAGGTTTGCTTCCGCGGCAACATGAGCATGATGAGCGAGCGCATCTGGCTTGACAACATCAGCATCACCGGCGAGGAGCAGCATACCAGCAGTGTCGATGAGTTGACAGCCCAGCAGCAGGTTGCTGCCGTCAAGGGCGGTATCAGCATCGAGGGCTTTGAGGGCCAGCAAGTGCGCGTCTTCACCGTCGACGGTCGTCAGGTGAACGCCTTTGTTGCCGACGGCAACCGCAGCCTGTCGATGTCACCTGGCATCTACATCGTGACTGTGGGCAAGCAGGCCTACAAGGTGTGCGTGAAGTAAAGTCCCACTCCTCTCTCCACTCTCTCCATTGATGATAATAGAGGCGGGCTCCAGCAGGGGCCCGCCTCTATCATTGTCATTACTTTACTCGGGATAAAACAGGCCGATAGCAATGTAGGGCCTCGCCTTGGCGTGGCCGATTTCATTGTGAATACCCAATTACTAGGGAAACTGCAAAGCTAGCAATAGTAGCTTGATACAAGATTTATTAATTACAATGTGCCTTGCTCAACCTGCACGCAGATGCGCTCAATCATGGCATCCTTCTTGTCCTTGTTGGGATGATAGCCGGCCTTGAGACTCGCGCCGAAGAATTTGCTGAAGGTCTGCCAAAAACCAGCCCTGAACGTACCCAAGAAAGCCTTCAGGATGCTATAGCTGCTCTGGTTGGTCTCGCGGTTGATGAGTTTGATGAGCAGTTTGCCCTGGTTCTTGGTCATTTTATTCATCTGCGGCTTGTACTGCTTGAATAGTTCTTTCTCAAACCGCGTGAGGTAGGCCTGTTTCTGCTTCTGGGTCTGATAGGTATCAATGTACTCATAGGTCTCAAGCAACGTACTGCTGATGAGTTTGGCGTAGGGCAACGTCTTCTTGACATCGCGCACCGTCTTCCAGTACTGTTTCTCCTCGGCCTTGTTGCGGAAACGCTCACGCGGATAGATGGTGATGGGATTGAAGACTATCATCGCCAGCGTGTCGCCCGTCGAGGGCTCGATGAAATGGTAATAGCCGGCATAGGTCTTCTGCAACACCGAGGGCAGGCTGATGTTGTCGAGCGGATCGTGCACGGCAGGGGCAGCGTGCGCCTGAGCGCCCGTTAAAGCCGTCAAAATCACGGCAATAGCTAATATGAGGATATTCCGTTTCATCTATTCGCGGCAAAGGTAGTGCAAGTTGAGAACAGAACAAAAGAATTCGCTCTTTTTTATGTCGAAGCGCAGCCTATCTTCGCCCAATGGGCAAAAGTAGAACAAAGAAATGAATTCTAGCAAAATTTCTTTGTTAAATAATCTTTAGAACCTAATTTCCTAGCCTTTTGCAGTTTACTTGAAGAAATGCAAGAAACCGGCGTAGGAGACGGTGGCTCCGATGCACACGCCCTTGACAGTCGGCGTCATGTTGCAGTATTTGGCTGAGGTGACAAAGGGGCTGACGCGAATCGACGACGTGTAGTGTGCCTGGCCGTCGCCCGAGGGGCTGTCCACCAGTTTGCCGTGCAGCTTGATGTCAAAGTCCACACTCGCCATCCACGAGAAATTGCTTTCACGGCTTTTTGCCACATGGTCGATTGCCGGGCGCTCCTCGCCCTCTTCGTCTTTTTCATACTTGAGGTGATTCAGTTCCCACGACAGGCGGCTCCAGCTCACACCAACATTGGGTGTGACCGAGAACTTGCCTTGGCGCCACACGGTATAACCCAACTGCAGGCCAACGCCCAGCAACGTGGGATTGACGGTGGCATTACGTTGCATGATGCGGCCCTGCTCGTCATAGACGGCATAAGGGTTCTCGTTCTTGAACGAGGGCTGGCCATAGGCGACATCGGCTTTGAGCCTCAATCGGTTATATTCGGCATTGATGCCTCCAGTGAACAGGACAAAGCCCTTGAAGTTATCACTCAACGAGCCTGTGGGCAGCATGCCGCCCACACCCGCCTGGAAACCTATGCCCCAGCCTTTGTACAATGACTCGCTCTCCTGGGCACGCAAGGCGGCAGGAGTCAGCGTCAATAACGCCAAAAGAATCAAAATCGTCCGTTTCATCGTCTTTTTCGCTTTTTTATTATAACGCACAGCACTCCAAAAAATTATACTCCCTGCATGTAATGCTCGCTTTGCTCGCAGTTTAAAGGTTAAGGTTTAGAGTTTAGAGAGGCTTACGCGTTCTTTGGCTCTCTCGCAAAGACGCAAAGGCGCGAAGTTTTTTATATAGAAAACAATAAATACAACAAATACAAAGCAGATGCCATATATAAGTCTTAGCAGCTTAGCGTGGGGTATGAGCGCGGATGCCAAGATAAATGTTGTTCATATTGTTGTTTAGTTGTTCATGTTGTTTGAAAACCCTTAGCGGCTTGGCGGCTTAGCGTGAGACAAATCGGGTGCGAAGCCTCTCTAAACTCTAAACTCTAAACTGCGAGCAAAGCGAGCATCGTATGCGGATGCTTGATGCGAATAATCCGTTTAATTTGCCGAAAGAAATCGTGTGTGGAGGCTAAAAAAAGAGGATTTACCACCAGAGGCTGCGGTAGTACTTGTGGTAGAGTGAGAGACCCTCGCTGATGGGCTTGAGCGAAGCCTTGGCGGCACGCTTGAGGTCGGCGAGGTCTTCCTCGTTGTTCCAGATGGCCTTGATATAGGCCTTGTACTCAGGGGTATCTTCCTCGGTCTGGCAGGCGATGCGCTCAAAGGCGTAAATCATCTTGTCCAGAATCTCGTTCCACTCTTCTTGGGGCATGTTCAGTCGTGGGGTGCGCTCACAGTGTTCCTTGAACAACATGAGACGGGGCAGGATAAAGCGGGCAATCGTTACATCTAGGTCATAGAGTTCCTCAACAGGAATGGTCTTGGCAATAGCTTTGGGATTATATTTCCGATCCATAATGATAATAAGTGAGAGATTAATTATTGATTCAGGTAGCAATATTAGTCATTTTTTGTGACACAGCAAAGAAAATTTAAAAAAAACGTGATTTTATGCGGTTTTCTTGCTTCAAAACACCAAAAATTAATGCTATAAAGTAAAAACTATTCTCTTTAAACTATAAACTATTGACTAAAAAGCGCTATCTTTGTAGGCACTATGACAATACAAGAGGCTCAAGCGCGAGTTGACGCTTGGATAAAACAGTATGGCGTGCGCTACTTCAGCGAACTGACCAATATGGCGGTTCTCACCGAGGAAGTGGGCGAGGTGGCGCGTGTCATCGCGCGACGCTATGGCGACCAGTCGAGCAAGCCGGGCGATGACCTGGACCTGGCCGATGAGTTGGCCGACGTGCTGTGGGTGGTCATGTGCCTCGCCAACCAGACGGGTATCGACCTGGATGAGGCACTGGAGCGCAACTTCGCCAAGAAGACCAGCCGTGACAAGACGCGGCACATCAACAACGAAAAACTTACTAACCAATAAAATATCAACGATTATGAGCAACCACGAACACGAACATTGCGGATGCGGCTGTGAGCATCACGACCATGACCACAAGCCGATGGACAAGTACATGACCGCCATCAACCAGAGTAACGTCACTATCGACGATGCTGCGGTGACTGCCGCCGTGCAGGAAATCATCGACAAGCATGCTGCCGAGAACAACACGCCCGAGGTGCAGCAGTTCCTGCTGAACTGCGTGGACCTGACTACCCTCGCCACCGAGGACAGTGAGAGCAGCGTCGCCAAGTTTGTACAGAAGGTCAACGACTTTGACAACAACTATCCCCAGTACAAGAACGTGGCCGCCATCTGCGTTTACAGCAACTTTGCTGCCGTGGTGCGTGGCACGCTCGAGGTGAGCGGTGTGGACGTTGCCGTGTGCAGCGCCTGCTTCCCCTCCAGTCAGGCCCACATCGAGACCAAGATTGCCGAGACCGCTCTGGCAATTGCCGACGGCGCCGACGAGGTGGACATCGTGCTCAACGTGGGTTACTTCAGGGACGAGGCCTATGAGGAACTGTGCGATGAAATCGCCGAAATCAAGCAAGTTGTTGGCGACCGTCCCTTGAAGGTCATCCTCGAGACAGGCTATCTGAAGACCGCCGAGGCCATCCGCCGCGCCAGCATCCTGTCGATGTACTCAGGCTGCGACTTCATCAAGACCTCGACAGGCAAGATTTATCCAGGCGCTTCGCTGGAGGCTGCCTACGTGATGTGCCAGTGCATCAAGGAATACTTCGTCCAGCACGGCCGCATGGTGGGCTTCAAGGCTTCGGGTGGCATCCGCTCGACCGAGGACGCCGTGAAGTACTACACCATCGTCAAGGAAGTCCTGGGCGAGAAGTGGCTGAATAACCAATACTTCCGCATCGGCGCTTCGAGCCTTGCCAACTCGCTGTTCCAGTCCTTCACGGGTAGCGAAGAGAAGCCCTTCTAAAAACTACGACAACAATCATTTCATAAGGAAAACAATAAATACAATAAGTACAATATATTGAATCCCAATAAGTTGTATTTATTGTACTTATTGTTTTCCCTTAATATACTTACCTATAAATTATTACTTGTTGATTTTATCGAACTCATGGTCCCATAGGCGACGGAAGAAGTCCTTGACGGGGATACACTCGATGTCGCCGATGCAACGTGGTATAATATCATGAGAAACGATGATGCGACGGCAATTTGGGTGCTCCTCTCCAAAAGATTTTAGTCCTTTCAAGTGCTTAGGAAGAACTTCCTCGACCGACTTGATTTCTATGGCAATCCTGGCATCACCAATTATAACATCGACTTCGGTACCGGCATAGGTGCGCCAATAGGATATTCTCTCATCTTGATGAGTGTAATGCATATAGGCAATAAGTTCCTGAATAACCAAATGCTCAAAGGCATGGCCATATTCTGGTGTACCTCGCACCAGTCTTGACCTATGCATCAAATAGTTAGCCACCCCCACATCAAAGAAATAGAAACGAGGAGCTTGCACCAGACGCCGTTGAACTACTTTAGTATAGGCCGGAATACGATAACCCACTAGCGTATCCTCGAGAATATCAAAATAAGAGCTGACAGTCGAGGCATTCACACCACACTCCTGAGCAATGTTCCTGTTGTTAAGGATTTCACCGTTACTGATTGCTGCGACCTCAAGAAAACGCTGAAAAGCCAAAAGATTCCTCACTAACGACTCTTCCTTAATTTCCTCCTTGAGATAGACATCAATGTAGGCCGACAGACGGCGTTCCGGATTTTTGGCAAGATAATGAGAAGGTATCATGCCATAATTCACCGCGCGATCAATATCTAAATCAGGCAATTCGGCACTCACTAGCGGATGAAAAAACACTGGATACGCCCTGCCACCAAGCGTATTGGTTCCCTTGCGTTTGAGTTTTCTTGCACTTGAGCCACACAGCACAAAGCGCAAGTTCTTTTCGGAGATAAGCCTATGGACCTCATTGAGCAGTGTGGGCACTTCAGGGATTTCATCGATGATGACGATGGTGCCCTCTGCCTTGTCTTTCAGCATCTCATATAACAATGATGGACGACGTTCAAGTCTATTTCTCACCTCTGAGTCTAGTAAGTCAATGTAGATTTCCCGCGGAAATTGCTGACGCAAAGCAGTACTTTTTCCCGTTTGACGAGCGCCAAACAAAAAAATACTATCTTCTAACTCTTTATTTAACTGGTAAATACGATTAATCATAAGACGAAGAAATTAAAATTATACTATATATTTTACAATAAAATCAAGAGTACTATACTCGATTTTACAATAAAATTATGCGCAAAGATAGTACTTTTTCTATAATACAAACTTTTTCTGAGGAAAAAAAACTACCTTTGTGGGCATGAAAGAGGGCATGAATCGGGAGATATTGAGGATTGCGTTGCCGGCGATTGTCGCTAACATCACGGTGCCGCTGCTGGGACTGGTAGATACCGCTATTGCGGGCCACCTGGGCGACAAGGTGTTTATCGGTGCCGTTGCAGTGGGTGCGATGATGTTCAACCTAGTGTACTGGAACTTCGGGTTCCTGCGCATGAGCACATCGGGCATGACGGCACAGACCTATGGCAGCGGCGACTTCAAGGAGAGTGCCAAACTGCTGGGCGAATCCACCGCGCTGGCTGCAGTCATCTCGGGCCTCATCATCCTCTTGCAATGGCCTATCAGGCTGCTGCTGTTGTGGATTATCGGTCCCTCGCCCGAGGTGACCTCGCTTGCCATCACCTATTTCACCATCTGCATCTGGGGCGTACCCCCCGTGCTGGTGATGATGGCGTTCAAGGGATGGCTGCTGGGCATGCAGGATTCCAAGAGCGCGATGTGGATTTCCATCATGACCAACGTCTTCAACATCGCCGCGAGCCTGATTTGCGTCTATCTGTTCAAGATGGGTTTTGTGGGCATTGCCGTGGGTACCATGGCGGGCGAATGGCTGGGACTCTTGTATGCCGCCTTGACCGTGCAGCGCAAATTCCCGAAACTCAACGGTGTGCTGGACTGGCGCCGTGTGTGGCGTTTCAAGGGAGCAGGACGCTATTTCAAGGTGAGCCGCGACATCTTCATGCGGAGCCTCCTGCTGATGAACGAACGCCTGGCCCGCGA
>JAEEGF010102698.1_pt1 | contig 21435 bp, 17 predicted proteins | sample 9134171 | NCBI WGS metagenome assembly JAEEGF01 (sample SAMN16246542, study PRJNA631951) | gut metagenome | biome: gut microbiome; feature: rumen; material: AP-attached | host: Bos | place: Iran: Karaj | collected 2018-10 | reverse complement strand
CCAGTTTCTCAAGATTATCTAAGGGCATCACGGCACGGCTCACTACGTAATCGAACTTACCTTTCTCTTCTTCAGCTCTTTTGTGAGCAAAAGTCACATTCTTCAGTCCGATGCTTTGTGCCACCTCGGTAGCCACACGTATCTTCTTACCGATGCTATCGATTAGATGAAACTTTACCTCAGGGAAATAGATTGCCAACGGTATGCCGGGAAATCCTCCGCCAGTGCCTAGATCCATCACGGCTGTTCCAGGCTTGAAACAGATAACTTTGGCTATGCCCAGCGAGTGAAGCACATGATGTTCATACAAGTTGCCTATGTCTTTGCGGGATATCACGTTAATCTTAGCGTTCCAATCCTCATACAAGGTACCCAATGCCTCAAACTGCCTACGCTGTTCTTCTGTCAGTTCATCAAAATATTTATCAATTATATTCATATATCATTAGTTAATCGTCAATGTCCCTTCAGTTCTTTTACGATCATATATTCTGTATTTAAAATCGGATCCAACTGTTCAAAACTCAAGTCAATCTCCACAGGTCCCAAAACATACGGCGCAATCTCATAGATATTATATAGGAATGAGATGCCTCCGGGTGTCAGTTTGAAGTTTTCGGTGGGTATGATCTCAGCTGTTGTGCCATACCCCATCTCTTCTAACTCATCCTTGGTTTCTGCACCCATATCTTCCATCAGTTGTGCTATTAGCATCTCCGTCAATTCCTCGTCATATTCACCCACTAACAAATCGTTTAGCTCAATTTGCTTCAGTGTCCTTAGGTCGATATTCTGAAAATAGGTAAAATACACAGGATGAGCACCACCTGTGAACTCTTCCATATAAAAGCGGTAGGTCAGTAGGTGCTTGTCGTAGTACTCCACTTTTGTCTCTGCCTCGCGGGTGTAAGAATACCACACTTTATCGGGTTCACTGCCTGATTCTGCCATCTCACTGCGATACATAGGTTCCAAATCTTTGCGATAGGTGGCGAAGTATTGATTTGTAAACTCCCTAACGGCATCTGCTGGTGTTTGGGTAGAGAAGTTCTCTCCCAATACTAATGCCTGCAACATGTGATTAATGCTGTCTTTCATCTTTTCGTCTGATGCTTCGTTGACGAAAGAGAAATCAACTTTCACTTCTGCCTGGGGCTTACTCTCATCTGCAAATAAATGCTGACTTTCCTCAAGTGTGATTTTGTCAAACTTCAAGTTGCCCGTCAGCTTGTTTTCTTGTCTGCAGGCCCCGAAAAAAATACCTATGACAAGCAATATGTTGCATGTGCTTACAATATGTAACTTCATACCTGTTTCTGTTTTGTTGGATAAGCTGTTTCAGATAGCGAAGATACGAATAAATTTTCTTATCTTTGCAATCGAAACGTAAAAAACGCATGGGAAATCTTTTCATAGAGGATTGGGGACTGATTGATTATGCTCAGGCATGGCAGCGGCAAGAGGCGCTTTTCAACCTCAGGCTGCAACAAAAGGCGACAGGAGGTGCTGAGGCGATTGACCGTATCATTTTGTGTGAGCATCCTCATGTTTATACCTTGGGACGAAGTGGTAAGGCTGCCAATATGCTGATTTCTGAAGAGCAACTCAGACGCATAGGTGCTTCGTTCTTCCATATCGATAGGGGAGGCGATATTACCTATCACGGTCCTGGCCAGTTGGTGTGTTATCCCATTCTCGATTTGGAACATTATGGCTTAGGTCTCAAGGATTATATTCATCTCATCGAGGAGGCTGTTATCCGTGTCTGTGCTTATTATGGCATCGAGGCTGGTAGGTTGGAGAAAGCCACAGGGGTGTGGATAGATGCCCATGGGCCACTTCCCCGCAAAATCTGTGCCATCGGGGTAAGGAGTAGCCGTTATGTCACCATGCACGGATTGGCGCTGAATGTCTGCACTGATTTGCGTTATTTCAGCTACATCAATCCATGTGGTTTTGTGGATAAAGGAGTTACCTCATTGTCGCAGGAGTTGCATCGCGAAGTAACGGTGCAGGAGGTAAAGCAACTGTTGGGTGATTTTTTGGTTGGATTATTAAAAAAATGAATTTATGAAGATAACGAGTGCTGAATTTGTGATTAGCAACTCCGATGTGAACAAGTGCCCTCAGACGGGTCTGCCTGAATATGCCTTCATCGGACGAAGCAACGTGGGGAAGTCGAGCCTGATCAATATGCTCACTAACAATAAGAAACTGGCTATGACTTCTTCTACTCCTGGCAAGACACTACTCATTAACCATTTTTTGATTAATAAACAATGGTATTTGGTGGATTTGCCAGGCTATGGTTATGCAAACCGTAGCAAGAAGGGGGTGGCTGATATCCAAAGCGTCATTGGTTCATATTTAGAGCAGCGAATGGAGATGACTTGCCTGTTCGTACTTATTGACAGCAGACATGAACCGCAGAAAATCGATATGAATTTCATGACTTGGTTAGGTGAGAATCAGGTTCCTTTTGCCATAGTCTTCACTAAAGCCGATAAGCAGTCGAAGCTACGCACCCATGTTAACGTCAATGCCTATCTCGAACAATTGAGGGAGCAATGGGAGGAGCTTCCACCATACTTTATCACCTCCGCCCTGAATGGTGATGGAAGGGAAGAATTGTTGGCTTATATCGATGCTATCAATACCGATTTGAAGAAAAAATGAGTTTCATATTCACTTTTTTGTTAAAAGTGTGCAATGATACAAACATTTTTTCTTAACTTTGCGGTCTGCTTTGCAGAATATAACATATAGAATTTAAAGATTTATTGAAAATGAGCTTACTATCAGAGAAGTTAGGTAAATACCAAGAGCCTCAATTTTACAAGGCTAAGGGCGTTTACCCCTATTTCCGAGAGATTGACAGCCATCAAGGCACCGAAGTCATGATGAGCGGCAGAAAGGTCCTCATGTTTGGATCAAATGCCTATACAGGACTTACCTATGACGAAAGAATAATTAATGCTTCTATTGAGGCAACCAAGAAATATGGAACCGGTTGTGCAGGATCTCGTCTATTGAATGGTACACTTGATATTCATGTTCAACTGGAGAAAGAACTTGCTGCCTTTTTGGGAAAGGATGAAGCAATGTGTTTCTCTACTGGCTTTACTGTAAATGAAGGTGTAATTCCTCAATTAGTGGGTCGTGGAGATTATATCATTTGCGATGATCGGGATCACGCTTCCATTGTTGATGGCCGTCGCCTTTCTTTTGCCACCCAACTGAAATACAAGCACAACGATATGGAAGCATTGGAAAAGGAACTCAAGAAATGTGAGCCAGATGCTATAAAATTGATAGTCGTTGATGGGGTATTCTCTATGGAGGGTGATTTGGCAAACATGCCGGAGATTATCCGTTTAAAGAAAAAATACAATGCTTGTGTGTATGTTGATGAGGCTCATGGCATAGGCGTATTTGGCAAGCAAGGACGTGGAGTCTGCGATCATTTTGGCGTAACAGATGAAGTTGATGTTATTATGGGTACATTCAGCAAGTCGCTTGCCTCTTTGGGTGGTTTTGTTGCTGCTGAGTCTGCTGTTATTAATGCTTTACGCCATAGTGCTCGTTCCTACATATTCCAGGCCAGCAGCACTCCTGCGGCTACTGCAGCCACTATTGAAGCTTTGCATATTATCCAGAATGAACCTGAGCGTCAAGAAAGGTTATGGGATATAACAAATTATGCTTTAAAGGAGTTCCGTGAAGCTGGATTTGAGATAGGAGATACGCAATCACCTATTATTCCATTGTATGTGCGTGACACTTATAAGACTTTTGCAGTTACCAAGCTGGCATTTGATGAAGGTATTTTTATCAATCCTGTCATCCCGCCTGCTTGTGCACCTCAAGACACACTGGTACGAGTGGCGTTGATGGCCACCCATACACGCGAACAGATTGACTATGCAGTGGAGCATTTGGCCAAATGTTTCCGCGAATTAGACATCATTAAGTGAAAAATGTATGATAAATATAAAAATTTTCTCAAATAATTTTGATTATTAGAAAAACATGCTTATTTTTGCATCAGAATTATAAACAGGCAAAACAAATTTAATCTCTCTGTAAGTTTTTGAATTAGATGTTGTAGTGAATGAGGGAGGGGGAATGTGAATTTCCCCTCCCTTAGTTTTTGTCTTAAAAAGTAGTTTATCTTATTTGCAAATCTCCTTGCTTTGCACTACCTTTGGGGTATCAATAACCTTAAAGTAAATGATGGTATGAAAAAATATTTATTGTTTATTGTTGTTTTGATTGTTTCTTCTTTCACCGTTTCAGCTCAGAACCAGGGTGTTACCCATACGGGCAGGAATACGGGACAGGTGCAGTATCCTCTCAAGGAGTATCAGGAGTTAGAGAATCCAGTGGCAGTGGATGCGGCTAAGTGGCGTGGCATCGAGGGTAAGCATGTGGCTTGGGGTTCGATAGATGAACGCTATAGTCAGGAGGTGCCACCACAGATGCTGCAAGGTAAGTCAATAGAGGTGAATGCCTGGAAAGGGGAGCGTGTGCATGCACAGTTTGCCGTATATGGCAATGAATATATCCGCAGTTTGAACTTTGAAGTGTCAGACTTACAGTCGAAGCAGGGGGACGTGATTCGTCAGGATCGACTCCTGAAAGGTTTTGTGCGCTATGTGATGACGGATGAGCTGAATAAGAACGGTAAGAGTGGATGCGGCAAGCGTCCTGACGCAACACAATGGGACTCAACGTTGGTGGCTGATGTAATTGACCACTTGGCTACAGAACTGGAGGTTAAGGCGTATAACACACAAGGGGGATGGATACGGGTGTGGGTGCCCCAAGATGCCAAGACGGGTGTTTATACAGGCACCGTGACCGTGAAGAATGGCAATGAGCTGATAGACAAGCTGGAACTGAAGGTGAATGTGAAGAACCATGTGTTGCCAGAGCCAGCTAACTGGGCTTATCACTTGGACTTGTGGCAGAACCCGTATGCTGTGGCTCGCTATTATCAGGTGGAGCCTTGGAGCGAGGCGCACATGGATGCTATGAAACCCATTATGCAGATGTACCAACAAGCTGGTGGAAAGGTGATAACAGCCTCTATTATGCATAAGCCTTGGAATGGTCAGACATTCGATTATTTTGAGTCGATGGTGACTTGGATCAAGAAGCTGGATGGCACATGGGCATTCGATTTTGCCGTGTTCGACAAATGGGTGCAGTTTATGATGGACCTGGGTGTTAAGAAGGAGATAGGCTGCTACTCGATGGTGCCTTGGGCATTGTCATTCCAATATTTCGACCAAGCCAGCAATAGTATGAAGTTTGTGCATACCGAGCCTGGTGAGCCCGCATACGATGAGATGTGGACGGCTATGCTGCAGGCTTTTGCCAAGCATCTGAAAGAGAAGGGTTGGTTTGAAATTACCCATATTGCGATGGATGAACGTTCGATAGATGTGATGCTCAAGACGTTGAAGGTGATTCGCAAGGCTGATCCTGAATTTAAGATATCCATGGCTGGCAACTTGTATGACGAGTTGGTAGATGAGCTTAACGACTATTGCATCACTTTGAGTCAGAAGTGGGCAGAGGATATAATCAAGAAACGTCGTGCGGAGGGCAAGACCACCACGTTCTATACCTGTTGCGTTGAGGCTTATCCTAATACCTTTACTTTCAGTGCTCCTGCTGAAGCCGAATGGTTGGCATTATATGCAGAGAAAGCTAATTTGGATGGATATCTGAGATGGGCTTACAATAGTTGGGTGCCAGAGCCTCTGCTGGATAGCCGGTACATCACATGGGCTGCCGGCGATACCTACCTGGTTTATCCTGAGGCTCGTACCAGCATCCGTTTCGAACGTTTGGTGTCTGGTATTCAGGATTATGAGAAAATCAAGATTTTGCGTAAGGAGCTGAAGCCATCAGCTTTGCAACGTTTGGATAAGGTTCTCAGCACTTTCGATGAGACCCTATTGCCTGCAACCCCTGCCTCCACATTTGTGAATATAGTGAAGGCAGAGATTGATAGGTTTTAGCAATTAGTATCTTGCCTCATAGCTAAAAGTATCTTGTAGTTTGCCAGTCAGTAGGTTATGGATGTTGACTTGTAGCTTGCCATCTACGACTTTTCCCTCTATGACGGTGGGGAAACGTTGAGGTGCTTCACGTCGATTCTCTCCGCTGCCAGTGAATCCCATTTCAGGACCACCACCTACTATCTGAGCCCAAGAGCGAGAGGGGGATGGAGCAAAATAGCGATAACGGTGCTGGTGTGCGGTGATGACAAGCTGGCAGCCAGCCTGTTCCAACAGGGGTGACCATAACTGGGCGCAAGTGCGTTGCCAAGCAGCATAATCAGTGCTGAACTGTGGGTCTTTATCGGCAGGAGCCACATCACCAGGATTGGCACGTGGGTCATCATCGTACAACGGAATGTGACAGAAAGCCACTAAGAAAGGTGCATTGGCTATTTCAGGTCTTGCGAGTGCATCGCTGAGCCAATGAACCTGTGCCTTGCGATAAGGGCCACTAGTGAATAGACCAGCAAACAAAGGGTTTGTATCAAGCTTATCTTCAGCAGTATCCAATCCGATTAACGCTATATCACCCATGCGTACGGCAAAGTTTCGACCTAAGTCCCAGTCGCGTGACTGTCGTTCTTCTGGTTGGCGATACATCCATACCTTCTCCAAATGACGGTTCGCCATACCTCGGGAGTCGTGGTTGCCAGGGCAGAACAAGTAAGGTATTGAGCTTGCATAATTGGCTCGTTCAATCTCAGGCTTGAGGAAGATACGAATCTGATCCTCAATGGTTTCTTCCACATTGCTGGCGTCTCCATTCCAAATCACACATGAGGGAGACAGCTCTGCTATCTTGTTGATGGCAAGTCCGAAAGGCTCCCAACGCACATGAGTATCGTTGATGACGCAGAAATGGGCATTGCTGTTCTCCCCAGCGGTGGTGAAGTGATACACATGATTATCCTCCTCATTGTCCAAAATCTTCATGCTATAGCCACCTTTGTATTCTATGCGGTCTGCACCTATTTTATAATAATAGGTAGTGGAAGGCTTTAGACCTGTTAGTCGGATTTGTTGCACACGGTCCGTAATGTCTGTGGTGCGAAAACCTCCGCAAAGCACCTTGCGGGCATCGCTTAGGTCAGGTTTCTCACCCACCAAAACATAACCATTCGCCAAGTCACTCACAGCAAAGGCTATGCCCATGGAAGTAGCGGCATAGTTTTGCAACATGGGGGCAGAGGCAATGAGTCTGCCATCATGTGGAACAGGTTGGTTTATTGATGGTTCGTAGGCATTGGCAGCATTACCGATGCCAGTTGCCATGGCTAAAAATGTAGAGCTTTTGATGAAATCTCTGCGTTTCATAGTATCCAAGTTTTAGTTTAAGTGGGGTAAAGTTACACATTTTTCCTGATATTAATTACAAGTTTTTTGAAAAAAAATGCAAGAAAATTTGCAGGGATAAAAAAATAGTCTTAACTTTGCAGCGCTTTTGGAAAGAAAGCCTTCGGGGTGTAGCGCAGTCCGGTTAGCGCACCTGCTTTGGGAGCAGGGGGTCCCAAGTTCGAATCTTGGTACCCCGACTAGGAATGGATAAGGTTGATAAATAAAAAGTAAAGACAGTTGCGAGTATTATTATTTCGTGACTGTTTTTTTTAAAACCATATAGCTATGAAACGGGATGAGCAGATAGAAAGACTTAGGAATGCTGAGAAAGTCTGGGACTTTGTGGTCATTGGCGGCGGAGCCACTGGCTTGGGCTGTGCTGTTGATGCAGCATCCAGAGGATATCAGGTAGCCATGTTAGAGCAAGACGATTTCGCCAAATGCACCTCTAGCCGTAGTACTAAACTGGTGCATGGTGGAGTGCGTTATCTGCAAAAAGGCGATGTGATGCTGGTTTTAGAGGCTTTGCGTGAACGAGGACGTTTGAAAGCCAATGCACCACATCTGGTTAAAGACCAAACGTTTGTCATAGCTAATTACACCTATTGGAGTAATTTTTTGTATTTCTGTGGACTTACCTTCTACGACATGCTCTCATTTGGTTACGGCTATGGCCGTTCAAAGTTTATCAGCAAGGAGAGTGTGCTGCGTCGTTTGCCAGCTATCAAGCGTGATGGCTTGAAGGGTGGTATAGTATATCACGATGGGCAATTCGACGATTCCCGTCTGGCTATTAATCTGGCAGAGACTTGCATCGATCAGGGAGGCGTGGCTGTAAATCATGTGAGGGTGAGTGGCATTCTGCATAATGAGCATGGTAAGGTATGTGGTGTGCGAGCCATTGACCAATTGACAGGCGAGACATTTGAGCTGCAAGCTAAGGCCGTGATAAATGCAGCTGGCATTTTTGTGGATGAGGTGATGAGGCTTGATGCTCCCGGGCATAAGCCGATGGTGAAACCCAGTCAGGGAGCGCATCTGGTGCTCGATATGAAGTTTTTGCAAGGTCAGGATGCCTTGATGGTACCTAAGACCAGCGACGGACGTGTGCTCTTTGCTGTGCCTTGGCATAATAGAGTGGTAGTAGGTACTACTGACATACTTCGCGAGCATCCTGAGAGTGAGCCTCGTGCATTGGAAGAAGAAATCAATTTCATCCTTCAGACGGCAGGTCTCTATATGGATCCTGCACCTACCAGAGAGGATATTGTTGCAGTGTATGCTGGGCAAAGACCTTTGGCGGCACCCAAGAAGGAGGGTAAGAGCGCCAAGGAAATATCCCGTAGTCATAAGATTATTGTGTCAGATAACAATCTGATAACCATAACAGGTGGCAAATGGACAAGTTACCGATTGATGGCAGAAGATACTATCGATAAGGCAATAGCCATGAATTTGGTAGAGCATAGAAAGTGCGTCACCAAGCACCTGAAGATTCATGGTTGGCGACCCGAACCCGACTTGACCAGCCATTATTATATATATGGTAGTGATGAGTCTGCTGTACATGCGCTGGAGCAGGAATTCATCATGCTGAAAGACAAAATTTCACCCAAGTATGACTATACTTTGGGTGAAGTGGTGTGGGCAGTGCGTCATGAGATGGCACGAACCCTTGACGATGTGTTGGCTCGCCGTGTGCGTCTGCTCTATATTGATGCCCGCGAGGCGCTTCGTGTGGCGCCTGAGGTGGCGAAGGTTATGGCTATGGAGATGCATAAGTCACTCTCGTGGGTGGATGAGGAAGTGGAGCGATTCAAGGGAATTGCAAAGAATTTTATTGTTAATTTATGAACAAAAAACTATTTCAGACAGGTAAGAAGACTGTGCGTTTCCGCCAGTTTCAGAACAGCTCATACGCTGCCTTCTGTAGCCTGAAAGTCGAGGTTACCATTGGTGTACTGGCGTTTACAACGCTGTCTTTTGCCACACCAGAGACGGCATCGGCTCAGGTTGCTACAACCCCACAGGGACAGGAGAAGCTGTATGAACTGGAGGAAGTGGAAGTGACAAGCAGTCGTGCGCCACTGACTCTTGGACAGTCGGCGCGATTGGTAACTGTGCTGGATCGTGAGGCGATAGCCGCCGCTCCTGCGCAAAGTGTTAACGATCTACTCAAACTCGCTGCAGGCGTGGATGTGCGCCAGCGAGGACCCATCGGGGCACAAACCGACATCAGTGTTCGTGGAGGGACCAACGAACAAATTACCATCCTACTCAACGGCATCAACATCAACGACCCTCAGACAGGGCATAATGCCGCCGATTTCCCAGTTGACATAGCTGACATAGAACGTATCGAGGTGCTTGAAGGACCTGCGGGACGTGTATATGGCACTTCATCGTTGGTAGGAGCCATTAACGTCGTAACCCGTAAAGCAGAGAAAACCAGTGCCGATGTGCATATAGAGGCTGGTTCCTTCGGCTATGTATCTGGGGGAGGCAGGGCAAATGTAATTCATGGCAACCTGAATAACCAATTGTCGGCTTCTTATAAACGTAGCGATGGCTATTCCCGCAATCAGGTAGGTTCACTCAATAGCGACTTCAATACGCTGAAACTTTTCTATCAAGGTCACTACAACAACAATGATATAACTTTAACCTGGCATGCTGGTCTCAGCAATAAGAACTTCGGTTCTAATACATTCTATAGTGCCAAGTATGATGACCAATTCGAGCATACACTGAAACTCTATACAGCCGTCCAGGCTGAAACAAAGGGCTTGTTTCATTTCAAGCCATCCATCTATTGGAATCGCAGTCATGACAGGTTTGAACTCTTTCGTGGCAGCGAGGCGAAGGTGCCATTCAATTACCACCGCACTGATGTGTTTGGCGTTAACCTCAATAGCTTTGTGGAGTGGTCGCTGGGTAAGACTGCTTTTGGTGCTGAGTTCCGCAATGAAGATATTGTGAGCGGTAACTTGGGTGAACCCTTGAATCAACCTATGTCCATTCATGGTACAGATAGGCAATACGTGGTGGGATTGAATCGTAGCAACCTCAGCTTCCACTTGGAACACAATGTGTTGCTAAAAAAGTTTACCCTGAGTGCGGGATTGATAGCTGTGAAGAACACATGGAACGAGATGCCATTCCGTCTCTATCCGGGCGTGGATGCCAGTTGGCAGTTGGCTCGTCATCTTAAGGCATACGCCTCATTCAATACCTCCCTGCGCATGCCATCTTTTACAGAGCTATATTACTCTGTGGGGGGGCATCAAGCTGATAAGTACCTCAAACCTGAAGAGATGCAGGCCTACGAGGTGGGTGTGAAGTACCTGGCAGGCGGTGTGAGAGGCAGTGTTAGTCTGTATCACCATCATGGTACCAATATGATTGACTGGATCAAGGACACCCGTCAAGGGGTGGATGCTGAGTGGAAGTCGGTAAATCATACCAAGCTTAATGCAATCGGAGTGGAGAGCAGCCTATATTTAGATTTCCTGACATTGATTCCCTCACAGCATTTCTTGCAACAACTCAATATGACTTATAGCTATATCGACCAAGATAAGGACATCGAAGCCTACATTCAGTCACAGTATGCATTGGAGTATCTCAAGCATAAGTTTACAGTACAGGCTGACTTTCAATTGATGGCCAGCCTGTACCTGAACTTGTCGTATCGTTATCAAGAACGAAAGGGTAACTACCAGTTGCTCAGTGGCGAGGTGAAACCATACGGTTTTTATTCGCTGCTCGATGCCCGTTTGTCGTGGAAAGCCCAGCGTTATCAGCTTTACCTCGAAGCCAACAACCTGTTTGACAAGACCTATCACGACTTTGGCAATGTGCCTCAGCCAGGCCGGTGGTTGATGGCAGGTGCATCATTTAGTTTTTAATGAGCTCCTCCCCTAAAACAGGGTAGGTGGCAGCGAAGCAGACTGAGGAGTATTTATTCCCAAGGCGTATAAGGCAAACCGAAGGCATCTGCCACGGCCTTGAAAGTAATTTTGCCATCCACTACGTTCAGACCCAGAGCTAAGGCGTGGTCATCCTGACAAGCTTTGTGCCACCCCTTGTCAGCTAAAGCCACTGCATACGGCAGTGTGGCATTTGTCAGTGCAAGGGTAGAGGTATAAGGCACAGCTCCGGGGATATTTGCCACACAATAATGGATGATGCCATCCTGAACATACACTGGATCACTGTGCGTAGTAGGATGCGAGGTCTCAAAGCAACCACCTTGATCTATCGCCACATCCACCAGTACACTACCAGTTCGCATCAGCTTCAGCATCTCACGAGTAATCAAGTGAGGTGTCGTGGCACCTGGTATCAGTACGGAACCAATCACCAAGTCTGTGATAGGCAGTTCGTGACGGATGTTCAGTTCAGAGGCATACAGTGTCTTCACATTCTTTGGCAATACTTGTGAGAGGTGGCGAAGACAGTCCAGAGAGCAGTCGGCCACCGTTACCTCAGCACCTAAACCTGCTGCCATTAGGGCGGCATTGCTACCAACCCTGCCACCTCCTAAAATCAACACTTTAGCAGGCAATACACCTGGAACGCCACCTAGCAAGACTCCTCGTCCACCATGAGTTTTCTCCAGGAAATGAGCGCCTTGTTGCACAGCCATACGACCGGCCACCTCGCTCATAGGAATAAGCAATGGTAAGCTGCGATCAGCCTTCTGCACAGTCTCATAAGCAATACATACAGCCCCAGAAGCTAGCATTGCATCAGTCAGTTCACGATCTGCAGCAAAATGGAAATAGGTAAATACCACCTGCCCTTTCCTTACTAGCGGATATTCAGGTTCAATAGGCTCTTTCACCTTTACAATCATGTCAGCTATGGCATATACTTCGCCTATGTCTGGTAGGATTTGGGCACCAGCTTGGATATAGGCCTCATCGGTAAATCCACTACCTTCGCCAGCTGTGTGCTGTACATACACATGATGACCATGAGCAGTCATCTCAGCAACGCCCGTGGGAGTCATACCCACACGGTTCTCGTTGTTCTTAATCTCTTTTGGAACTCCGATTTTCATACGTATTAAGCATTAAGGTTCTAAGTTTTGTGTAAAAATACAGAAAATATGAAAACGATGTTACAGGGAGCCTTATGTTTTTGGACATTTTTTTAAGAAAAATCATTTTGCGTTTCATTAATTAGTGGATAATGCTTATATTTGTCAATTGAATTGCAACAAACGAAACATGAAGAAACTGTTTTTGACAATAATGTTGGCTTCACTGAGCATGATGGCTTGGTCGCAAGACAGCAACGACATATATCAGCCACCGTTTGATTTCCCTTTGGTCTTCTCTGGCAACTTTGGTGAGATTCGTGCCAACCATTTCCATGGCGGATTGGATTTCAAGACGCAGGGAGCTACGGGTAAACCCATTAGGGCACAGGCAAACGGTTATATTTCCCGCATCCGTGTAAACACGGGTTCTGGTTATGTGTTGAATGTGACATACGATAATGGTTATTACTTGATATACCGTCACTTGACGAAGTTTACCGAAGAGATAGACAAGCGAGTGAAGGATTGGCAATATGAGCATGAGCAATGGGAGGTGGATATCATTCCGGAGGCTGATGAATACCCTGTGAAAGCAGGCGACTTGTTGGCTTATAGCGGCAATACGGGCTATTCGTTTGGCCCACATCTGCACTTGGATGTCGTGGAGGTCAAGACTGATGAGTTTGTAGATCCGTTGCCTTTTTTCAGCCATGCTGTAAAAGACCATACGGCGCCTAAGGCAGAAGGCTTTATGGTGTTCCCCCAACGAGGGAAGGGCGTGGTGGATGGACAAACTGAGGCGATAACATACAGCCTCAATGCCAATGCCCCTTTGAAACCCATCTATGCCTGGGGTGAGATAGGAGTGGGCTTGAAGGCATACGACCATATGGAGGGTGTGACTAATCGCTATGGTGTGAAATTGTTGGTTCTAGAGGTGGATGGCGAGGAAGTGTTTCGCAGCGAGGTAGCTCGTTTTGCCGAAAGCGAGCATCGCTATATCAACTCATGGACTGACGGTCAGTATATGAAGCAGTTCATTGAACCAGGAAATAAGTTGAGGATGCTGAAAGCAAGCAATGGTAACCGTGGTTTGCTGACCATTGACGAGGAAAGGCCATATCACTTGGTCTATACCTTGACCGACGGACTGGGCAATACCTCAAAAGCAGAGTTTACCATCATAGGTAAGAAACAGGTAATTCCAGCTGACGATACTGATGAGAAGATGATCTTCCGTTGGAATGAGGTGAATATCTTGCAACAGCCTGGCGTCGATTTGGTAGTGCCTCGCGGTAGGTTGTATGATGACCTCTACTTAGATTATTATGTGAGTAAAAGAGCACAGGATGTAGCGTTTACCTATCAGTTGAGCAAAAAGACTGTCTCTTTGCATGATTATGCTGACCTGAGCATTGGTTTGACGCAGGTGCCAATAGAGGATATGTCGAAGTTCTATGTGGCAGGTGTTGACAGTAAAGGCAAGCGCTATAGCTTGGGTGGCAGGTTCGAGGATGGCTATATGAAAGCCAAGGTACGTGAGATAGGTACCTTTACCATAGGTATTGACACTATCCCGCCTGTGGTGACCCCTCTGAATGCTCAACAGTGGGGCAGAAGTGGTACTGTGACTTTGCAGGTGAAAGATGAGCATACGGGCATCAGTACCTATCGTGGTACAATAGACGGACAGTATGCCTTGTTTGGCAAATATAACTCGGTCAACAACCACATTGTTTGCTACCTCGACCCTGACCATGTGCAGAAGGGTGGCAAGCATGAATTGGTGTTTACCGCCACAGATGAATGTGGGAATACAGTAACGGAAATTTATAATTTTACATGGTAAATATGAAAAGACTTTCAATCACAATGCTTGCCATCGTGGCAGCAACCATCAACGCCTTGGCGTGTACAAACCTGATTGTCGGAAAGAATGCTTCTACCGACGGATCTGTTATGATTTCTTATTCAGCCGATTCCTACGGCATGTTCGGATATCTCTACCACTCTCCTGCTGGTATGCATGAGAAAGGTGAAATGATTGATATATATGACTGGGATGATGGCACTTATCATGGACAGATTGCCCAGGTGGCACAGACCTATAACGTGATAGGTAACATGAACGAATTTCAAGTGTCGATTGGTGAAACCACCTTTGGGGGTCGGAATGAACTCGTTGATAAGAATGGCATCCTCGACTACGGCTCTCTGATTTACATTGCTTTGCAGCGTTCACGTACAGCCCGCGAGGCCATTCGTGTGATGACCGACTTGGTGCAAGAGTATGGTTATGCAAGCAGTGGCGAGTCGTTCTCCATAGCCGATCCAAACGAAGCATGGATTATGGAGATGATAGGCAAAGGCACAGGCAACCGTGGTGCTGTGTGGGTGGCAGTGAGGATTCCCGATGACTGCATAGCTGCTCATGCCAATCAGAGTCGCATCCATAAGTTCAATATGGATGATAAACAAAATGTGATGTATGCATCAGATGTTATTTCTTTTGCACGTGAAAAAGGCTATTTCAATGGTGTGAATAAGGATTTCGACTTTGCCAATGCATACAACCCATTGGATTTTGGCGGTTTACGTTACTGTGAGGCTCGCGTATGGAGCTTCTACAATCGCTATACAGACCGTGGTGCTGAGTTCCTTCCATATATCCAGGGTACTTCTTCTGAGCCTATGCCACTATATGTAAAGCCCAATAGGAAGCTCTCTTTGCAGGATGTTCAGAATATGATGCGTGACCATTATGAGGGTACTGCCCTTGATATCACGCAAGATGTGGGTGCAGGTGCATTCCATACCCCTTACCGTCTTTCTCCACTGTCATTTGAGGTAGATGGACAGCAATACTTCAACGAGCGTCCTATTTCTACTCAGCAGTCGGCTTGGGTATTTGTATCTCAGTTACGTTCTAATTTAGTTGACCCCGTTGGTGGTGTGTTTTGGTTCGGTTGCGACGATGCCAACATGACTGTTTATACACCTGTTTATTGTTGTACAGATGTAGTACCAGCTTGTTATAAGGATGGTATTGATGGTGCCAACGATGTTACTTTCTCTTTCCAGTCTGCCTTCTGGGTAATGAACTGGGTAGCTAATATGGTTTATCCTCGTTATGACCTGATGATTGATGATGTAAAAGCCATCCAGAACGACTTGGAAAACACCTTCTTCCAGGCACAGGATGCTATTGAGGCTACCGCTTTGGAGCTTTACAAACAAGACCCAGTCAAGGCAAAGGCTTACCTCACCAACTACACCAACATGATGGCGATGAATACCATCGACACTTGGAAGAAACTCGGTGAGTATCTCGTAGTGAAATACAACGATGGCGTGGTTAAGCGCATGCCAACCACTACTTACATAGGTAAGAATACCAAGCAGATTGAACGTAGGTTAGAGCGCCCGGGCATCCCTAAGGGATTGCAAGAGGAAATTGCACGTCAGACGGGCGATCGCTATAAGATGCCAAAAAGTAATTAACAAATATTATTTATCATGGAAAACCAGGAATTAATCAAGCAGGTGACTGAGAGAGCCCAGCAGTGGCTTACCCCGGCTTACGATGCCGAAACTCAGGCTGAAGTGAAACGCATGCTGGACAACCCAGACAAGACCGAGTTGATTGAGTGCTTCTATCGAGACCTCGAGTTTGGTACGGGTGGTCTTCGCGGTATCATGGGTGCAGGAACAAACCGTATGAACATTTACGTTGTTGGTGCTGCTACACAGGGATTTGCTAACTACCTGAAGAAGAACTTCAAGGATAGAGACCAGATTTCTGTTGCCATTGGTTATGATTGCCGTAACAACAGCGACCTGTTCGCAAAGAAAAGTGCTGACATTTTCTCTGCTAACGGCATTAAGGTTTATCTGTTCGACGATATGCGCCCAACCCCTGAGATGAGCTTTGCTATACGTTATTTGGGTTGCCAGGCAGGTATTAACCTTACCGCGTCTCACAACCCTCGTGAATACAATGGCTATAAGGCATATTGGGAGGATGGCGCTCAGGTGCTGGCCCCACATGACAAGGGTATCATCGACGAGGTTGGCAAAGTGAAGGTAGAAGATATCAAGTTCGAGGGTAATCCTGATTTGATTCAAATTATCGGAGCCGACATTGATAAGATTTATTGGGATCAGGTACATACCATCTGCATTGATCCAGATGTCATCAAGCGTCAGAAGGATCTGAGCATCGTTTATACACCGCTTCACGGCACAGGTATGAATGGTATTCCTCAGTCACTCAAACTGTGGGGCTTTGAGAATGTACATTGTGTACCGGAGCAGATGGTAAAGAGTGGCGATTTCCCAACAGTGGTAAGTCCTAATCCAGAGAATGCTGAGGCCTTGACTTTGGCTATCAAGTTGGCGAAGGAAATTGATGCCGATATCGTGATGGCAAGTGACCCAGATGCTGACCGTGTGGGTATGGCTTGCAAGAACGACAAAGGCGAGTGGGTACTTATCAATGGTAACCAAACATGCTTGCTATTCTTATATTACATCATCACCAACCGCAAGAAGTTAGGTAAGATGGTGGGCAATGAATTCGTGGTGAAGACCATCGTGACTACCGAGGTAATTCGTCAGATAGCGGAGAAGAATAATATAGAGATGCGTGATTGCTACACAGGCTTCAAGTGGATTGCACGTGAAATCCGTTTGTCAGAAGGTGTTAAGCAGTATATCGGTGGTGGTGAGGAGAGTTATGGCTTCTTGGCTGAAGACTTTGTTCGCGATAAGGATGCTGTTTCTGCTTGTGCTTTGTTGGCTGAGATTTGCGCATGGGCAAAGGACAATGGCAAGACACTTTATGAGGTGCTGATGGACATCTACCTCGAATATGGCTTCTCTAAGGAGTTCACTGTGAATGTGGTGAAGCCTGGTAAGAGTGGTGCTGAGGAGATTCAACAGATGATGAAGAACCTTCGTGAGAACAGTCCGAAAGAATTGGCTGGCTCAAAGGTGAAGCTGGTAAAAGACTACAAGACCTTGAAGCAGACGGATGGCGAAGGCAATGTGTCTGATATGGACATGCCTGACACATCTAATGTGCTGCAGTTCTACACAGAGGACAATACCAAGGTGAGCGTTCGTCCTTCTGGTACCGAACCAAAGATTAAGTTCTACATGGAGGTGAAGGGTACTCTCAAGAGTGCTGCTGATTACCTTGATGCTGACGCTGCAGCTGCAAAGAAGATCGAGGCTGTCCGTGCTTCGCTCGGTATTTGATCTTTAGAGTGTTAAACAATAATGGCTGCAGAAATGCAGCCATTATTGTTTAATTGTCAACTCTTTGATATGCCAATCTCTCATCTCCATTCAAGAGATATATTATGCCACAATATAGGAAGCCATGCTTCAGCAAATTATGCTGCATAATGTGGTTATCGCGATGAGTATCAATGCGAATGTTATTCGTTACCTGAAAGCAATAATCCATCGTAGCAGCAAAGATGCCATGACTTTCCGGTGTACTTGCCATGCGATGAATCACATAATACGGGCTCTCTGTTTCCACCCAAGCCCCCTCATATATCTTCAGATACGTAGGGTCAGGACCAGGAATGAATGCAAACGTACCCACAGCTCTTCCATCTTCTAAGCAAAGGTAACTGAAGCCTTGCTCAATATCCCTGACAATCAGGCTTTCCGACGGACTATTACCGTCCCATTGATGTATGTTTCCATCACTTCGCATAATACGTCTGCCATCCTCTATGAGTGAGAGAATGGCAGGCAAGTCTTCCATTGTTGAGTGTCGTATTTGCAAGGTTCCCATTAGGATATCAATAAATTCTGAAACCTATGATCTTGCGTACCTCATTCAGTGTTTCCGATGCACTCTGGCGAGCATAGTCGGCACCTTCCTTAGCAACTTTGTCCAACAATGCTGTATTCGCACTGTACTCCTCAATCTTCTCACGGATAGGAGCCACGATGTTTACTAAATCCTCTGCAATCTGCTTTTTTAGGTCACCATATCGCAAGGTACAATCGTTCCACTTCTCATCAAAATACTGATAGGTATCTGGCGTTGAGGCAATCTTCAGGAAGGTAAAGAGATTCTCAATTACCTCCGGACGCTTACTGTTAGGTTCCTGGGGACCATTATCTGTTACTGCCTTCATCACCTTCTTGCGAATGGTCTTGTCGTCGTCACGCAAGTAGATGCAGTTGCCCTCGCTCTTACCCATCTTACCACTGCCATCCAGCCCAGGCACCTTCAGTGCTGTAGCATTGAAATAGAAGTTCTGTGGTTCTGGGAAGAACTCTATACCATATATATTATTAAAGCGACGGGCACATTTGCGCATCATCTCCATGTTTTGTTCTTGGTCCTTTCCCACAGGCACTTTGTGTGCCCTGTGTTGCAGCACATCGGCAGCCATCAGGGTGGGGTAGGTCAGCAAGCCGGCATTCACATTGTCGGGTTGCTTGCGGGCCTTCTCCTTGAAGGTGGTCACGCGTTCCAGTTCACCTAAGTAAGTGTTCATGTTCAGATACAGATACAACTCCAGAGTTTCCTTCACATCGCTCTGAACATAAATGGGTGCCTTCTGTGGGTCTATGCCACAAGCCAGATATTCGGCCAAGATGGTACGTGCACTGTTTTGTATATTTTCAGGCTTAGGATGCGTGGTCAGTGAATGCCAGTCGGCAATGAAGAACATGCTTTGATACTGGCTTTGCATAGCCACGAAACTCTTTACCGCTCCGAAATAATTGCCTAAGTGTAAATTGCCTGTAGGACGTATTCCGCTTACTACTTTTTCCATTTCTTTTTTGTTGTTTTATTAAATTGTGTGCAAAAATAGTGCAAATCGAATACAGAAGCAAGACTTGACTTGATTATGTTGAGATGAAGCCTATTTTCGCAATATTTTTGCAAAGATAGTGAATTATTTGTTAACTTTGCACTCAATTGGTAATGAAAGTAAATAAACGATTGAAATATGAAGAAAAATTTAGAAACTATTTGTGTGCAGGGTGGATGGAAACCCAAGAATGGAGAGCCACGTGTTTTGCCTATTTATCAGAGCACTACGTTCAAGTATAGCAGTACGGAAGAAATGGCCGACTTGTTCGACCTCAAAGCTGAGGGTTATTTCTATACTCGTCTGGCTAACCCTACCAACGATGCTGTGGCTGCAAAGATTAATGAATTGGAAGGAGGTGTGGGCTGTGTGTTGACATCATCAGGCCAGGCTGCCAACTTCTATGCTATCTTCAACATCTGCCAGGCTGGTGACCATTTCATTACTTCAAACACCATCTATGGCGGCACGTTCAACCTCTTTGGTGTGACGTTGAAGAAACTGGGTATCGAGTGCACCTTCGTTGATCCCGACTGGAGCGACGAGGAAATTGAGAAAGCTTTTCAACCTAATACCAAGTGCTTCTTTGGTGAAACCATCTCTAACCCTGGTGGTAATGTATTTGACATAGAGCGCTTTGCCAAAATGGCGCATAAGCACGGAGTACCTCTGATAGTTGACAATACCTTTGCCACACCTATCAACTGCCGTCCGTTTGAGTGGGGTTGCGATATCGTAACGCATAGTACCACCAAGTATATGGATGGCCATGCTACCCAGGTGGGTGGTGCTGTGATTGATAGTGGCAACTTCGACTGGGAAGCTTACGCTGACAAGTTCCCGGGTTTGACCACTCCTGATGAGAGTTACCATGGACTTACCTATACCAAAGCTTTTGGCAAGAAAGCTTATATCACCAAGATAGTGAGCCAACTGATGCGTGACTTAGGCTCTATCCCTGGTCCTCAGAATTGTTTCTTGCTTAATTTAGGCTTGGAGACCCTGCATCTGCGCATGCCTCGCCATTGTGAGAATGCGCAGAAGGTGGCTGAGTGGTTGAATGACAACCCTAAGGTGGCTTGGGTAAATTATTGTGGTTTGCCTGGCAACAAGTACTATGACTTGGCACAGAAATACCTGCCCAATGGCTCTTGCGGTGTTATCGCTTTTGGCTTGAAAGGCACTCGCGAAGATGCTGTCCGCTTCATGGATGCCTTGGACTTCGTGGCCATCGTGACCCATGTGGCAGATGCCCGTACCTGTGTGCTCCATCCTGCCAGCCATACCCATCGCCAGCTCTCTGATGAGCAGTTACGTGAGGCAGGTGTAGCTCCCGACCTTATTCGCCTATCTGTCGGTATCGAGAATGTAAATGATATCATTGCGGATCTCGAGCAGGCGATGCAGAAGATTTAAAATGTTATAGGAGTTAGAATCTGTATGGACGGTTCTTTTTGTGTTAAGATACATAAAAAGAACCGTCCTATTGTGTCATATCAAATGTTTTTCGTATCTTTACGGCACATTTTGCTACTTTGCCTATATTATTTGGCACTATAGATGAAGAAAATGATAATAGTCAATTATAAAACTAAAAAGATATGGAAACGAATAAGAACAAGAAAATTTTAAACATTGTGCTGGATGACGATGTTAGGAAGCTTACCATTGAGGGAAAGAATGGAAACCAGGAAGTAGTAATGCGTGAGGAGCTTAGCGATGATGAGTTGGATAGTGTGGCAGGAGGTGCTACCTTTGACTTGTCAAAATGCAATAGCTTTGATCAAGAAGCTTTTCGTAGTAATGTCAAACCTGCACCAAAGGAAGGGTTCTTTTAATAATTAATAAAGTATAAACATGGAAACGAACAAGAACAAGAAAATTCTCAACATTGTGCTGGATGACGATGTTAGGAAGCTCACCATTGAGGGAAGGAATGGAGACCAGGAAGTAGTAATGCGTGAGGAACTTAGCGATGATGAGTTGGATGCTGTAGTAGGAGGAGTTACCTTTAACCCAGCAAATTGCAGTAGTTTTGATATGGAAGCTATTCGCAATAAAGTCGAAACTAAACCTATGAAATCTTGGTGGTTCTTTTAATAATGAATTAAACATGGAAACGAACAAGAACAAGAAA
>JAEEGF010694320.1_pt1 | contig 21436 bp, 10 predicted proteins | sample 9134171 | NCBI WGS metagenome assembly JAEEGF01 (sample SAMN16246542, study PRJNA631951) | gut metagenome | biome: gut microbiome; feature: rumen; material: AP-attached | host: Bos | place: Iran: Karaj | collected 2018-10 | reverse complement strand
GAGACCGGCTGCGACCCTACGGATACGCAGAATTTCAACCTGGTGCTTGAAGAGCTGCGTGCAACCCTGGGTACCTCCAAGATCATCTCCTTCGCCTCTTCTTCCAGCGCAAAATACGTGGACTGGAAGACGGCCATGAAGTATCTGGACTACGTGAACGTGATGACCTACGATATGGGAGCGGCTCCCAACGGCCACAACTCCCCGCTGCACAAGAGCGGCCGCTTCAACCACCGCAGCTGGGACGAGAGCATTGCCGCCCACGTGAACGGCGGCGTGCCCAAGGACAAGCAGGTGATGGGCATCCCGTTCTACGGCAAGTCCAAGAAGAATCCCACCGACGCCGAAAAGATTTTCGAGTATTCGGTGAAATACTATGAAATTCCGGACATCCTGAACAAGGGAACCTACCGGAACAAGCCACTGGCGCGCAAGGTAACCCGTCAGTGGGAGCCCACTTCCATGGTGCCGTTCCTCACGGATGAGGCGGGTGTGAACGTCCTTTCCTACGACGACCCCGAGTCTGTAGCGGCCAAGGGACTGTTCGTGAAGAATAACGGCCTGCTGGGCGCCATGTTCTGGGAGTACCGCTACGACACTTCCGACCACGCCCTCAACAAGGCTGTAGTGAATGCACTTTACGGTAAAGAATCCGTTTTACAATAAATCAAAAACTATCATAAACTATTAACTAAACTCTTACTAACCAATGAAACAGAAAGTAGTCCAAATTGCAAGACTGGCTGCTGTGCTGTGTCTCCTTCTGGGAATGTGGGGCCCTACGGCCCTGGCCCAGAAGGGTATTACCATCAAAGGTAGTATTGTGGACGCAGACGGATTGCCGGTAATCGGTGCGGGGGTGACCATCAAGGGAACCACCACCGGTGTGGCTGCCGACTTCGACGGTAACTTCGTGTTAACCGTCCCCGGCGAGACTGCTGTGCTGGAGGTTTCCGCCCTCGGTTATGTGACCGAGGAGGTAAAGGTGGGTAAGCAGCGCAATTTCACCATCGTGCTGCGTGACGACACCCAGACCATCGAAGCAACGGTGGTGGTGGCGTACGGTACCCAGACCAAGGCAACCGTTACGGGTGCTTTGACCTCCATCGACAACAAAGCCCTCATCAAGGCTCCCGTGGCCGACGTTACCAACGTGCTGGCCGGTCAGATGCCCGGTGTTTCCACCGTGCAGTTCAGCGGTCAGCCCGGTGATGAGAGTAACGCCAAGATCTACATCCGTGGTGTGGGTTCCCTCAGTGAAAGCTCGGCCACCCCGCTCATCCTGGTGGATGGTGTGGAACGTCCGATGAACACGGTGGACCCCAACGAAATCGAGAGTCTGTCCATCCTCAAGGATGCTGCCTCTACGGCTGTGTTCGGTGTGCGTGGTGCTAACGGTGTTATCATCATCACCACCAAGCGAGGCGACGTTGGCAAGCCTAAGATCACCGCTTCGTCCATTACGGGTATCCAGGTTCCCATGGCCTACATCACCCAGTGCGACAGCTATGATTATGCCCGTTACTACAACGTGTATAAGCAGAACGACGGTATCACGGACTCCAAGCAGTTCTTCACCCGCGAGGCTATCGAAGCCTACCGTACCAACTCCGACCCCCTGATGTTCCCTAACACGCACTGGAACGAGGAAATGTTCCGCAAGGCCTTCCTCCAGACCAAGAACAACATCAACATCAGCGGCGGTTCCGATAAAGTGCGTTACTTCGTTTCCATGGGTTATATGTACCAGAACGGTCTGCTCAAGCAGATCCCCGGTGTAACCTACAACAACAACTTCTCCTACAACCGGTATAACTACCGCGCCAACCTGGACTTCAAGCTCACCGAAACCACTGACATGAAGTTCAACATCAGCGGTATGATCGGTAATACCCAGGAGCCTATCGCCGGCGCCGACAACATCTGGATGCGTTCCATGCTGTGGTCCCATCCTACCGCCAGCCCCGGTACCGTGAACGGCCTGCCCGTGACGGTGGTTTCCACCCAGGCCCTGCCCGACGCCCTTACCAAGTGGAACGGTTGGGAGTATTACTACTGGACCGGTTACCAGAACAAGTACAAGACCACCCTGGGTCTGGATATGACCATCACCCAGCGCCTGGACTTCATTACCCAGGGCCTCAAGTTCACCGTCAAGGGTAGCTACGACACAACTATGTCCATCACCAAGAAGCACAAGGGTTCCGGTGGTTACCACCAGACCGTGGAATATGCTTCCTGGGCCAACGACAGCGGCCTCAGCATCGCCGACCCTGCCTTCGACCGCAGCTACGTGCTGGTGCTCTCCGGCAGTGAACCTACCCTCAGCTATTCCGAGTCCACCAGCGACGACAAGAGCTGGTACCTGGAAGCCAGCCTCAACTACAGCCGTAAATTCGGCGGCAAGCACAACGTGAGCGGTCTCATCCTGTACAACCAGAGCCGCGACTACTACCCCAGCAAGTATTCCTGGCTGCCCCGTGGTTACGTGGGCTGGGTAGGCCGCGCCACTTATGGCTACGACGACAGATACCTCATCGACGTGAGCGCCGGTTACAACGGCTCCGAGAACTTCGCCCCCGGCAAGACCCGTTACGGTCTGTTCCCGTCCGTCTCCCTGGGTTGGGTGATTTCCGAAGAAAAGTGGATGAAGAAAGCCAACTGGATCGACTTCCTGAAGCTGCGTGCCTCTATCGGTAAGGTAGGTAGCGACCTGGGTACATCGGCCCGCTTCATGTATATGGAAGGCGTCTGGACCGAAGCCGGCGTGTACTACTTCGGCACGGGCCAGAGCGACGGTATTCCGCGTTATGCCATGGGCACCCCGGGCAACGAGGGTGTGACATGGGAGACGGCCGTCAAATCCAACATCGGTTTGGACTTCGACCTGTTCAACTACCGCCTGCACTTCAGCGGCGATATCTTCAAGGAGCACCGTACCGGTATCCTCATCGCCCCCAAGTCCCTGCCGTCCATCATTGCCTTTACCCCGGCCAACATGAACCTGGGTATCGTGGACAATGCCGGTTACGAGGTTGAGTTGGGCTGGAAGGACCACGTGGGTGCCTTCACCTATGACATCAGCGCCAACGTCACCTTTGCCCGCAACAAGATCATTTTCATGGACGAGGTGGCTCCCGAATACGACTACCAGGCACAGACCGGCGGTTCCACAGACCGTCACAAACTGTACCAGTATGTGCGCCTGTATCAGAAGAGTGACTTCTACACCGATGCCGACGGCGTGCAGCGCCTGAATCCGGACCTGCCGCAGCCGAACACCACCGTATACCCCGGCGACTGTATGTACGCCGACCTCAACGGTGATATGGTCATCGACGGTAACGATATGAAGATCGACGGTTATCCCGACCGTCCGGAATACGTGATCGGTTCCAACTGGAAATTCGGCTACAAGGGCTTCAACCTGAACCTGAACTGGGTGGCCGCCACCAATGTAAGCCGTGAATGGAACATGGACTACCGTATCCCGTTCACCAATTCCGGTCACCGCGGACTGCTCACCTACTTCGCAGAGAACAGCTGGATTCCCAACGACAACGACTGGGCTCCCGGCCGCGAAGACGGTACCCTGCCGCGTTTCACCAAGACCAACTATCCCTGGAACTCCATGGACTCCACCCTCTGGACCGTGGACGCCAGCTATCTGCGTCTGAAGAGCGCCAGCTTCGGCTATACCTTCTCCAAGAACAGGTTCTTCGACAAGCTGGGTATCACCTCCCTGGGCATCATGTTCACCGGCTACAACCTGCTCACCTTCTCCAAGATGAAGCTGCAGGACCCCGAAGCCCGTTCCGACGACTCCGACGGTCAGTACCCGCTGGTGAAGACCTACAACATTGCAGTGAATATCACCTTCTAATACAAGCGAACCATGAGAAAATTTTTTGTAATTTTAGCTATTGCCCTCCTGGGCGCCGGTATGGTCGCTTGTGAAAGTATGAAACTGGGCGACGCCGGCCTGTCCAAGGCTCCGGAAACCTCCGGTGCCACCATCGACACCCTGTTTGCATCCCTCAAGGACGCCGACAAAGTGCTGGTGCAGGCTTACTACTATCTGCCTTACGGTCTTGTTACCTCTATTGACAGCAAGATGGGCTCCGACTTCCTGGAATCCATTACAGACCATTTCGTGAGTAACAAGCACACCGAAGGCGACGGTCCCAACGACCTCTATTACAACGGTGGTCTGGGCCCCAACATCTCCGGTCACGGTGTGGGCGGCGAAACTTACCGCTTCGGCAGTGAGATTGACTACACCTGCATCCGTTACGCCTGGCTGTTCCTGGAGAACGCCGACCGCATTCCCGATGCCGATCCCGCCCTCCTGGCCCGTAAGAAGGCCGAAGCCAAGATGTGCCTGGCTCTGGCCTATGCCAATATGGTCCGTTACGTGGGCGGTGTTCCCATCCTGGATCACTCCATCAAGACGGATGAAGAGATGAAATTCCCGCGCAACACCTTTGCCGAGACCATCGACTTCATTGTGAAAATGTGCGACGAAGCCGCCCCGGATCTCCCCTGGAAGGTGTCTGCCGCCGAGGACGGCCGCCTCACCCGCGCCGCCGCCCTGGGCCTGAAGCTGCGTATGCTGTGCTACGCCGCCTCTCCCACCCTCAACTCCGACACCCGCTTCCATCCGCAGGCCGACGACTATACCTGCTACCCCGACTATAAGCACGAACGCTGGGATGCCGCCAAGGCTGCCGCCGACGAGTTTATGAGGGAGCAGCTGTCCAACGGCGGATATGCCCTGGTGCAGGCCGTTCCGGACGCCATCACGGGCGTCGTCACTCCGCGCGCCTACCGCCTGGCCTACCGCAGCGGCTACTTCGACCGCGGATCCTCCGAGGTCATCATCTCCGTGCGCAAATCCAACGACGGAAGCTTCCACGACAAGCACATCGACGTGCAGGACGACTTCGGTTGCGGCGCCACCCTGGACTGGGTGAACAAGTTCTCCTGGGCCGACGGCGAGCCGTTCCCCGAGGACTTCGACTGGGAGAACAAGACCAACTGGCCCGACTATCCGTTCTTCCGCCCCGATCCCAACGGTACCCTCGAAGTTTCCGGCGCCAAATTCACCGAAACCCGCGATCCCCGTCTGTACGAGAACGTCTGCGTTCCCGGCGACGTTTGGAGAAACGGTCAGGTGGGTCCCGCCTATGACAACGCCAAGGGTCACGGCGACGGCTGCCCCGGCTTCCTCATGATGAAGTACGTGCTGCAGCAGAACGGTGACCGTTCCAACCCGCCGCACTGGTGCCTGATGCGCTTCGCCGAGGTTTTGTTGAACGCCGCCGAAGCCTACAACGAGGCCGATGGCGGTCCCTCCGACAAAGCCTATTCCTACGTGAATGCCGTACGTGCCCGCGTGGGCCTGCCCGGCCTGCCGGAAGGCATGACGCAGGAGGAATTCCGCAAAGCCCTCATCCTGGAGCGCGAACTGGAATTCGGCTTCGAGGAAGTGCGCTGGTTCGACATGGTGCGCTGGGGCATCAAGGAGGCCTTCACCTCCAAGCTCCACGGCCTTACCTCCTTTGGTAATACGCAGAAGGAAGCCAACTCCTTCACCTATGGCAAGGCCTCCGAAGGTCTGCCGGCCGTGAAGGAAGCCTATCCGCCGCGCAAGTGGTGGAGCGACGCCACCTTCGACACCAAGTGGTATTTTGCCCCCATTCCTGCCATTGAGATCAACAAGGACTATGGCATGACTCAAAATCCGGGTTGGTAAACTTAAAAATTGTACCCGAAGATGAAAAGACTGTTTACATATATTCTTCTTCCGCTTCTGCTGGCAGGCTCCACGGCGTTTGCACAGGAAAAGTCCATGCTGGACTCCATCCAGCTGGGCAACGCTTACCACTTCCAGGCAAACGTGAACCAGACGGCCGGCAGCGGGATCTTTGAAAAGAGCCCCGAAGCGGACATTACCAACGCCCTTTACGGGCAGCTCTCCGGCCTGTTGGTGAAGAACAGTTCCAGCACCTACGACTCCAACCAGTCCAAGCTGAAACTCTCGCTTCGTTTGCACGGTCACAGCCCGCTCATTCTGGTGGACGGCCTGCCCCGTGAACTGGACGACCTCACCAACCTGGAGATTGAAGACGTCACGGTCCTCAAGGACGCCGCGGCAGCAGCCCTCTACGGTGTAAAGGGCGGCAACGGCATTGTGATGATCACTACCAAACGCGGTAAGGACTCCCCGCTGAAAGTGAGCGCCCAGTACACCTACGGTCTCCAGAAGGCTTTCCGCGCCCCGGAATTCGCCGACGCCTACACCTATGGTTTCATGGTGAACGAGGCCCGCAGCCTGGACGGCCTTCCGGCCAAGTACAACGACGCCGAACTGCTGGCCCTCTACAGCGGACAGTATCCTTACGCTTATCCCAACGTGAACTGGTGGGATGAGGTTTTCCGTGACCACGGAGACACCCACAGCGCCCAGTTCACCTTCCAGGGCGGTAACCGCAACTTCCGTTACTATGCCGCTTTGGACTATCTCAAGGACGACTTCCTTTATAAGAAGGCCACCGAAGACAACCGCTACAACGCCAACCACTACGACAACCGCCTGGGTATCCGGGCCAACGTGGATGTGAACATCACCCCGTCCACTTCCATGAAGATTGGCGTGAAGGCCCGTCTGGCCGAATTCAACCAGGGTTATTACAGCGGCCGCATCGAGAGCACCCTGTACTACCTTCCTTCGGCAGCCTTCCCCGTGAAGCAGGCCGACGGTGTGTACGGCGGTTCCGCCCTCTACGGCAACATCAACCCGGTGGCCACCATGCAGGGCCTGGGTCAGCGTCAGTTCTCCCAGACCAAGGTGCTGGCCGACGTAATGCTGCGTCAGGACTTCGACAAACTGGTGAAAGGCCTGTCGGCCGACATCCAGGTGGGCTTCGACTACATCGGCCTGCTGTACGAGCGTGCCTCCAAGGAGAACCAGTATTCCGAACTGGTGAGCACCGTTGCCACCCAGGGAGACCAGAGCTACATCCTCAGTGAGCAGAAGTACTATGGTACCAGTTCCAAGGTGGTGGACTTCGACCACTATTTCAAGAACCTTCAGATGAAGTTCGAAATCCAGGCCCGCGTGAACTATCTCCGCGAGTTCGGCAAGAACCATCTGGAAGGACACCTGGCCTACCGCCAGCGTTCCTGGATTTTCAGCGGTCAGAACAACTCCTCCAAGACGCAGGAAATCCTGGGTACCGTGAGCTACAACTACGACAACCGCTATTTCGTGGACGCCGTAGTGAACTACTCCGGTAGCGCCTATATGCCCAAGGGCAAGCGTTTCAACTGGTATCCCGCCATCAGCGTGGCTGCCGTGATTCTGCCTGGCGACCCGTACCTCAAGGCCTATGCATCGGCCGGTATGTCCGGCAGCGACGCAGACCTGGAGCACGAGCTCTGGAGAGAGAATTACGTGAGCGGCAACAGCTTCTACTTTGACGGCGCCGGCAGCAGCAGCTCCAGCGGCCGCAAGGAAGGCGACATGCCGGCCGTAACCCTGGCTCCCGAACTTTCCTCCAAGGTAACCCTGGGCGCCGAGGCCAAGTTCTTCCGCGGCCGTCTGGGTATCAGCGCCGACGGCTTCCTGGAGAAGCGCAGCAACATCCTCATCTCCCCGTCCAACATCTCCGGTGTCATCGGTATCGGCGTGAAGGACCAGAGCCTGGGTGAGCAGCGCTACAGCGGCGTAGACGTGGCCCTGAACTGGGAAGAGACCCGCGGGGACATCAACTACGGCGTGTATGCCAACGGCGGCTGGCTGTTCACCAAGGTGATCAACGACGGCCAGGCCTACCAGATGTACGACTACCTGTACCGCGCAGGCAACCCCGTGGGCCAGAAGTACGGTCTGGAAGTGATTGGCATTTTCCAGAGCCAGCTCGAAATCAACAACAGCCCGCAGCAGACCTTCGGCGAGGTCCGTCCCGGTGACCTGAAGTACCGCGACCAGAACGGTGACGGTATCGTGGACAGCCAGGACGTGGTGAAGATGTTCGGCAGCTCCAACCCGCTGCTGCAGTTCGGCTTCGGCCTGCACTTCGGCTGGAAGGGCCTCAAAGTGTACGCCGACTTCCAGGGCGTGACCGGTGTCACCGTGAACCTCCTGGACAGCCCGCTGTACCAGCCGCTGGTGGACAATGCTACCATTTCCAACACCTTCCTTAGCCGCGAAATCACTTGGGCTCCCGGACGTGAAGATGTAGCTACCATGCCTCGTCTCACCACCCAGGAGAACAACAACAACTATCGCAACAACTCCCTGTGGTACCGTGACGGCTCCTTCATCAAGCTGAGGAATCTGGGTATCTCCTACACCATTCCCCGCAAGGCCATGAAGATTTGCGACGCTACCATTTCCATTACCGCCACCAACCTGTTCAGCCTGGACAACATCAAATTTGCCGATCCCGAACAGCTGGGTGCCTACTATCCCTCTACCCGTGTTTACTGGGTAGGAGTCAAGTTTAACTTCTAAACCGGGATACGAGATATGAAAAAGCTTGTTTATATTTTAAGTGCTTTCATTCTGGCCGTTTCTTGCAACGCCCTGGACTTCGACGAGTCGTCCAGCCAGTATACCCGGGATGATATGTACAAAACCTACAGCAATATCCAGAAGATGCTCACCAACATCTATGGCTATATGCCCAACAAGGATATTGCCGATGTTTCCAGCGCTCTGCGCAGCTGCGGAAGCGACGACGCCGAATACGCCGACCCCGACGCCTCTGTCCAGCGTTTCACCAACGGTAACTGGACCCCTATCCAGACCGTAGATGACAAGTGGAGCCTCTACTACGGTGTCCGCAGCGCCAACGAGTTCCTCACCCACTGGGTACTGAACGAGGAAACCGGCTGGCTGGACGCCACCTTCGACCTGTCCATGTACCAGTACGACGCCAAGTACAACAAATGGCTGGAGCACCTCAAGTACTATCCTTATCAGGCCAAGGTACTGCGTGCCTACTTCTTCTTCGAGCTGGCCCGCCGCTATGGCGACATCGCCATGCCGCTCACCATGCTCACCGCAGAGGAAGCCAACGCCATTGCCAAGACCCCTTTCGACGAGGTCATCGACTTCATCGTGAAGGAATGCGACGAGGCCGCCGCCCACCTGCCCACCACCTATGCAGGTATGCTGGACAACGAGATTGGCCGCATCACCAACGGCTTCGCCCTGGCCGTGAAGACCAAGGCCCTGCTGTATGCCGCATCTCCGCTGCATAATCCTTCCGGCGACAAGACCAAGTGGCAGAAGGCCGCCCTGGCCGCCAAGGAGATTATGGACCTGAACCAGTACATCCTGGACCCTGCCGACAAGGCCAACAACGGCAACTCTCCCGAGGTGATCTTCGCCATCTTCCGTTCCGAGAGCCAGAGCTTCGAGAAGTACAACTTCCCGGTGCGCTTCACCGAGGGCGAACGTACCTCGATGGCCGGCAGCTTCCCCAGCCAGAGCCTGGTGGATGCCTTCGAGACCGTCAATGGTTACGACGTCGTCCTGAAGTCCAACGGCTGGCAGTGCACCGATCCCGCCTTTGACGTGACCAAGCCGTACGACAACCGCGATCCCCGTTTTGCACGGGCCATCCTGGCCAACGGAATGGCTTTCAAGGGTTCCACCATCGAGACTTTCGTAGGTGGTAAGGATTACAGCGCCACCCGTTCCGAACTGGGTACGGTAACAGGTTACTACCTGCGCCGCTACATCCAGGAGAGCACCAGCTTCACCCCCGAGGCTACGGTAACCAACAAGCACCAGTGGATTGTATACCGCTATGCCGAGGCCATCCTCACCTTTGCCGAGGCAGCCAACGAAGCCCTGGGAAGCCCCACCGACGCATCGCTGGGTATGAGCGCCCTGGATGCCCTGAACATGATCCGTACCAACGCCGGAATGCCCGCCGTGAACGTGAGCACGCAGGACACCTTCCGCAAGGCGGTACAGCGTGAGTGGCGTGTGGAATTCGCCTTCGAAGACCACCGTTTCTGGGATATCCGCCGCTGGAAGATCGCTCCCAGCGTGATGGATAAACTGGAAGGCGTGGAGATTGTCAAGAACGGCGCCGGTTTCGACTACAGCCGCAAGACGGTGGAAACCCGCACCTGGTCCGACAAGATGTACCTGTATCCCATCCCGCAGGCCGAGACCTTCAACAATCCCAACCTCACCCAAAATACCGGATGGAGTCTAACCACTGAATAAAAACAATAGCCATATGAAAACCTTAACAAGAATCTTTGCTCCTCTGGCTGTGCTCGGTGCACTGGCTTCCTGCCAGATGTACGAAATCGACACGCAGATGACCCCTGAAAAGGCGGCGGCTTCCATCCGTATGGAGTGCAGCGCCGTGGATTCCTACACGCTCCCGGCCCAGAATCCGGAGAGCATCAACTTCAACGTGAGCTCCAACACGCCCTGGACCCTTACCCTGTCCAGCGGCGCCGACTGGCTGGAAGTGACCCCCGCCTCCAGCGCCAGCAGCTCCCTCATCGCCGATGTAACGGTGACGGCCAAGGCCAACCCCTATACGTCTGACCGCAGCGCCACCATCACCCTCAAGGGTGAGAACATAGCCCTGACCAAGGTCATCACCATCAAGCAGTCCCGTCTGGGCAAGCTGTACGTGACCCCGATGCCGGAGGATTATTCCGCCGGCGGCGGCCCGCTCTCCTTCACCATCCAGACCAACCTGCCTTGGGAGGTTCACTCCAGCGAAGGCTGGATCACCTTCAACCGCGAAAGCGGTGAGCCCGATCCCGACGGCCGCACCATCACCATCATCGCCACCGCCGCCCCCAGTAACGTGCTGGAGCGCACCGCTACCATCACCGTGATTGCCGGCGACGACGAAGAGAGCTTCGACGTGGTCCAGAAGGGCAACTTCTCCATTGTGGCCATCTCCGACTCCTTCGCAACGGCCGGTGAATCCAAGACCTTCACCGTCAAGAGCGACATGCCTTGGGAAGTGGAGGCCGACAAGGACTGGATTACCTTCGACGCCACCTCCGGCACCGGTAACAAGGTGATTACCGCCACCGCATCGGCCAACGAAGGCGCCCTGCGCAAGGCAACCGTCACCGTCAAGTCCGGCGGCATCGAGAAGAGCTTCGAGGTGTCCCAGGAAGGCTTCACCTTCGAGATCGTAGCCCCCGCCTCCACGGAAGTGGCCGGCATGGGCGGTGAGATCACCCTCAATGTGAACGCTTCCGTCGCATGGGAGCCCGCCACCGAGGTGGCCGGCTGGACCGTGGAGAAGATCGACGCCACCTCCTTTAAGGTGAAGATGGGCCCCAGCAGCCTCTTCGTGAACAAAGTGGGTAAAGTCAGCATCAACGGCACCGGCGGCGCCACCGCCGACCTGGAACTCACCCAGCCCACCATCTTCGAACTCTCCAACTGCGAACTGCAGGAAGACGGCTCCGTGAAACTCAGCGGCGCCAGCGGTTCCAAGATCACCCTCAAGGAAGGCGTGCGCATGATGACCGTCAAGCTCACCATGGGAGAAAAGAACTTCGGTGACGGCGGCCAGCTGTGGGTCGTGGGTAAGATTGGAAACGTGAACATTTACAACCAGCTTTCCCTGGACGGCAACAAGCGCATCCGTACCGACGGTAACATGGCCGATCCCGGTGCCAGCAGCGCTTATAAGAGCAGCACCTACTCCATCACCAAGGATCATCTCAACGCCATGAACACCTATGAGTATGGCTTCAAGCAGAACGCCGAAGACCAGACCCAGATGGACATGTTCTTCAATGTAGACGGAGAAGAAGTGAAGAGCCACACCGGCCCCAACCCCTTCTACTGGGATCTGACCACCACGGTGAATTACTCCATCGGCTTCTACAGCACCACTTCCGACGGCAGCACTTACATTATCAAGAGCGCCGAAATCACCCTTAACGAAGAGAATTACCAGTAATCCCGCTTCGAAATGAAAAAGTTAATATACATACTCTGTGCAGCCGCAGCTCTTCTGACAGCCTTCACGGGCTGCCAGAAGAACTCGGGGCAGGAGAACGTTAAAACGATAGACCTGCGCTACCGGGTGAACGACAGCTATGACCTGCCGGCCACCGATGCGCCGGGATTCACCATCCTGGTGGCATCCTCGGATCCGTGGGTCATCTACAGCGAGCACCCGGACTGGTGCATGATAAGCCAGGAAGAGGGTGAGGCCGTTCCCGCCGACTCCCTCCACGTTGGCCGTGCCCCCATCACCACCGTCCGCGTACAGTACTACGACAATACCTTCCTGGACGACCGCGAGGACGTTATCACCATCCAGAGCGAATACTGGATTGGTAAGCAAGTCACCGTCCGTCAGAAGGGTATCGCCTTCCTTACCATTGCCGATGAAGACCTGGATCAGGAAGTGATCAAGGCAGGTGGCGACTACACCATCCACATCAATTCCAACCAGAACTGGACCGCCAAGGTTACCGAAGGCGACTGGATCAGCATCAGCGACGGCGCCTCCGGCAGCAAGGTGGGAGACGTTACCCTCACCGCCTCCGACAACCCTCAGGAAATGCGTTACGCTTCCGTAACCATTTACGACCGCCACGACGTAGCCATGTACGTTGCCAAGTTCACCCAAGACGGTGTGAAACTGGATCCTGCCACCTTCGAGATGCGCACGGACTTTGACCAGGCCACCGTTTCTCTGGACATCGCGTCCAACACCAAGTGGACCATTGTCAAGGAATCCCTGGGAGATGACTGGTTCACCCTGGACAAGGAGAGCGGCGAAGGTGACGACACCGTTACCATCACCCTCACCCAGAACGACGACTCCGGCATTCGCAAGGCCAACATCCTTCTCAGGAACGTGGTGGAGACTGCCGGTGACTACCAGGCCGAAAAGACCATCGTCCTCAAGCAGGCCTACAAGATTGATCCCGTGCGCACCGTGGCTTCTCCCGACGCCATCTGGGGCACCGGCGACTGGGCCAATCCTCCCGTGTACAAGAAGGATCTGAATGGTATCTACTTCGAGGCCAAGAGCCGTATGAACACCACTATGCCGTTTGGTACCTATACCTTCCACTGGAGCAACCTGGTATCCCATCCCGAACAGGGCGGACCGCGCGTACGCCACTGGTTCTGCTTCGGTGAAAGCGCCGAAATGAAGATGGACATCCGTCCTTCCGACGGCAAGGTGAGCTTCGACTTCAACGTGGCCGGAGACGGCAACAAGCCCAGCATCGACGGCTATACCGACGTAGACTGGACCGCCCCCGTGGAGGTTACCTACAAGTTCTCCCCGAACGGCAAGACGGGTATCTTCAAGAAGGATTCCGAAGAAATCCAGGTGGAATGGTGCCACATCACCTTCCTGGTGAACGGTAACGAAGCCGGCAGCTTTGACAGCGCCTCCGACATGATGCGTTCCGTATATATGGGAGCCAGCATCAATATGTATCTGGGCTGCGACACCGCCGGCAGCGCCGTACTGGAATGGTGGGATTACACCGCACCTATGAATTGGGACGAATAAACGATACGAATTATGAAAGCATTATACAAAATAGCCATTCTTTGCAGCGTTTTGTCTGTCCTTGCCGCGTGTGATAAGGGAAAAGTCATCCCTCCCGCACCCGATAACCCGCTTCCCCAGAAAGAGGAAGTGGCTCCCGAAACCCACACCCTCACCTTTGTGCTGCCCGAAGACGGCGCCAAGGAAGCCTGGGTGGCCGGCGACAAGATTGTGGTGCACGGCGAGTACGCCGCGGACCAGGTTGTGGTAACGCTGGAAACTGGTGACATCAACGGCAAGACCGCTACCAAGACGGTAGACGGCCTCAAGCCTTACAGACGCGACGACTGCACCAGCAATCTCTACGCTTCTTATCCCGCCGAGGCCGTGGACAATCTGGCCCACTGCTTCTTCTACAGCAAGTTCTCCACCACCGGCCAGCAGATTATGGCCGCGTGCAACGATGGCGACACCTTCAAGTTCCAGAACATTCTGGGTATCCTGAGCATGGAAGTGGAAGGTGACTATGAGGGTTACCTCCTGGCCACGCCCAAGAAGGAAGCCCTGGGTTACGCGTTCCTGCAGGTGAAGATTACCGATCAGGAGCAGATCTTCTCCCAGTACAAGGGAGAACCCCTGTTGGAGATCGCCGGCCCTATGAACGGCTCCCAGATCCTCGTCTATCTGCCCGACGGTACTTCCATGGAGAGCGGCTTCACCCTGAAGCTCATGCAGAACGGAGAATATGTCAAGATTTACAAGAACGACGATCCCCTGGAGATTGCCCGTGGTACCGTGACGGAAATCGGCGACATCACCGACGAACTGCAGGACTACGTGAATCCTTTCTCCCCGGACGTGATCGACCTGGATACCGACGGCAACGCAAACTGCTACATTGTCACGGCTCCCGGTGATTATAAGTTCAAGGCTGTGCGGGGTAACGTCCCCATCGCCTACCTGGACGAACCCACCGACGCCGAAGTGATCTGGGAAACCTGGAACGACGTCTCCGAGGTGGTAGCCGGCAGCGTGGTGGCATCGGCCACCTATGCCGAGGACTTCATCATTCTGGAGATGCCCGAGGTGCTCCATCCCGGTAATGCCATCATCGCCGCCAAGAACGCCGAAGGCGTGATTCTCTGGAGCTGGCACATCTGGGTGCCCGAGACCGAGATCAAGACCGGCAGCTTCGGCGATGTCTTCGGCGAAGACCTGATGGACCGCAACCTGGGTGCCCTGGTAGCCGCCGAGGCCACCGATACGCCTATGGATCCCAGGGCCTATGGCCTGATGTACCAGTGGGGCCGCAAGGACCCGTTCACCGCATCCGGTGTGCTCAATGCCAATACGCTGGCTACCTGGGTGGGTATGGATGACGAGGTGGCTCCCGGCCAGATTTCGCTGGAAGAGTCCATCGCCAATCCCCGCCTGCTGGGTCACATCAACAACGGCGACTGGCTACTGGAGGTCAACAACGACCTGTGGACAGAGTCTGAGAAGACGATGTACGATCCCTGCCCTCCCGGATACCGTGTTCCTACGCCTGTGGGCAGCGCCCCGTTCTGGAGCAGCGACCTCACGGCCCAGGCCGGTTGGGGTGTAAACCTCACCGCCGGCTGGCTCAAGCTGGGTTCGCCCGAATCGGCCGTCTTCCCGGTGGCCGGTTACCGCGACGACTATTCCGTGGACGGCATGGCCAAGGTGGGCGTCCGTACGCTCTACTGGGTATCCCGCGGCGCCGATGCCAAGGGTGCCGGTGCCGACCTTCGCTCCGACAAGGCTTATACGTTCGGTTCAGCGCCCAAGGCCCGTCTGGGTTCCGTACGCTGTGTGGTTGAATAAATCAATTAATACTAAATAATAACCTTTTATGAAAAAGATCTTAACATGTGTTGCCATGGCGCTGCTTCTGGTAGGTTGCGCCAAGGAGTATGACGATTCGGGGCTCAGAGAGCTGATCAGCGGTCTGGACACCCGTATCACCGCGCTGGAATCCAGTGTCCAGGCTCTCCAGTCTGCCATCGGCGAGGGCGTGTTCGTTGCCAAGGTACAGGAGTATGCAGACCCCGACACCGGCAAGACCATCGGCGTTACCGTTACCTATACCAACGGCGACGTCAAGTACTTTGAAATCACTCCCAAGGAGGATTATGACGGTCCCGTGCTGGGTGTGATCAAGAACGGCGCAGGCCAGCTGGTATGGGCCATCGACGGCGTAGCCATCATGGTGGACGACGAGTATGTCACCGTTTACCAGACCCCTGTCTTCACTATCGACGACGAAGGTAACCTCTGGGTCTCCATCGACGGCCAGGATCCCGTGAACCTGGGTCCCGTGACCACCGGCGGCGCCACCCTGGAGGACGGTATCTTCACCGACATCAAGGTAGAGCAGGACAAGGTTGTCCTCACCCTCTCCGACAATTCCGTGGTGAATATCCCGTTTGCCGAGGCCTTTAAGCTGAACATCGATGCAACCAAGATTGTGTTCAGCGAGCTTGAACCCATCGAGATTCCCTACACCGTGAGCGCCAAGACCGCAGGCACCGTGGTAGGTGTGGCCGGTTACAACCCCTGGATGTTCTCCGTGGCGGTAGAAGAGGACAAGATTGTGGTTACTCCGTTCTCCGCAAATTCCGCCGGCGTTTTCCTGGTCTATGCCGACTCCAAGATTGGCCTTACTTCCATGGTGAACATCTCCATCGAGGCCGAAGTTGTGGAAGTGGTGGACGAGCCTGTTAGCGAAGATGTCAACTACATCGCCGACGGCGAGGATGGCGTTGTTGTCGCCAACGTGGTTTCCAACGTGGAATTCGATGTGACGCCTTTGGACGAATGGATTCACGTGACCAGTGTGAAGGCCCAGGTCTATCAGATCACCCTCTCGCTGGATAACAATACCACCGGTGCCCTCCGTACCGGTGCGGTGCAGCTCACCAAGAAGGGCAGCAACGACGTTATCCAGACCATCATCATTGCTCAGAATAAGGCTGAAGAAGGTATCAAGAACCTGAGTAAGAAAGGCCCCGCCAACAGCTATATTGTAAAAGAAGCCGGCGACTACATGTTCTGGGCCGTGAAGGGTAACAGCGATCAGAGCGTTGGTGAAGTGGCTAAGGCCGAGATTGTGTGGGAGACCTACAACAATGCCGAGGAAGTGACCGCCAACAGCGTCATTGCCAAGGTTGCCTATGCCAACAACTACATCGTCTTCTCCACTCCCGAGACTCTGAAGCCCGGTAATGCCCTCATTGCCGCCAAGGATGCCAACGACAAGATCCTCTGGAGCTGGCACATCTGGATCCCGGCTACCGAAGTGACCACCATCGCTTCCAACATCTACAACGCTCCTCTCATGGACCGTAACCTGGGTGCTCTGGTTGTCGCCACCGCCGACGCCAACATCACCATCGAGTCCTTCGGTCTCAGCTATCAGTGGGGCCGTAAGGATCCGTTCGTGGGCGCAGGTGCCCTGGGTGTGGACGGTAATGCCACCGTTGCCGGTGTTGCAGTTTCCTCCACCGAAGGCGCAGGCGAGGCCGATGAATCCAAGATTTCCCTGCAGCAGTCCATCGAGAATCCTACCCTGCTGGGTCATGCCAAGAATAAGGGCTGGCTGGACGTGGTGGATAACACGCTCTGGCAGAACGATGTGAAGACTATCTACGACCCGTGCCCTACGGGATACCGCGTTCCCGCCCGTGATAAGACTCAGCCTTGGCACGGCAGCGACCTTTCCACCGTTACCGGCTGGGCCGAAGACACCAACTGGTTTACCCTTGGTGATCCCGTGGTTGTGTTCCCGTTCGCCGGTTACCGCGACGACTACGATCCCAAGAGTATTTGCCACGCCTATGACCGTGCCGTTTACTGGACGGCCTATGCTTCTGCCGAAGACGGCGGTACCGCTTACTACGTGAACGTCCGTAAGGGCAAAGCTGATTATCGCAAACTGTCCGAGGCCGGTAAGTCCCGTGCCGGTTCTGTGCGCTGCGTCGCTTTCGACGAGTCCGGTATCACTCCTCCGGATCCCGGTTTCGATCCCGAACCCGGTGACAATGTTGTGGACCTGAGCCAGGACGGCACCGCCAACTGCTACATCGTGGAAAAGGCCGGTGACTTCAAGTTCAAGGCCGTGAAGGGTAATGGCTCCGATGCCGTTGCCGCCGCCTCTGCCTCCATTCTGTGGGAAACCTACAACAATGGTACTGAGGTGACCGAAAACAGCGTGATCGCATCCGTTGAGGTTGCCGAGGGCTACATCAAGTTCTCCACTCCCGAAACGCTGCAGCCCGGTAATGCCGCCATCGCCGCCTTGGACAGCGATGGAAAGGTTCTTTGGAGCTGGCACATCTGGATTCCCGAGACCCCCATTACGGCCGATACTTTCGGTGTATCTTCCAAGAAGATCATGAGCCGTAACCTGGGCGCCCTGGTCGATGCCATTATCCCTGCCGAAGGCACCGTGGACATCCGTTCCGCCGGTCTGTACTATCAGTGGGGCCGTAAGGACCCGTTCGTGGGTTACAAGTGGGGCAAGGACAACATCGAGGTCAAGGTATCCGGAAAGAACGGCCGCAATATGGAAAAGGCAACCGCTGCCATTACGGTTGCTGAATCCATCGCCGCTCCCACCACCATCGTGGCCTTCAAGGGTGACTGGGTCTCCGAAACCGACAATACCCTCTGGGGCCTGGATGGCGCTAAGACCATCTACGATCCCTGCCCGGTTGGTTATCGCGTTCCTGCTTACAACACGGAAGATCCTATGTGGCAGAAGGTTGTGGATCTCGAGGGCTTTGAGGCCAATGCCGACGCCCATGCCTGGAAACTGGGAACCACCGTGTTCAACATGGCCGGTTTCTACGATTACGACGGCGGCATCTCCCACCCTTATGACCGCACCTTCTACTGGAGCAACAAGAACAATGACAACGTAGCCTACGGCGAGACCCAGTATGTCTATTACGACAGCGGCTGGAAGTCTGAACCCGCCTGGGGCAAGCGCAAAGCCTGCGCTCTCCCTATCCGCTGCTGCGTCGAATAAGCGCTGATAATTTCATCCAGGGGGCGCTGACCCGCCCCTTGGGTGCCAAGAAAACACTAAAACGTATCAAGATGAAAGCATCTAGAATTCTTACTGTAGCACTGATGGGCGCCGTTATCGGCCTCCTGAATGCTTGCTCGCCGGATAAGACCCTCACGGGGATGGTGGTGCCCGACCCGGGTACCAAGCCCAATGTGGGTACCATTCCGGACGGAGATCCGTTCAACCCGGACGATCCCACTCCCACGCCGGGTCCCGGTCCCGTGGATCCCATGGACGAGATTGTGAACAACCCGGACCGCCTGGCGCGCATCGGCATCACCCCCATGATTGAAATCTACTACACGGAGTACACCAAGGAGAGTCTCTTCCCGTCCCTGGAGGAAGTGAAGAACTTTACCCATATCAACGTGGGTCACGTGCGCTTCAAGGACAAGGACAACGGTACGGGCATCGAGATCCCGGCTGCATCCATCAAACTGGTGCAGAAGTTCGTGGATTACAAGCACAACGGCTATCCCGGGCTCAAGGTGAAACTCCAGATGGGCGGTTGGGGCAAGAATGCCGACGGCTGGTCCCAGATGGCCCGCGACCCCGAAAAGCGTAAAGCCTTTATCGAGGAATGCGTGCAGATCTGCGAGCTGTACGACGTAGACGGCTTTGATATCGACTGGGAGTATCCCACCTATGCGGCCAAGGACGGAGACCATGTGAACGGTGCCTCATCGGCCGACTATGAGAACTTCGTCACCCTGTTCAAGGAGATGCGCGAGGCCATGCCGGACAAGATCCTGTCCTACGCCGCCTCCGACAGTGGTAAGTACACGGATAATTACGGCGTACTGCCGTACATCGACTACATCAATGTGATGACCTACGACGAGGGAGACCCGCCGTACCACAATGCACCGCTGTACCACAGCTCCATCTGCAAGAGCCGCTGCTGCTCCGAGGCCATCGACGACATTTTCCATGGCCAGCAGGGTATCCCGTACCAGATGATGAACTTCGGCCTGGCTTTCTACGGCCATGGCGACGGCTACAAGCAGAGCGTGGGCAACCGCTATCCTTCTTCCGTAGACTACAGCATGCTGGAGGACATCTTCTTTAAGGGCACCTGCGACGGTAAGGACGTGAAGGGCGTGAACTACCGTGTATGGGACGATGTGGCTAAGGTTCCCTACCTGGCCGACGCCCTGGGCAAGATGTACGCCTCCTACGAGGACATTGAGTCCATCAACGCCAAGGTGGAATACCTCAAGAGCCGCAATATGCTGGGCGCCATGATCTGGGAGTATCGGCACGACAACAACCAGGGTACCCTGCGTCACGCCGTGAAGGCCGCCATGGATGGCGACCCGCTGCCTCCGGGCCGATGGGAGCGTCCCGACGAGGATATCGACCCCGACGCCCTGCCCGAAATGGGTAAGGTGACCAAGTACGTCCTGCAGAAGGGCAGCGACTACCTGCCGGAACTCTCCGGTCTGTGCCTGTCCAAGGACGAAGACTTCCTCTGGGGTATCCACGACAAGGGAACCCTGTACAAGATTTACTTCGACGGTACCTTCGAGAAGCATTGGTATCGTGAGGCCGATTTCGAGGGCATCACCATCGATCCGGCTACCGGAGACCTGTATATCGGCCTGGAAAGCACGTCCAAGTCTGTGTACAAGATTCCTTATCCGGACTACAACAGCAAGGTGGACGTGCCCATCCTGGTAGAGGGGGCGTCCAGCATGGGTAACTCCGGTGTGGAGGGCATCGCCTGGCACAAGGGTAACCTCTATCTGGGTACGCAGACGGGCGCCCAGCTGTTCGAATACAAGCTGGACGGCACGCAGCTGTGGAAGAAGAGCCTGCGCAACACCACTTCCACCATCTCCGAAGTAGGTGACCTGTGCTACGACGCCAAGAAGGACCGCCTGTGGGTACTGGATTCCAACTCCAACAAGGACAAGCCGCAGTACCTGGGCTACACGCTGTACCTGTTCAACGGTGACGGCTCCCAGCTGCTCAAGACCTACTACGTGGGCGACTTTGCCAACTGGAACCCCGAGGCCGTTTGCATCGACCGCAAGAACAACTGCATCTGGATTGGCGACGACTGCGACACCGGCAACCCGTCCTGGCTGCACAAGATTGAAATGACCAATCTGTAATTAAAAGGTTAATATTCCGTCCGGGTGCACTGGAATCTTCCGGCGCACCCGGATGCCTTTCGTATTCTGCCTCTTTTTCTGCGCGTTTTGTAACCATCCTGCGGCCCCGGACCGCTAACTTTACAATTTGAACCACTAGAAACCAATTACTAACACATTAATACTATGACTAAAAAAGACTATTTAGAACCCACTGTTGAAGTGGTAGAGATGGGGTATCGCGACCCTGTCTGTCAGGCAGCGTCTGGAGAGAGCAACTCTATTCCAGATTATGGTTTAATTGACACGACTATTGATTGGAACTTGTTGTAGGAGGAAGGTATTATGAAGAAAATCTACTATTCTTTGCTTGCAATTGCTGCGGCAACCGTTGCTTTTTCCTGCTCTAAAACTATCGACGAAGCCCCTTCTGCTAATCAAGAAGTTACAGCTCAACCCGAGACCCATACTTTTATTTGCTCTTTCGCTGAGGCGGATACCAAACTATCTGTGGATGCCACCGGTAAGACCGAATGGAAAGTCGGAGATCAAATTATGATTCATGGCGGTAAGAACGGTTCTGAACGATATCTGGTTACTCTTGCCGATGGCGATATTTTTGACGATGGAAAGAAGGCCAAGATAACCTTCACCATTAATCCTTATGACCGTTCCGATGCCGGCGTTAAGAGCGTATACTATGCTCAGTATCCGGCAAGTTT
>JAEEGF011229318.1_pt1 | contig 21437 bp, 19 predicted proteins | sample 9134171 | NCBI WGS metagenome assembly JAEEGF01 (sample SAMN16246542, study PRJNA631951) | gut metagenome | biome: gut microbiome; feature: rumen; material: AP-attached | host: Bos | place: Iran: Karaj | collected 2018-10 | reverse complement strand
CGGCCAGCTGGCCCATCACCATCATCGAGGAGAGGAGGGTGGCGAGCGGCAGGGCGAGCGGCAGGATCAGGAAACTGCCCCACATCAGGAACTCCGCGACGACCTTCAGGCTCAGTCCCTTGCCGACCAGCTCGTCGATGTAGAGCCAGAGCGACTGCATCATCAGGATGAACAGCACGATCAGCAGGATCGCGAAGAACGGTCCTATGAACGACTTGAGTATGAAGCGGTCGATCCTTTTCATCGGCGGTCGGGGTCGGAAAAACTAGCAGGTGGCTGCGGCCATGAGCGCTTCCATCGCCTGGCGCAGGCCATTGACGTCCTTGCCGCCGGCCGAAGCGAGGCCCGGCTGGCCGCCACCGCCGCCCTGAATGCACTTGGCGGCTTCGCGGATGTCCTTGCCGGCGTTCTTGCCCGCGGCGACGAGATCCTGGGAATACATCAGCAGCAGCTGGGGCTTGCCCTCATATTCGAAGGCGGCGCAGACCGCCAGATTCTTGGCCTGGGTCTGGACCTGGGCGGCGGAAGCCCGCAGCAGGGCGGGATCGACGCTCATCGTCAGGACGGCGACGCGGCGGCCGCCGATTTCCTGGGCGCCCTCTTCGATGCGGCGCGCCATTTCGGCCGCCTTCTGCTTCGCCAGTTCCTCCGCCTGCTTCTTGTAGGCGGCGTTGTCGGAGACCATCTTCTGGATGGCGCCCGCGAGGTCGGGGACGTTGTTGAAGAAGCTGCGCGCGGTCTTGAGCATGTCGGCCATGCCGTCGACCAGTGTCTCGGCCTCTTCGCCGGTGACGGCCTCGATGCGCCGGATGCCGGCCGCGATGGCCGCTTCGCTGACGATGCGGAAGTAGCCGATGTTGCCGGTCGCGCCGGTGTGGCAGCCGCCGCAGAGCTCGACGCTGTCGCCGAACTTCACGACGCGCACGACGTCGCCGTATTTCTCGCCGAACAGGGCCATGGCGCCCATCGCGCGGGCCTCGTCCATCGACGCGTCGCGCTTCTCGCAGAGCGGGTGGTTGGCCCGGATCAGGGCGTTGACCCGGCGCTCGACCTGGGCGATCTGCTCGTCGGAGAGCTTCTCGAAGTGGGAGAAGTCGAAACGGAAGTATTTGTCGCAGACGAAGGAACCCTTCTGCTCCACGTGGGTGCCGAGGATCTCGCGCAGGGCCTGGTGCAGCAGGTGGGTGCAGCTATGGTTGTTGGCGATCTTCTGCCGGCGCGCGGCGTCGACCACCAGGGTGAAGCGGCCCGTGCAGTCGGCGGGGATGCGCTCCGCGAGGTGGATTGTCAGGTCGTTCTCCTTGATGGTGTTGAGGATGGCGATCTTCTCGCCGTCTTCGGCGACGATGTAGCCGGTATCGCCGACCTCGCCGCCCATTTCGCCGTAGAACGGCGTGCGGTCGAAGACCAGCTGGAGCATTTCCTTGTTCTTCTGCTTGACGGTACGCTGCTTGAGCAGCACGGCGCCCTCGACGGTCGTGGTGTCGTAGCCCGCGAACTCGACCTCGCCCTCGTGGTACTCGGTCCAGTCGCCGAATTCGTTGGCGGTGGCGTTGCGGGCGCGCTCCTTCTGCTTCTGCAGCTCGACGTTGAAGCCGTCCAGGTCCACGGTGAAGCCGTGCTCGGCGGCAATCAGCTGCGTCAGGTCGATGGGGAAGCCGTAGGTGTCATAGAGCTTGAAGGCGTCCGGGCCGGCGATGACCTTCGCGGCCTTGGACTTCTCCATGTATTCGTCCATCAGGGAGATGCCGCGGTCGAGGGTCTTGAGGAAAGCCATTTCCTCTTCGCGGATGACGCTCTCGATGAGTTTCTGCTGCTTGGGGAGTTCGGGATAGGCCTCGCCCATGTCGCTGATCAGCTGGGGGACCAGGCGGCAGAGGAAGGGCTCGCCGAAGCCGAGGAAGGTGTAGCCGTAACGCACGGCCCGGCGCAGGATGCGGCGGATGACGTAGCCGGCCTTCACGTTGCTCGGGAGCTGCCCGTCGGCGATGGAGAAGGAGATGGTCCGGACGTGGTCGGCGATGACGCGCATCGCGACGTCGGTGTCGGCGCTCTCGCGGTACTTGTGGCCGGAGAGGCGTTCGATCTCGGCGATCATGCCCGTGAAGACGTCGGAGTCATAGTTGGAATTCTTGCCCTGCAGGACGGCGCAGAGGCGCTCGAAACCCATGCCGGTGTCGATGTTCTTGGCCGGGAGGGGCTCCAGATGGCCGTCCGCCTTGCGGTTGAACTGCATGAAGACCAGGTTCCAGATCTCGATGACGTGGGGGTCGCTCTGGTTGACCAGGTCACGCCCGGGGATGCCGCTGGCCTTCTCTTCGGCGCTGCGGATGTCGATGTGGATCTCGCTGCAGGGGCCGCAGGGGCCCGTGTCGCCCATTTCCCAGAAGTTGTCGTGCTTGTTGCCGAGCAGGATGCGGTCGGCGGGGAGGTGCTTCAGCCAGGCGTCGCGCGCCTCGGTGTCGAGGGTGGTGCCATCCTCCGGGCTGCCCTCGAAGACCGTCGCGTAAAGCAGGCCGGGATCGATGCCGTAGACCTCCGTCAGGAGCTCCCAGGCCCAGTCGATGGCCTCCGTCTTGAAATAGTCCCCGAAGCTCCAGTTGCCGAGCATCTCGAACATCGTATGGTGGTAGGTGTCGTGGCCGACTTCCTCGAGGTCGTTGTGCTTGCCGCTGACCCGCAGGCATTTCTGCGAGTCGGTCGCCCGCTTGAACTTCGGCGCGGCGTTGCCCAGGAAGATGTCCTTGAACTGGTTCATGCCGGCGTTGGTAAACATGAGCGTGGGGTCGTTCTTGACCACCATCGGCGCGGAGGGCACGACCGTGTGCCCCTTGGAAGCGAAGAAATCCAGGAATTTCTGTCTTATCTCTTTTGATGTCATAGTCGTCACAAGTTGATGCAAGATGCAAAAATAGCACAAAAAATATAAAAAAGAGGTATATTTGCCTTTCACAGGCATCCAAAAACCATGTCAGAGCCCAAGAAATTCGATCTCAATCCCGAGACCCTTCTGTACGACCTGTCGACGGAGCCCCTCCTCCGCCGGCTGGGCCGCTACGGGCTGCTGTTCCTGGCCAGCCTGGCGCTCGCGCTGCTGTATTTCTGGATCCTGTTCGGCGTGCTGGGCCTGGATACGCCCAAGACCGCCATCCTGAAGAGCCAAAACGAACGCTGGACGGCGCGCATGGCCGTTTTGAACCGCGACCTGGACCGCAGCGAAGAGACACTCCGGGACCTGGAAATGCGGGGCGGCGACGTCTACCGTTCCATCTTCGGCATGTCCCGGCTTCCCGCCGGAATCCTCGGTGAGGACCTGGCGATGAGCGGGGATGAGGATGTCCTGGAAGAGATCGGCCGCAACGGCCTGCTGCGGGACACGTACCTGCGCCTGGACCGTCTGACGAAACGGACCTACCTCCAGAGCAAGTCCTTCGACGAAGTGGCGGCCCTCTCGAAGCGGGCCGGGGACATGGCGTCCTGCATCCCGGCCATCCCGCCGATCGACCCGGACCCCCGCCACTACAACATTTCCAGCCCCTTCGGCGTGCGGGTCGACCCGATCTTCGGCGACGCCCGGATGCATACGGGCGTGGATTTCTCCACCAAGAAGGGGACCCCGATCTATGCGACGGGCGACGGGACGGTGGAGTCCGCCCAGTTCCTCTTCACCGGCTACGGCAACGTCGTGACGATCAACCACGGCTTCGGCTACAAGACGATGTACGCCCACATGAACGAAGTCTTCGTCGTGGAGGGGATGCCGATCAAGCGCGGGCAGTGCATCGGCACGGTCGGGCGCAGCGGCAAGGCGACGGGGGACCACCTCCACTACGAGGTCCTCTACCGGGACAACAAGGTCAACCCGGCCAATTTCTATGACCTTACGATGAGCAAGACGGAATACGCCGCGATGGTGCAGAAACGCGAGGAGGAGTCTCCCGCGGTGCTGCGCTCCGGCTTCCGTGTCAGAACCCGATAGAAGATGGCGAAGAGAACGGTCAAGGAAAGGTTCCAGCGCTTCAAGGAGGCGCACCGGCGTTTCTGGCGCATCCTCGTCGGAGTGGTCAAGTACGCCCTGCTCTCCGTCCTGATGGCGGCGATCTACTACGCCGTCTTCGCCGCCTTCGTCAGCACCGACACGGAGAAGCGGCTCCACAAGGAAAACAAGCTCTACGAGCGGCTCTATCCCGGGATGGTGGAGCGTGAGGCGCTGCTCTCCGACGTGATCGACCACCTCCAGCTCCGGGACGCCCGCATCTATAAGGACGTCTTCTATGCTTCGGCGCCCAGCCTGGACCCCGTCGCGACCACGGAATTCTTCTCCGGGAGCGATACGATCCCGGATCGCAACATCTTGAAATACACGGCTTTGAAGGCAGATGCCCTGCTCTCCGCAGCCGACCGCGTGGAGGCCGCGATGCAGGCCGTCGCCGCCAAATACGACCAGGCCCTGCCGCCGCTTTCCCTGCCCCTCCAGGGCATCTCGTACGTGCAGGTCGGCGCCTCCGTCGGGGAACGGATGAACCCCTTCTACAAGGTCAACGCCCGCCACAACGGCCTGGACATCATCGCCTCCCAGGGCGATCCCGTGCTGGCCGCCGCCAAGGGCCGGGTGTCCTCGGTCGTACGCTCCTTCAAGGGCGAGGGCAACGTCGTGGAAATCAACCACGGGGACGGCTACGTGACCCGTTACTGCCACCTGGGCGACATCTACGTGTCCCAGGGCCAGACCGTCCCGGTCGGCAAGAAGATCGCCTCGGTCGGCTTCTCCGGCAACTCCCTCGTCCCGCACCTGCACTTCGAAGTCCTCAAAGACGGACAGTACCGCGACCCCGTCCACTACTTCTTCGCGTCGGTGACGCCCTCCGACTATGCGAACATGCTTTACATGTCGGTCAACACCGGCCAATCGATGGATTAAAAACCTTCCCGTTCTATATGGAAAAGCTCTATTATACGATCAGCGAGACCGCTGAAATCCTGGGAGAAAGCACCTCTCTCGTCCGCTTCTGGTCCAATTCCTTCCCGAAGTACATCAAGCCCTACCGCAACGCCAAGGGCAACCGCCTCTTCACCGCGGAAGACATCGACACCCTCAAGCAGATCCACTATCTCGTGAAGACCAAGGGCATGACCCTCGAAGGCGCCGCGGGGCAGCTTTCCGCCGCCCGCAGCAGCGTGGACAAGCGCGTCCGCGCCCTGGATTCGCTGAAGGAAATCCGCGCCCAGCTCGTGGAAGTGCGCAAGTCGTTATGAGGGTCCGGGACGTAACCGCGGCGCTGGAAGCGTTCGCGCCGCTCTCCATCCAGGAGAAATGGGACAACAGCGGCCTCTGCATCGGGTCGCCGGACCAGGAAGTCCACGGCATCCTGCTGGGCTTCGACTGCACGCCGGCCCTGGTCGACGAGGCGGTCGCCTGCGGGGCCGACCTGATCGTGACCCACCATCCCCTGATCTTCGGGGGACTGAAGAAGATTGCACCCGAGGATCCCGTCGGGCTGGCCGTCATCAAGGCTGTCCGCGCCGGGATCGCCGTCTACGCCGCCCACACGACGGCCGACAAGGTGGCTTCCGGCGTGAGCGGGGCGATGGCCCGCCGGCTGGGCCTGGAGCACGTTTCCATCCTGGATCCCGATGGGACCCGTTTCCTCGACGGGACGGAAGAGACCGTGGGCCTGGGCATGGTCGGCGATTGGACCGAGCCGCTTTCCTGCGAAGAGGCCGTGGCCCGGGTGAAGGAGGCTTTCGGCCTGAAACAGGTGCGCTGCTCCCGCTTCATCCCGGGGAAGATTTCCCGCGTGGCGATGTGCGGCGGCTCCGGATCCTCCCTGATCGAGGCGGCCCGCGCGGCCGGGGCGCAGCTCTACCTCTGCGGCGACGTGTCCTACCACCATTTCTTCACGCCGCCGGGATTCGTCCTGATGGACATCGGTCATTTCGAGAGCGAAGTGGAGATTGTGGACATATTATTTTCTTTGTTAAGGAAAAATTTTCCTACCTTTGCAGTTCGCGTCAGTAAAGCGCTGAAAGACAGTAACCCGATTCAATATTTGTAATTTCAATATGGCGACAACGAAAATCAAGAAAGTCGAAACCCCCATCGATGAGCGGGAAACCTTCGTATCCCTCCAGAAGTCCTTTGCCGACTCCGAGGCCAATATCCAGGAGAAGCTCAAGACCCTTTACGCCCTGCAGGAAGCGGACAACGAGATCGAGAAGATCGTCCAGCTCCGCGGCGAGCTGCCGGCGGAAGTCGCGGCCCTCGAGGGTGACGTGGCGGCCATCGAAGGCAAGATCGCACACGTCAACGAGTTGATTGAGGAATACCTCCGCTCCATCGAGCTCAACAAGCAGAATATCGTCGAGTACGACGAACAGATCGAGAAGTACAAGGCCCAGTTGGACAACATCAGCAACAGCCGCGAGTACGACTCCATCAACAAGGAACTGGAGAATCAGGACCTGCTCCGCCAGATCGCCGTCAAGAACATCGGCGAGACCCGCATGGCCATCGAGGAGAAGAAAGAGCTGCTCGAAGAGCTGGACCGCCGGCTGGAGATCCGCAACGAAGACCTGGCCGCCAAGCGCGAGGAGCTGGCCGTCATCAAGGATTCCACGGCCGCCGAGGAGGAGAAGCTCCAGGCCCGCCGCGACGCCCTGGCCGCCAAGATCGACGCCCGTACCATGAGCGCCTACACCCGCATCCGCCAGAGCGTGCACAACCACCTCGCCGTGGTGCCCGTGTACAATGAGAATTCTTGCGGTGGCTGCTTCAACACCGTCACCCCCCAGCGTCTCATCGAGATCGCGAGCGGCAAGAAACTGGTCATTTGCGAACACTGCGGACGTATCATCGTCAATCCGACTGCCGAATAGGAGTCACGATACCACATTTTTATGCCTGAAACCAACCAAAGGTCTTCTTCCCGCAAGAAGAATCAGGCAGTAGATTTGGACACCATAGGGCTTGAGATGGGCAATAAACCCCCTCAGGCTCTTGATGTTGAAGAAGCTGTCCTGGGAGCGATGCTCATCGAGCCCGCCGCCGTCGACGAGGCGATGGAGGAGCTCTCCGTATCCTGTTTCTACGACAAGCGCCACCAGATGATCTTCGAGGCGATGTCCTCCCTCGTCCTGGACCACACGCCCGTGGACATCATCACGGTCAGTTCCAAGCTCAAGGAGAAGGGTACGCTCGAGGATGTGGGCGGTCCCGTCTATCTGGCCGGCCTCTCTCAGAAGGTCGGAGCGGCGGCCCACATGGAGTATTACACCAAGATCCTCAAGCAGAAGACCATCCAGCGGGACCTGATCACCGCATCCCACGAGATCCTCAAGAAATCCTACGACGACTCCGTCAAGGTGGACGATCTGATCGACATCGCCCAGACCCGGGTGTACAACGCGATCCAGAACAACGTTAAGAAGGAGGTCCAGGACATCGGCTCCATCATCAACACCGCAATGGAGGACATCCAGGAGCGCCAGGGCCAGACGGGCTACAACGGCGTCCCGTCCGGATTCCCCTCCATCGACCGCATCACCCAGGGCTGGCAGAAGTCCGACCTCATCATCCTGGCGGCCCGCCCGTCCGTGGGTAAGACTGCGTTCTCGCTCAACCTGGCGCGCAACGCCGCCGTCGACCACCACATGCCGGTCGCCTTCTTCTCCCTCGAAATGTCCGCCATCCAGCTGGCCAAGCGCCTGATGACTTCCGAGTCCGGCCTGAGCGCCGACAAGATCAAGGGCGGCGCCAAACTGGAGAACTACGAGTGGGAGCAGCTGGAAATGAAGCTGCGCAGCCTGATCAAGGCCCCCCTCTACATCGACGACACCCCGGGCATCCCGGTCATGGAGTTCCGCACCAAGGCCAAGACCCTCGTGAAGAACAAGGGCGTGCGCCTGATCGTCGTGGACTACCTCCAGCTGATGCAGGGCCCCGCCGAGCTGCGCGGCATGCGCGAGCAGGAAGTGGCCGCGATTTCCCGTACGCTCAAGGCCACGGCCAAGGAACTGGACGTGCCCATCATTGCCCTGTCCCAGCTTTCCCGCAACGCGGTGCAGCGCGGCGGCGGCAGCGGCAAGCCCGTCCTGAGCGACCTGCGTGAGTCCGGCTCCATCGAGCAGGACGCCGACATGGTCATCTTCATCCACCGTCCCGACGCCATCGGCCTCGCGGAGAATCCGGAGGACAAGGAAGTGACCCAGATCCTCATCGCCAAGCACCGTAACGGCGAGACCGCCGAGCTGCCCATGCTCTTCAAGAGCGAGCAGGTCCGTTTCGTCGAAATGGACGAGTCCCTGGCGGCCCAGGCGATGCATATTCCTTCCAGCATGAACGAAGCTCCGCAGAATGCCGGGGGCGGCTACGACCCCTTTGCGGGCGGCGGATTCGACAACCGGGGATTTTAGGCCATGGCACAGGAAACGGTATCCCATTCCGGGAAAGTCCTTTCGGCCGACCCGCAGTTCATCACGGTGGAGATCGTGTCCGAGTCCGCCTGCGGCTCCTGTCACGCCAAGGGTCTCTGCGGCGTCGGGGAGCAGAAAGTCAAGCAGGTCACCGTCCCGACTCCCGTCTCGCCTTTCTATGAGGTCGGGGAAGAGGTGTACGTGGACCTGAAGGCCTCGATGGGGCACAAGGCGGTCTGGATCGCCTACGCCCTGCCCCTCGTCGTGCTGCTCGCCGTGCTCGGTATCCTGCTGAAGGCGGGCGCGGGCGAGCTGGCCGCGGGCCTGGGCGGCATCGCCGCCGTGGCCGTGTATTACCTCTGCATCTGGCTGTTGCGGGACCGTCTGCGCGACCAGTACATCTTCACGATTCGCAAGAAACAATAAACGATATCCTATGACGACAACATTTCTCTGGACCATCGGAATCCTCGCCGGACTCGGTCTGCTGCTTTCCCTCGCCCTCTTCTTCATCGCGAAGAAGTTCCGGGTCGAGGAGGATCCGCGGATCGACGAGATCGAGAAGGTGATGCCGGGCGCCAACTGCGGCGGCTGCGGTTTCGCCGGCTGCCGGGCGTTCGCGGATGCGGCGGTCAAGGCCCCCAACCTGGACAACCATTACTGTCCGGTCGGCGGCGACGAAGTGATGAAGAAAGTGGCCGGGATCCTGGGCTTCGAGGCGCAGGCGAAGGCCCCGATGGTGGCGGTCGTACGCTGCAACGGCAGCTGCGAGAACCGGCCCCTGACCAACATCTACGACGGCGTGCAGTCCTGCAAGGTCAAGGCGGCGCTCTATGCCGGCGATACCGGCTGCCCCTTCGGCTGCCTGGGCTGCGGCGACTGCGTGGCGGCCTGCCAGTTCGGCGCTTTGTCGATGGATCCTGCGACGGGTCTGCCGGTGGTGGACGAGAGCAAGTGCACCGCTTGCGGCGCCTGCGTCAAGGCTTGCCCGAAGGCGGTCATCGAGCTCCGCAACAAAGGCCCTCGCGGCATGCGCGTCTATGTGTCCTGCATCAACAAGGACAAGGGCGCCGTGGCCCGCAAGGCCTGCAAGGCGGCCTGCATCGGCTGCCTGAAGTGCACGAAGGTCTGCCCGCACGATGCGATCGTCGTCGAGAACAACCTGGCCTACATCGATTTCGCGAAGTGCAAGCTCTGCCGCAAATGCGTCCAGGAATGCCCGACCGGCGCCATCCACGACGTCAATTTCCCGAAACCCCTGCCGCCGAAAGCGGCTCCGGCGCCCAAACCGGCTCCGACCTCGTCATCCCCGGCTCCGACCCCGTCATCCCCGGCTCCGACCGGGGATCCCATTCCCACCGCAGTAAAAAAGGAGGAAAGCAATGGCTAGACTGACTACATTCTCCATCGGCGGCGTCCATCCGGACGACAGCAAGATCGCCCGCGACTGCGCCATCGAGGTGCTGCCGCTGCCCCAGACCGTCTATGTGTCGATGGCCCAGCACCTGGGCGCCCCGGCCAAGCCCGTGGTCGCCGTCGGCGACACGGTCAAGGTCGGCACCGTCCTCGCCGAGCCGGGCGGCTTCATCTCCGCCTTCGTCCACAGCCCCGTGTCCGGCACGGTCAAGTCCATCGGACCCCGCAAGGACATCGCCGGCAACCCCGTCACCCATATCGAGATCGCCGTCGAAGGCGACGAATGGGAGGAAAGCATCAACCGGAGCGACAAGCTCGATACGGAAATCCCTGAGGACACCGCCGTGATCCTGGACCGCATCCGGACCTGCGGCGTCGTGGGCTTGGGCGGCGCAACCTTCCCGACCCACGTCAAGCTCAATCCGGCGGGCGGTGCCACGGCCGAGTGCCTGATCATCAACGGCGCCGAGTGCGAGCCCTACCTGACCAGCGACTACCGCATCATGCTGGAGCGCAGCAAGGAAATCGTCGTCGGCGTCGCCATCATGAAGAAGGTGCTCGGCGATCCCCGTACCGTCATCGGCATCGAGGAGAACAAGCCCGAGGCCATCACCGCGATGGATGCGGCCGTCTACGATCTCGGCTACCACGGGATCGAGGTGCTGCCCTTGAAGAAGAAATATCCGCAGGGCGGTGAGAAGCAGCTCATCGACGCCGTGATGCACCGTCAGGTCGGTTCCGGCGCCCTGCCGATCAGTGTCGGCGCCGTCGTCCAGAACGTGGCGACCGCCCTGGCCGTGTATGAGGCCGTCCAGAAGAACAAGCCCTTGATCAGCAACACCCTGACCATCACGGGCGACTGCCTGCCGGAGGAAGCGCAGCACAACTACCTCTTCCGCATCGGCATGCCCCTGTCCTTCATCGCGGAATACGCCGGCGGCGTGCCGGCCGAGGCCGCGAAGCTGATCAGCGGCGGTCCGATGATGGGCAAGGCCATCGCCAATCTGGATGCCGCGACCGTCAAGGGTTCCTCTTCCATCCTGTATCTTTCCGAAGCTGCGACCAAGCGCGGCAAGGAGAGCTACTGCATCCGCTGCGGACGCTGCGCGGACGCCTGCCCGATGGGCCTGGAACCGTTCCTCCTGCGCCGCCTGTACAAGGCCGGCGACCTGGAAGGCCTGGAGAAAGAGGCCGCCCAGGACTGCATCGAGTGCGGCTGCTGCCTGTACAGCTGTCCCGCCAACATCCCGCTCCTGGACCAGATCCGCATGGCGAAGGGCCAGGTGATGGGCGTCATCCGTGCGCGCGCTGCGGCCGCCAAGGCCGCTGCGGAAGCCGCGAAAGAACAAGCTAAATAGTCACGGTTATGGATAAACATCTGGTTTCACCCAATCCACATATCCACTCGGCGGTCTCGACGGCCTCCCTCATGCGGGATGTCATCATCGCACTGGTGCCGGCGATCGTGGTCTCGGTCCTGTTCTATGGCTGGGCCTCCCTGCTGGTGCTGGCCGTCAGCGCCGTTTCCTGCGTGCTGATCGAGTGGGCGATCGCCAAGTTCCTCTTCAAGGACATGAACCTGTTCTGCCCCTCCGCGGCGACGGTGACGGGCCTGCTGCTGGCGATGAACCTGCCGGTCTCCACCCCCTGGTGGATCGTGCTGATCGGCGCTCTCTTCGCCATCGGCGTCGTCAAGATGTCCTTTGGCGGCATCGGACAGAACGTGTTCAACCCGGCCATTGCGGCCCGTGTATTCCTGCTGGTCTCGTTCCCGCAGCAGATGACCAACTGGGCGGCGCCCGCCGGATTCATCGGCAACGTGGATGCCTTCTCCGGCGCGACCTTGCTGGGGCAGGTGCATGCGCTGGGCGCCCTGGAGGCCGACAAGCTGGTCTCGCTGCAGACGCTCTTCTACAACATCGGCGGCTCCGCGGGTGAGATTTCCGCGCTGGCGCTGCTCGCCGGCTGGATTTATTTGCTGGTGCGCCGGGTCATCAAGCCCTGGATCACCCTCAGCATCTTCGCGACGGTCGCGCTGGTCGCCTGCATCTTCCACGCGGTCGATCCTGCGACCTACACCGGCCCGCTCTTCAACCTGCTCAGCGGCGGTCTGATCCTCGGCGCCTGCTTCATGGCGACGGACTATGTGACTTCGCCCATGAGCAACTGGGGCGGCGTGGTCTTCGGCGTCGGCATCGGTTTCCTGGCGATGATGATCCGCTACTTCGGCTCGTATCCGGAGGGCGTTTCCTTCGCGATCCTTTTGATGAATATGACCGTGCCCCTGCTCAACCGCTGGTTCCACGGCAAAAAGTACGGGAGGGCATAGCGTATGGCGGCAAAATCGACTTTGACCAACATGGTCCTGTGCCTGACGGGCGTCTGCCTCGTCTGCGCGGCCATCCTGGGCGGCATCTATGCGCTGACCTACGAGCCCATCCGGAAGGCCAATGAGAATATCCTGAAGGCGTCCATCGGTGCCGTCCTGCCCGAAGGCGTCGAGATCTCCGACCCGCAGACCCACGAGTGGGAAGGCGTGTCCTACGAATACTATCCTGCCGTCAAGGACGGGGCCGAGGTCGCCTACGCGGTCAAGTCCACGACGATCGGTTTCGGCGGTCCGCTGAGCCTGATGGTCGGTGTCCTGAAAGACGGGACGGTCTTCAACACCTCGGTGCTCTCCTGCACCGAAACGCCCGGCCTGGGAGCCAAGTGCCAGGAGGCCGGCTCGCATTTCCGGACGCAGTTCCAGGGTTTCGGCCCTGAGAAGTCCCTGAAAGTCACGAAGGACGGCGGCGACGTGGACGCCATCACGGCTTCCACCATTACGTCCCGCGCATTTGCGCTGGCGGTGAGCAACGCCGTGGCCGTCGTCAAGTACCTGGCAGGTGAGGATGTGCCCGTGGATTCTGCCACGGGGGCGTCTTCTCCGGTCGTAACCAAAGAGGGGGAATAGTCTATGGGTAAGAAACTTTCATTGATCCTGGACGGATTCGTCAAGAACAATCCGACCTTCGTGCTGGTCCTGGGCATGTGCCCGACGCTGGCCACCACCACCTCGGCCATGAATGGTCTGGAAATGGGCCTCGCCACGCTTTTCGTGCTGGTGCTGAGCAACATCGCCATCTCGCTGCTGGCACCCATCGTGCCGGATAAGGTGCACATCCCCGTCTATATCGTCGTGATCGCGACTTTCGTGACGGTCCTGCAGTTGATCATGCAGGCCTATACGCCGGGCGCCTATACGACCCTGGGCCTCTTTATCCCCTTGATCGTGGTCAACTGCATCGTGCTGGGCCGCGCCGAGGCTTTCGCCAACAAGAACGGAGTGCTGGACAGCGCGCTGGACGGCATCGGTGTGGGCCTGGGCTTCACCCTGTCGCTGACGGTCATCGGCATCGTCCGCGAGATCCTGGGCAGCGGTTCCGTCTTCGGTTGGAAATTCATCCCCGGCGACGGCATCCTCGCTTTCGTGATGGCGCCGGGCGCCTTCCTGGTCCTGGGCTATCTGATGGTCCTTTTCAACAAGTATTTGAAAAAGTAGCGCCTTATGGAATATTTTGCCATTATCATTTCCGCGATATTCGTCAATAACATCCTGCTGGCGCAGTTCCTGGGGATCTGTCCCTTCCTGGGTGTTTCCAACAAGATCAGCACCGCCACGGGCATGTCCGGAGCCGTCTGTTTCGTGATCACGCTCGCCACGCTGGTGACCTACCTGATCAACCAATACCTGCTGGTGCCTTTCGGCCTGGAATTCCTTCAGACGATCGCCTTCATCCTGGTGATCGCATCCCTGGTGCAGGTCGTAGAGATCGTCCTGAAGAAGATCAGCCCCTCCCTTTATCAGGCCCTGGGCATCTTCCTGCCCCTGATCACCACCAACTGCGCCGTGCTGGGCGTGGCGATCACCGTGGTTACCAAAGAGTTCACCTATGGCGGCACGTCCCACATGATGAACCTCGGTCAGGCGATGGTCTATGCTTTCGCGACCGCCATCGGCTACGGCATCGCGATGATCCTCTTCGCCGGCCTTCGCGAGCACTTGGAGGGCAACGAAGTCCCCAAAGCCTTCAAAGGCCTGCCTATTGCCATGATTACCGTCGGTATCATGGCGATGGCCTTCCTCGGTTTCTCGGGGATGGTGTAGGCTGGCGCCGTTGCGCCGAAGCCAGGGTGCGGTTGAGAAAGCATTCTCCCGAAGGGGTTAGAGTTTCCGCTTTCCCAATCGCACCCTGGCTTTGGCGATAGGTGTGACTACTTCTTCAGGTCACTGAGGTTGAACATCATGCCGCTGCCGTTGCTGGCGACGGTGGGGAGTTTGCCGTCCCACTTCTCGATCCAGTCTTCCTGGACGATCATCGGACTGAGAGACGCCGCAATCGTGCGGTTATAGTAGGCTTCGGCATCGGCCTTGACCTTGGTCGCCTCGGCTTCACCACGCGCCTTTGCGATCGCGATCTGGGCATTGGCTTCCGCCTGCTTGACCAGATTCTCGGCCTTCAAGGCCTCCTGGATGGCCTGGTTTTTTGCCTCGATGGCGGCCGACAGGGACTGCGGAGGCGTGATCTGCGAAGTGAACTCGCTGACCTTGAAGCCTTCGTCGCCGAGGCTCTTTTCCAACATCGCGCGCACTTCCTGCTCGAACTTGGCGCGGTTGCCCATCAGTTCGTCGGAAGTGTAATTGTTGGCGCAGATACGGTAGGCGTCATATATGCAGGTGCGCATATACCCTTGCTCGATTTCCGGCAGGGATCGACGGTATTTGTTGAAGACATAGGAAGCCTTCGTCCGGTCGAGCTGATAAGCCAACAGCGGATCCATCGAGAAGACGGCCGCATCCTTGGTGGTAACGGTGAAGGGATGATAGTCCACACGTTGGATGAAGACCGGATAGGTGAAGATCTTGGTCGTGATCGGGTTGTAGAAGGTCAGACCCGACACCTGCGTGGAGACCAGTTCGCCTTGCTCGGTCAGGGAGAATTTCTTGAATTTGATGCCGATTTCGGAGTTGTCGACCATCTTTGTGCAACTCGCGATCCCGACCAGCAGCACCAGAAGGATGGCCAGGGTGATCGAGATGCCTTTGTAATTCTTCTTGGGGATGATGTTATTTGCCATAGTATATGGATTTATTATTTGCCAATTGCGCGGCGGACGAGGTCCTGGAAGATTTTCAGGAAGGTAGGATCGCCGGCCTGGGAGAAGGTCTCCGGGTGGAACTGCACGGCCAGGATGCGGTCTTGCAGGGGTTTCCCGTAGGGGTCAGGTGCGCCCGGGATACTTTCGTAGGCTTCCACGACACCGTCCTCCGTGCGGGCCGTGACGACGAGGCCGGGGGCCAGGGCCTTGACAGCCTGGTGGTGGTGGGAGTTGACGGCGATTTCGCTTACCCCGAGGATTTCAGCCAGACGGGAGGACGGGTCGATCGTGATGACCTGGGTGGCTACGGTCGAGGGTTCCTCCTGCCGGTGGTGCAGTTCCGATGAAGGAATCTGGGACGGGATGTCCTGCCAGAGGGTACCGCCGAGGACGACGTTGAGTACTTGTTCGCCGCGGCAGATGCCCAGCAGGGGTTTTTTCTGGCGGAGGGCCGTGCGGATCAGCAGGACGTCGAAGGTGTCGCGCGGGGCGTTGATTTCTCCGAGTCCCGGAAGGTGCTCCTCGCCGTAGTAGAGCGGGTCGATGTCTTCGCCGCCGCTCAGGATCACGCCGTCAAGCCGCTCGACCAGCTGCGAGACCGTCGCGCTGTCCCGCAGGATGGGGATCAACACGGGAACGCCGCCCGCAAGGCGCACGGCGTCGCTGTAGGTCGTCTTGAGGGTGGTCATCGTCGCGCTGCCCCCGCAGCTGATGCCGATCAAGGGCCTGCCTGCCGTACCGGAAACCGTGCCGGCTGCTGCGCCCGCACCGTTTGCCGCCGGTCGCATCGTCGCGCAGCTTACAACCAGAAGTACGGATATCAGAACTGTAAATAGTCGTTGCATAACGTCTGCTCCTTCAAATAGTGCCTGCAATATACGCAAAAATGCCACAGAATGAATGGCTGGGGGCCAATTATCATTCTGTGGCAGCATTTCATGGGTTTTCGCAAGGAATCGTGCCATAGAATGGATGCAAGTGGCTTGCCGTCCATTCTGTGGCAAAACCCTAAGCCTTTGCCTTCAGGTATTCGTCGATGGCTTTGGCGGCCTTTCGGCCGGCACCCATGGCGAGGATCACCGTAGCGGCGCCGCTGACGGCATCGCCTCCGGCGAAAATGCCCTCACGGGTAGTGGCGCCATCTTCGTTTGCCACCAGGCAGCCCCGGCGGGTCATTTCCAGGCCGGCCGTCGTCCGGGCGATCAGGGGATTCGGCGAAGTGCCGAGCGCCATGATGACCGTTTCTGTCGGGATTTCGAACTCGCTGCCCGGGATCGGGACAGGGGAGCGGCGGCCGCTCTCGTCGGGTTCGCCCAGTTCCATGCGGATGCACTTCAGCGCGCGGACCCAGCCCTTATCGTCGCCCAGGACCTCGACCGGATTGGTCAGCATATCGAACACGATGCCTTCCTCGACCGCATGGTGGACTTCCTCCCGGCGGGCGGGCAGTTCAGCCTCGGTACGGCGGTAGACGATGTGGACTTCGGCGCCCAGCCGCAGGGCTGTGCGGGCCGCATCCATCGCCACGTTACCGCCGCCCACGACGCAGACCTTCTTGCCGGCATGGATCGGAGTCAGATAGTCCTCGCGGAACGCCATCATCAGGTTGTTGCGGGTCAGGAACTCGTTGGCCGAGAATACGCCGCAGAGGTTCTCGCCGGGGATGCCCATGAACTTCGGCAGTCCGGCGCCGGTGCCCACGAAGACGGCTTCGAAGCCTTCCTGGTCCATCAGCTGGTCGATGGTCACGGTCCGGCCGATGATGACATCGGTCTCGATCTTGACACCCAGGCGGGTGACTTCCGCGATTTCGCTCTTGAGTACCGTCTCTTTCGGGAGGCGGAATTCGGGGATGCCGTACTCCAGCACGCCTCCGGCTTTGTGCAGGGCCTCGAAGATGGTGACGTCGTAACCCCATTTCGCGAGGTCGGAAGCGCAGGCCAAACCAGCGGGGCCGCTGCCAATGACTGCTACGCGCTTATTGGCTCCAGAGGAGTACTTCACCCCCTGCACCCCCTCAAGGGGGATGGCCGGACGCTCGCTGTCGCTCGCCGGCGCGCCTGTTTCGGCCGCTGTGCCTTGCGTTTGAGAGGCTTTTGTGTAAGTCGCTGCATTCTGGGCATGCGACCAGTCAGCGACGAATCGCTCCAGCTTGCCGATGGCGACGGGCTCGAACTTTACGCCGAGCACGCAGCTGCCTTCGCACTGGGTCTCCTGCGGGCAGACGCGGCCGCACACGGCGGGCAGCGAACTGTCGCGGGCGATGACTTCCGCAGCGGAAGTAAAATTGCCGGAGGCCACTTCGGCGATGAAGCCCGGAATGTCGATACCTACCGGGCAGGCGCCCACGCAGCGCGGGTTCTTGCAATGCAGGCAGCGGGAGGCCTCGAGTTTCGCTTCGGCCTCATTGTAGCCGTAGCACACTTCTTCAAAATTGGTCGCGCGGACCTTGGGATCCTGTTCCCGGACGGGAACGCGGGGAATTCTTTCAGCCATGGCTATACCCTCCCTATTTTACATTCGTGATGCTCCAGCGCCTCTTTCTCCTCCGTACGGTATTGGCCCTGACGGCGCATCGCCTCGTCGAAATCAACCTCGTAACCGTCGAACTCGGGACCGTCCACGCACGCGAAACGCGTCTTGCCGCCGACCGTCACGCGGCAGGCGCCGCACATACCGGTACCGTCCACCATCAAAGTGTTGAGGCTGACGATGACCGGGAGGCCGAGTTTCTTGCAGGTCAGGGTGGTGAATTTCATCATGATCATCGGACCGATCGCCACGGCCTGCGTGTAATTGCGGCCTTCCGCGACCAACTTCTCCAGCAGGGCGGTGACCATGCCGTGGAAGCCCTCGCTGCCGTCGTCCGTGCAGATGTGCAGGGCGTCGCAGACGGAAGCCATCTCGTCCTTATAGATCAGCAGATCCTTGGTCTTGGCGCCGATGATGACGTCCACTTTGACACCATGCTCATGCAACCATTTGGCCTGAGGATAGACGGGTGCCGTACCCACGCCTCCGGCGATGAAAATATAATGCTGCTTGCGAAGCTCTTCAAGGGGCATCCGGACGAATTCGGAAGCCTGTCCCAGGGGACCGACCACGCTCAGGAAGCCCTGCCCGGGCTCGAGGGCGATAATCTCTTCGCTGGATGCGCCGATTTTCTGGGTCACGATGGTGACGGTGCCTTTGTCAGCGTCATAGTCGCTGATGGTGAGCGGGATGCGCTCTCCTTTTTCCTCCGGGATGACGATCAGAAACTGCCCCGGAGCCGCTGCCTTGGCCAGGCGCGGAGCCTCCACTTCCATCCGGCAGATGGTCGGTGTCAGCATCTCTTTCTTGACAATTTTGTACATATGATCTCTTGGTAGATTCAGGCGCGCAAAGATACGGTTTTTCCGGGGATTAAGAAAAGATGAAAACTATAAATAACATAAATTATAAGGGCTCCAAGCCGATTGTGTCGTCGGCTTGTCGGAAAACCGACGAGGCTTTGGAAAACCGAAGTGGGAGGAAGGCAATTTCGGCCCTATAAGGCAATTAATGCCGTTTGGGGTAGGCTTTAACCCTGGGGTAAACGTCAAATACCACCCTGGAAGGCCTATTCTGCCGTTCACCCACTTCGTTTTTCGGCGGAGGGATTGACCATTGACAACAGTTATCCCCGGCCAGGGAATCACGGTCGGGCTGGGCGGTCAAGCAGTTATCCCCGGCCGAGACTGCGTCCTGTACGCCACCGCTTCGAAGATCCCCTTGAAACATTAGTCCCATTTTCGTGTAGAATCATCTCATTTTCCTCCTTTAGAAAAAAAGGGAGAGGGTACGGGCTTTTTTTTAGGGGGAATTCTTTATATTTGTAAGGATGGGCGGAAATACCCGGAATGATACTGTAGTTTATTCACTAAATTCTAATCATATGATTTCCAGAAGAGATTTCCTGAAGACGGCGGGTGCCTCTGCGGCAGCCCTGGCCGTCAATCCTTTGAGCACCCTCGAAGCCTCTGCAAAGAACCGCAAGGAGGCCAAGGGCGCCTCTGAGAAGATCAATGTCGCCTTCATCGGTATCGGTTACCGGGGCGGTGAAGACGCCCGGCACGTCCTGGAGACCGGGATGGTCAATGTCGTGGCCCTTTGCGACGTCAACATGGGAGCGCCCCACACCCAGCAGATCATCGGCATGTGCCCCGGTGTCCCGCAGTACAAGGACTTCCGGAAGATGTTCGACGAGATGGCCGGCAAGATCGAGGCTGTCATCGTCGGCACCCCCGACTTCTCCCACTTCCCGATCACGATGCGTGCGATCAAGGAAGGAATCCATGTCTATACGGAGAAGCCCCTCTGCCGCACTTTCGCCGAGAACCAGCTGCTGATCGACGCGGCCAAAAAGTATCCCAATGTCGTCACCCAGATGGGCAACCAGGGTCACTCCGGCCCCAACTATTTCCAGTTCAAGGCTTGGGTCGAGGCCGGCATCATCAAGGATGTCACGCACATCACGGCCCACATGAACGGCGCCCGCCGCTGGCATGGTTATGATGTCAATATCAAGAAGTTCCCGGATGCGGATCCGATGCCTGAGAACATGGATTGGGATGTCTGGCAGATGCAGACGATGTACCACGATTACAGCAAGAAGTTCGACGAAGGCAACTGGCGCTGCTGGTATGACTTCGGCATGGGCGCCCTGGGCGACTGGGGTGCGCATATCTTCGACACTTGCCATGAGTTCCTCGAGCTGGGCCTGCCTTATGAGGTCGGCATGCTGAAGTGCGAAGGCCACAACGACTATTTCTTCCCGATGGCTTCCACGATCGAGTTCAAGTTCCCGCGCCGCGGCAACAAGCCGGCCTGCGACATGACCTGGTACGACGGCGTCAACAACTTCCCGGAGCTTCCGGTCGGTTATGGCAAGAGCCAGGCTTCCGACGTCCCGACGGTCAACGGACAGGCCTATGTGCCGACCAAGCTCAACCCCGGCAAGGAGATTTACACCAACGACCTGATCTTCAAGGGCGGGTCGCATTCCTCCACGCTGGATGTCATCCCCGAGGCCCTGCACAAGGAAATGGATGCCAAGGGCTTGCTCCCGCACGTCCCCGAGGATTACCACTACAACCACTACATCAACTTCTTCAACGCGATCAAGGGTACGGAAATCGCGCACTCCCGCTTCGAGGTGTCCGGTCCGCTCTGCCAGGTCATGAACCTCGGCGTCATCGCCCAGCGGCTTAACACGACCTTCCACTTCGACCGCGCTACCAACGAGATTACCGACAACAAGTTTGCAAACGCCCTCCTGACCGGCATTCCGCCGCGCAAGGGTTGGGAAGAGTATTATACCGTCTAGTGTTATGAAGAAAGTTTTGCTTTTCGCGTCCCTGCTGGTCCTGACCCTGACGGGCTGCGGCCCGAAATGGACGCCCCTTTTCAATGGGAAAGACCTTAGCGGCTGGCATCAGGCCGTCGGTGAGGCGGAGTATGCCGTAGAGAAAGGCTGCATCACCGGTACGACCCATGTCGCCGGCGGTCCCAATTCCTTCCTTGTCACGGATGCCACCTATGGTGACTTCATCATGGAATTTGAATTCAAGATGGACGAAGGCGCCGGCAACAGCGGCGTGCAGTTCCGCAGTTTCTTCAACGAGGACCGCGGCCGCGTGATGGGCTACCAGTATGAATTCGATCCCAAGACCGACCGCCGTTTCACCGGCGGCATCTACCACGAGGGTGTCGAATGGATTTACCGTCCGACCTTCAACGAAGCGGGCCGTGACGCCTATCATCCCGGGCAGTGGAACAAAGGCCGCATCGAGGCGGTCGGCGACCAGCTCCGGACCTTTGTCAACGGCGTGGAAACCGCGAATATCCTGGTCGATATCTATGATGACGGCTTCTTCGGCCTCCAGGTCCATGCGACCCGTGATTCTTCCTGCTTCGGCAAGAAGGTATGGTGGCGCAAGCTCCGCATCCTGACCGAGGATCTTGACAAGAATCTGACCCCTGCGAATCCTGATATCCACCAGGTCAACTGGATTCCCAACACCCTGACCGAGCAGCAGAAGGCAGACGGCTGGAAGCTCCTTTGGGATGGAAAGACCTCCGATGGCTGGCGCAGCGCGAAGGCACCTGATTTCCCCGTCGAGGGCTGGACCGTCGGCGACGGCATGCTGCAGGTCTGGGAGAACGGCGGCGCCGAATCCACCCACGGCGGTGACATCATCACCGTGGACCAGTATGAGAACTTCTGGCTCTCCGTGGACTTCAAGCTCACGAAGGGTGCCAACAGCGGCATCAAGTACTTCGTGCGTCCCGACCTCTACAACGTGGTCGAGGCTTCCGCGATCGGCTGCGAGTTCCAGCTGCTGGACGACAAGAACCATCCGGACGCCCATCTCGGCGTCAACGACAACCGCACCCTGGGCTCCCTGTACGACCTGATCAAGGCCGACAAGAGCGACGCCTGGTAC
>JAEEGF011163710.1_pt1 | contig 21439 bp, 16 predicted proteins | sample 9134171 | NCBI WGS metagenome assembly JAEEGF01 (sample SAMN16246542, study PRJNA631951) | gut metagenome | biome: gut microbiome; feature: rumen; material: AP-attached | host: Bos | place: Iran: Karaj | collected 2018-10 | reverse complement strand
AGGCATCTCGTTCGCCGATACATGTTTCCCAAAATCCCCTTCATACTGACTCAAAATGGCTAGTTGTATCTCTCTTACCTCAGCATAATCCTTATTCTCAATGAATCTGCCAACAACTTCCGGCATTCCTCCAACACATATATATTTTTTCATTAATTCCTTATATATGTCTGAGAATTCATTTATTCTTTCATAATCGGAATTTGATATATATTCAAAAAGCCTGTCTTCACCCATCGCCAAAAGAAATTCTCGAAAATTCATTGGATAAAGACGTAGTTCATCAACTTTCCCTACCGGAAACGAAACTCCTTCATGAATAGACACTCCCAGCAAAGACCCGGCTGCTATAATGTGATATTCAGGCGCATCCTCACAAAAATATTTAAGTGACTCTACTACTTTAGGAGCCGTTTGAACTTCATCAAAAATCAAAAGGGTTTCTTTAGGTATTATTTTCACATGCTGATTCACTTCAATAGCATTTATAATTCTTTTTACATCATAGTCCTCTTCAAAAACTGAGCTCATACGAGAATTATTGTAAAAAGATATATAAACAAAATTTTTAAAATACGAAGATCCGAATTCTTTCATGATCCAGGTTTTTCCAACCTGTCTCGCACCCCAAAGTATTAAAGGTTTCCGATGCTTTTTTTCTTTCCACTCTATAAGTTTTTCTAAAAGAAGACGTTTCATAATACCACCTGCCATTCTATTATATGTTTGGATTATATTAGAAAAATGCGGTGGTGTCAACATTTTTTCGTCGGAAAAAGTGTATATTGCTCGGATTTTTTCCTATTTTCCGCAAAAATGCGAGATGGCTTTACAGGTAAACTCAGCCGTACCTTTTCCGCCCATCTTATCGATGTTCTCGGTGAACTCGCCGCCGGCCGCGTACATCTTACCAAGCCCGAACAGCACTTCATCAGAGCACTTATAAAAATGATCCGTGATAAATGCCTGAAGCTTCTTTACCTGCTGCTGTACTTCTGCGGACGCAGGATCCTTATCCTTCATGGCGCCGAACTCTTCAAAGACTTTCATAAAGTCTGCCATGACGCGTTCTTCGTCCTGCTTACTGCGGCCTTTGCTCTTTTCGGCAAATTCCTTATATTCCGCTGTGGTCCCCCACTGCTGCTTAGCCCGTTTTGCATATTCGTCGAGCTTATCCCTATCAAATGCTGTAAAATCCAATTGTCTCACTCCTTTCGTTTGTAAGCCGCGACACATGATGATCAGCTTCTCGATGTGTTCCTTCCTAAGTTCCAGAAGTTCGATCTGCTGCTCGAGTGCCTTCTTTTTGTCAAAATCAGATCTGGTAACGATATCCTTGATATCTTTAAGCGGAAACTCCAGCTCACGAAACAGTAAGATCTGTTGCAGTCTCTCCAAGGCCGCATCGTCATACAGCCTGTACCCGGACTCGGTATACTCCGCCGGTTTCAAGAGTCCTATTTTATCGTAATACTGTAGGGTGCGTATACTCACTCCGGTCAGTTTACTTACTTCATTTACTGTCATCATGGCTTTCATCTCCTTCACGTGTAAGCACATTATAGACTATTACGTTACGTCATAGTCAAGCAAAAAATTTAAGAGGCCGGAATTTTTTTCTCGGCCTCTTATGGCTGACGAGGGGACGTGTTATTTGTCAGCTCTTCGCGGAACTGAACAAGCTGATAAAAAATGCCTTATGGTGAGTTACACTCTAAACTTTATCTGTTCTACACAGACTAATGTCCGGAAGCTCAATCATGATTCCTCTATCCCATCAGCCCCTGTGCCTCAAATGTACCGTCAGCATTTATATCCACAGCATACGCATGATCGGTGAACATCTCATCTAAGTCGATCCATACCGAACCCGATCCATCGGGTTTAAGCCACAGATTCGAAATACGAAGTCTACTGATAAATTCCTCTTTTGTAAGAGTCACATCTCCCTCTTTTTCGCCCTCCCAGGTTACGATCATGTCATTCTTGTCTGCAAATTCCTCTATCATAAGATCATATATTTTTCCTTCGAATGATGACTTATTCCCCAGGACTTTAATCAGATGAGCCGTAGCGAGAGACGCCGACTTCGGATTATCTCTATCACATGTGAGGGTAACATCCACTTCGGATGTATTATCTGAGGGTTTCCACAAAATCACTCCCGTTGCCTCACCGTTTTTCACATCAAAATCACCGATACCGTCAATGTGCCATTTCCCCGGTACGAGAGCTTCTGCGCTAAGATTTTGAAGTTCATCATCCTGAATATTCGTTTCCAGCAGCCGGTCCAGAATATAGACATTTTCCATCTCACGCGCGGTACGTCTCCTTGCGGTTATCCGGATGATACTTCCGCCTTTTAGTTTTATGCTCCGGTTGCCAATGAGATCCCTGTCATCAAAAGGTATCTCCAATATACCATCTATCATCCCGGCCTTGCCGGAATCTGCGAACCTGACCGCATTAAAAGCGGTAATAACATTATTGACGGAATACTGCGTATTCATCTTACGGTTTTTGATATCGATGTCTCTTCTGATCAAAACCGACATTTCGACTGTTTCAGCCTCGGTATCCTTATAGTATCTTTCAAGCGCATTTCTGTAAACATTATCATCCCTGGTCAAATCTACATTCTCCTCAAGAACTTCCTCAAGGAAAAAGTATCTGTATTTGGGCATGTCAGTAAAACGCCCGGGTCTTACACGAAGGCGGTAAATCCTGCCAACCTTAAACTCAGGCTTGTAAGGATATCCGAATATGCTTTTTTTACAAAACCAGAAGATTTTCCCAAATGCTCCAAGCGGACCTTCCGGGTCGTTAAGCCACGGAACAAGATAATCAAAGCTTGCAAGCGATTCCTTTCCGAACAGTGGGAACGGACTTACACCCTTGCGCCAGCAATACCTGACCTCCACGGTTATCTCCATGGACTCTGCCTCAAACTGAGCCATGAAATCTTCCTTTGAGACTGAATTATTCTTTATAAATTTTCTTTTCGGATCAGTTTTCATTTTCTGTTCTTGTTTCTTCCTCCGTTGGATTCTTCCTGAACCGTCGTCTTCTCTTTTAGACTGTCTTGAACCACGTTGGTACTTGACACTCTAAGCTTCGGTTTTTTCACGAATTTCAGAAATGTTTTGTGGTGCTTGGCATTCTAAAGATTTAACAGAGGTATCATATAAACATAACAAAATAATGCGGCAATGTTGTTTTTCCCCCTGCTTTACCGTTTCTTCCGCCAACCAGTTTATACGCACAAGAAGGAGAAAAGTTCTCTAAAAAGCTATTCAGAGAAGGGGTGGGATTATTTCCGGCTTTCACTTCGATTGGAATTACCTCACCGTTCTTCTCTATCAAGAATTCTATCTCGTGCTCGCTATCAGGTTTAAAATAATACAAGGTGTATCCGCGTTTCAAGAGGCATTCGGAGATGATATTCTCGTAAATACCTCCACGCGCGTTACCCCTTAAAGTATCATTAAGAACAGCCCGTTTGGTTTCAAAACCATACATGCAGCATAAAAGCCCTGTGTCGTTTATATACAGCTTAAATTGATCTTCTTTTGCATTAGCCATCAGTGGCAGATATGGTTCACTGATATTATAGCAGGCGTTTACGATTTCCGAATCCTTTAACCACTGAACACTGCCACCATATTTTCTGCGCGTCTGTCCTTTTTCAACCGTTGAATACTGAAACTTTTTCAATTCTTTAGCAAGCTGCTTGGGAACCGCATCATAGCACATACGGACGAGCTGTTTTTCTTTTCCTTTGGCATGTTTTGATATGTCATCCCTATATTCAGCGATAATGTCGCTTTGAATGCTGTCTACGCGGTTAAAGTCCTTATTTACAACAAAATCGGCAACAACCTCCGGCATACCACCTACTACCATATATTCACGAAAAATCGATTCATATTTATTGTGAATGCCCACCGGAACAGCTTCACCGGATTCATAATATGAACGAAGCACTGAAATGGCATTTTCATCATAGCCATATGCCCATAAAAACTCTTCAAAATCCAGCGAGTACATTGTGATCTGTGACTCATATCCAACCGGTATAGACTCCGGAACTTCCGTTTCTTCATCATCATTTTCGCCATAAGTTAATCCCATTAGAGAACCGGATGAAATGACATCAAAGCGAAGGTCTTCGGCAAGAAATTTAATAGCGGTACGCGCATTACCACATCGCTGGATCTCATCGAAAAAGAAAAGGGTCTCTCCGGGAACAAGTCTGAAATCGCGGATATTAGCAGTTATTCTTTTTAGAATCTCCTCCGACGTCAATTCCCCATCAAAGATTGATTTGAGTTCGGGCTGGCGAAAAAAGTCAATGTACAAAAACGATTTATATTCGTTCTTCCCAAACTCCTGGATGATATACGATTTACCTACCTGTCGCGCTCCTTTAACCAAGAGACATTTTTTAACCTTCTCTTCTTTCCTCGTGCTTTTCCAGTTCAGTAAATCATTATATATTTTACGTTTTAGCATAAGAGTTACCCTCCAATCATATGACCTGTTATTATTTTACATAAAATTGGGGTCACAGTCAATCAAAACATGCATAAAAATGGGGTTGTCTTTCTTCCGTTTTTTGCATATTTTTGGGGTGACGCAGTAGGTCCAACTAGGTTTGGGGCGACGGAGTTTGCAAAAAAACGGTGCTCGCAAGGCATTTTGCGAGTACCGGAAAAGACTATTATCACACTTCGTTTGGACTTAACGCGATATCCTACACTTCGGTGCCTGACACTCTAAACTCGCACAAATATCTTCGGCGCAGAGCCTACCTGCGCATAGACATCCGTTTACTATGATACAAAAAATCAGGATTTTATCAATGGGTTTTGGGGGAGGGAAATTGAAAAAAGGATGTCGCTCTCTAATCCAAAAGAAATTTATAGGCCGGTATCACTTCAATTATTACGCCGTCTTTTATAATTGTGCGTTCTTCTTCATTAGTCACAATGATAAAACGTTTTATTCCTTCCACTTTCTCTGCAAAAGACATGAGACTTTTGGTTTCTCTGTCTTCCGCCGTTTCTACGCTATACGCAACCTGTATGGCGCATTTTTCTTCCGGAAGATAAAAATCTATGTCTATTCCTGTTTGCGTGGATTTGAAATAATATACCTCTTCGCCATACCTGCGCTTTAAGCATATTGCTACCGCGTTTTCCAAAAGCGCTGACTGTTTATCTGTCAGGAACAGCGACAAAAGACCGTTATCAAAAAAATAGAACCTTGGCTTACTCTCCTTTTCGGCAAATTTGGAAACATAATTTCTGTTTCTAAACAAAAGATATGCATTTTCTGCATAAGATGAGTAATCTATCATGGCATCCGTTGACGTCTTAGTTCCGGTAGCCTTAACGTTTCCCGCCAGCGTATTAAAGGAAATCTCATGCATAACGTTTTCAGCTATTTTCTTTATCATAAGCCTAAGGGCCATCTTATTATTCACATTTTCACGTTCTGCGATGTCCCCAAGCAAAACCTTCTCATACACGCTTTTAATGTATTCTCTTTTGTTGGATAAAAGCTGTGCCTCAGGAAATCCACCGCTTGTAACGTATTCTTGGTATCCCCTGCGGATCTTTGCAGACTTGGAAGACGTAAGCATTGCCTTTTCATCATGAGCTATCTTCTTGTAATCCAGTGATTCAGATAGCGAAAAGGGCATGATCATTTTGGATAAGTATCTTCCGCCAAGAGCCTTCTCCATCTCCGAACTAAGCATTTTGGCATTGCTTCCCGTAATATACACGCGCTTCTTCTGATCAGCCATTCTTCTGGCAAAGTGTTCCCATCCGTCTATGATCTGAATCTCATCGAAGAAATAGTATATGTCTTTTGCATCCGATAATTCATGCGCCGTCTCAACAATATCATTAAAATTTTCCTTCTTGAAGTCCAAGAGTCTGTCGTCTTCAAAATTTACGTAAACGATCTGTGACCATTCACAGCCTCCTTCAACAAGTTCCCTTGCAATCTTATACAAAAGAGTAGATTTTCCCGCTCTTCTAAGCCCCACCAAAATATAATTGACATTCTTTTCAAAGAAATAATTCCGTTCGATGATCTCAGCGTTTTGTATTATCTCAATCTGCTCTAAAATAACCTGTTTCAATACGTTATGATTCATGTCCACCTCCATCTATCGTTTCAGCACGATGTTTTGAATCGATTTTATCGTGTGTAGGCGATAATGTCAATGTTTTTTTTATCGTATGTAAACGCTCTTATAGTGTCAGGCCCGTCGTTTTGGATTCAAAAGACGGCGGAATCCTAAAAAAAAATCCGGTGCCTGCGGGGTATACTCGCAAGCACCGGAAGGAAATTGTCTGACAATGAGACTATGACCCCGTCCCGGGGTCTCAAAAAAATGAGACTATGACCCCGTCCCGGGGTCTCATTATGGATATTTTCTCTTTTTGAAATCAGCAGGGGTGATACCCTCTTTTTTTCTGAACACAGTGCTGAAATATCCCGGATCGTTGAAGCCGCACCTTGCCGAGATCTCCGAAACTAACAGATCGGTCTCGCGCAGGAGCCTTTTGGCTTCTGATATTCTGATACCCGTAAGATAATCCCCCGGCCTCATCCTAAGCGTCTCCCGGAAAAGCCTGCAGAAGTGCTGCGGCGTAATGTCCAGCATCTGAGACAGGAAGACAAAGGAAAAATCCTGTGAATAATGATCATGCATAAACCTTAATGCAGGCAGCAGCATGCTGAGCTTTTTGCTTCTTGCACCGGCCATATCCTTTTCCATACCTCGGTGGAATTCGAGCAGACAATCATACACAAGTCCCGAACAGGAATAGCCGCAGTAAAGAATATCCGTCCTCTGCGAAATGACCATTCTGTCAAAAATCCTCTCGAGCCCTCCGTCGTTGCCACTTACGACCACCGGTCCGTTCATGCCAAGTTGTTTAAGCGTCTCCCCGCAGGCAAAACCGTCAAAGGCGATCCATCTGACCTCCCATGCATCACCCTCGGGGTAATATTCATGTTCACTTTCCTTCGGAAGAAAAACACAGTCGTTTTCTGCAAGGATCATCTTTTCATTCCCGTATTTCAGTATCCCTCTGCCCTTTATGCCAAAAAGGATCTGATGCCACTGATATCCGTCCGGCCTCTGTATATGTCCCTGGTATTCGCTTCCGCCGATCCCCGCCAGGAAAAAAGGCAGCTGCTCCGCCTCCGGATAATATGGATATATGCTCTCTTCTATCTTCATACTTCGCCCCTTCCGATCTTGCTTTTGATCTTAATATGCTTTGTTTAATCTCACGGTCAAACCCGAAGATCCTTTTATTTTGTTTTTTGATAACTATCCGAGTTCATGCGGGGCATGACTCGTCCGGTCATTCCTGCATGGTTCTGAATAGTTACGTTTTTTGAACATTTTTTCAGCTGAAAAAACTAAAAATCCAATGTTGTCTTTTTGCAGAATTCTGTTTTATTATATACTACAAATGATGGAGGTGCAACAGTATGAGAAAAACAAATCATTTAATATTATTAACATTATTTGCAGCCGCGTCGATGCTTTACGGATGCTCGGAGTCATCCTCGGGCAACATTCCCGATACAACAAGTGCTTCCGTAGCTGAAAGCGTGCCCCAAAGTACAGTTTCTGAAACGACCACGGCAGTCGAAACGATAACAGCTACAGATGAGACCGAAGCCGACGTTACCACCGAGGAGATCAAAGAAGAGGAACTGACATACATGGAATACTGCAGCAAAATGATATCGGAAATGCCCCCGGAGCAGGTCTTAAAACAGCGGGACGGTGTGACCTATCCGCATTTTGAAAAGCACTATTATTATTCGAATACCGCCGAAAGAGACACACCTGTAAATGTACTGCTGCCCTCTGCTCTGACTGAGGGCAGGAAATATCCGGTACTTTACATCCTGCATGGCTATTATGACAACGAGGACTGGATGACAAGAAGCACGGTTCACATTTCCGAGATGCTGCAAAACCTGATAAATGAAGGTCTTGCAGAGGAGATGATAATAGTATGTCCTTACATTTTCACCAGCAAAGACATGCAGTACTGCACAGGTATGGACACAGACAATACATTGGCGTACGACAATTTCATCAATGATATGATGACCGACCTCATGCCCTTTATCGAGGAGAATTTCCCGGTCGCAAAAGGGCGCGAAAATACTGCCATAACCGGCTTTTCGATGGGTGCCAGGGAATCTTTGTATATCGGTTTTACACACCCGGACAAATTCGGGTTCATAGGTTCTGTCTGCACGGCACCGGGGTTAGTGAACGGGACCGGTTGGCCCTACAACCTTGAAAAAGATCAGTTCTGTTTCAGCGACAATGCTCCGGAGCTACTGCTTATCAGCGCGGCGGAAAACGACGGCGTTGTACGTGACAATCCGAAAAACTATCACAAAATGCTGACCGACAACGGCACAAAACACCTGTGGCACACAATGTCAGGAACCGGACACGATGCGAGCAGCGTGACTCCGCACCTTTACAATTTCCTCCGCATGATCTTCAGGGGCAGCCGGATCGCCGAGGCCTCCCTAAGACAGATGACCGATCCCGCATCAATAGTTCCCGCTTCCGCATACAAATTTGAAAAGATCGCCTTTGACGGCGCCGAAAAGCAGGAATGCCACATACTCTTCGAGGCTGAAAGTGCCGAAGAAAAAGATGGTGTTTCGATAAAGGCCGACTACGAAGGCTTTTCGGGCGAAGGATATGCGGATATTTCCGACAACACTGCCTTCAGCCTGACCGTCAATATCCCTGCGAGCCAGTATTACAAGCTTACTGTCCGCCACCGGGCCGGCAGCCACAAGGAGAACCCTCTGCTCTTCAACGGCCTTAAGGCAATGGATATCTATTCGGAAAACGGTGACTGGCAGGAAGCTGTGGCAGACGGAGTATATCTTGAAAAAGGCGAAAACAAGATCACTCTCGGCGAAGGCTGGAGCTGGTTTTCACTTGACATCATTCTGATAGAAAACGGCGACCCCATCCCGGATGATATATACGTTCACACCGCCGAACGCCTAATAAACCCTTATGCAAATCTTAAGACACAGAACATTTATCAATATCTTAAAGCCGTATACGGCAAACGCATTCTTTCGGGACAGTGCACCAATTACGGTACCAACACAGAAACTGATGCCATATATCTGGCCTATGACAAATATCCCGCAGTAAGGACCTTTGACTTTATTTTTGATTCGTACAATTACTGCAAAGGAAGGCCCAAGGGCAAAGATGTCGATCTTGCAATTGAATGGAGCAAGGAAGGCGGACTGGTCGTATTTGACTGGCATTGGCATGCTCCTCTTGGCCGTGCAGAATTCTATACCGAAAAATGTGAATTCAAACTCAGCGATGCAGTTACCGATATCGACATAGCAACTCTTCCGTTTGAAGAAGTGCAGCAGCTATGCAAAGACGGAAAGATCAGCAAGGAATGCGTTGCCATAATCCGGGATATTGACAACATATCATCCTTTATGCAGCGCATGGAGGATGAAAACGTGACCGTTATGTGGCGACCGCTTCATGAGGCAAGCGGCGGCTGGTTCTGGTGGGGCGCATCGGGAGTCGATTCATATAAATGGCTTTGGAAGCTGATGTATCACCGAATGACAGACTACCACGAACTTGACAACCTCATCTGGGTCTGGAATGCTCAGTCAGCCGACTGGTATCCCGGAGATGAATACTGCGATATCTGTGCCATAGATATATATAATCAGGCACATGATTACGGAGCAAGCCCAAGCAAATTTACAGAAGTATCCGAATGGGCAAAGAACGGAAAGCTTGTTACCATGAGCGAATGCGCCACGATGCCGGACCCTGAGCTGATAGTCCGCGACAATGCTTACTGGCTGTGGTTCGCTGTATGGAACTGGGATTATATCGTTAAAAACGGCACTACTACCCTTTCCGATGCATTTACCTCCTTTGACATGATGGAAAAGGTATATAACAGTGAAGCTGTTATAACGAGGGAACAGTTGCCGAAATTCTGATAATTGAAATGAACGACCGCATGTATCCTGTCACATGCGGTCGTTCATTATAATTTTGTTTTTGACTAAAAAACAGCCCCTGTTCCTGTTTATGCTTTTGAAAGATTAGAAACGACCTCGATGTAGCGGTGAAGCATGGTCGCTGCATCCTCTCTGGTCAGATTGTCCTGAGGTTTAAAGAGGCTCTTGTTGCCAATGATGCCATTTTCGTATCCCCAGTTGACTGCTTCCACTGCCCAGGTGGAAATCTTATTACTGTCTGCAACAGCTTTGTATGTCGCATCTGAATCCGGGGTGATGTCGTAGCCGGAAGTCTTGGCCCATCTCCACAGAATTAACATGAACTGTTCGCGGGTGATATCGTCTGCAGGGCCAAACATTCCCTTATCAGGACCTGCTGTATAGCCTGTGATCACGCCGTTAGCCTTGGCCCATACTATGGCATTGTATGCCCAGTGCGAAGGCTTTTTAACATCGGGGAAAGGATTCCCGTCCGAATTCACTGCAGGCGAGCCTGCATAGCGGTAAAGAAGGGTCGCAGCCTGTTCTCTGGTGAGATAAGCTCCTACGCCGAACAGATCGGGTTTGAGGCCTGTCATAATGTTGTGGTCATACAGGAACTGAAGATGCCGGTAGTAGTATGGCTTTCTTCCGTTGTTCTTTGCAATGATCTCTTTAACGTCTTTATATGGAAGTTCTTTTTCAGAAGCGACCCACTTTGCATAGAGCGTGGTCTCCTGCCACATGACGGTGTCGGTATCAAAATTCCAGAGATACTCTTCATCATACTCTTCATCCTCATACCAACCTGCGAAGGAATAGCCTTCCTTTTCAGGATCGGCGGGTTTTGTTACATTTGAACCGTAAGAAAGTCCTGTTACAGGCAAGACTTCAGATCCGCCCTTGCTGTCGAAGAGCACTTTGCCATATCCGATCGGCCCGAAATCAGTATCTCCGACCTCAGAGTCTGCAACAAAGATCTTTACGGCTATATATTTTCCGCAATCGTCAGCGGTGAATGTATAGGTATTTTCCTGTACTCCCGCTATTTCGGTAAGGTTGCTCTGATAAGAGTCATCATCATAATAGGTTCTGTCATCCCTGTACCATTTATAAGTATAATCATTTTTTTCAGGGTAGGGTCTAACTGTAAGTGTTGCACCCACCAGATCGCTGTCAAAATCAAGCTCAGTGTAATCGATCGTGGTGTGTACCGGTGTATTTACTGCATCACCGGCCTTGTAATTTGCAGTTTCGCTTATACGTGTATAAACATCATACTCTGTTGCAGCGGACAGATCCTCGAATGCTACAAGATAGTCGTTGCCGGAATCCGGAACTGTTTTGTTTTCCCAGCTTTCCGGCGTTACATTTGTACCTTTTAGAACAATGATATATTCCTGTCCGGCTGTGCCGTGAACGCAGATAAGGTCAGATGAACATACTACAAGTTCAGCCGGAACAGCTTCAGATAAAGGATCCGCCTTGTTTACCGTCAGCGTCGCGCTGGTTTCCGCGCCCGCCGCGTAGGTCTCCGTGGCGGCGGTGCTCACCTTGACGGTAAACGTGCCGCATTTCGTGACGGTCAGCTTGCCCGTCTGCGCGTCAAAGGTTCCCTCGCCTGTGCCGTTCTCCGCGGCGTAGGTCGCATAGCCCGCGCCTTCGGTGATGGTGAACATCCCATCCACGGGAATGGCGATCCCATCCGCGGAATAATCGACGCTCTTATTTGTCGGCGTGATCGTCACCGGGTTCAATGCTGTCTTAGTGAATGTGTAGGAGATGCCCAGCGTGCCGTCGTCATTCTTCGTGACGGTGGCTGTCTGTCCGTTTACGGTTGCGGCTACAGTATCGGCAAACGCATAATTCGTATCCGCTGCCGCCGTCACGGTGGCCTTGTACACGGTGGCATAGGCCGCCTTGCCATCCTGCGGGGCAACGGGATCCCAGGTGATCGCGCCCTCGCCGGCTATGGTGACATGCTCTGTGGTGGAGGCCGCGGCCGTGTCAAGCGTCGCTGTCGCCGTAGGAGCCGTGATGTCCGTCACGGCCACGCTACTGATTGTGATGGGCGCGATGGTGTAGCCCACAGAGGCGATACAGTTATTAACCGTGATTTTAGCCAGATAATTCCCCGCGCTGGTGGGCGCGGCGGTCAGAGGCTGGTCGCCGTCCGTTTTGTATTCGCCATCCCGAATTTTCGCGTTCCAGTAAATAATGCTGCTTGCCTGCACGTTCAGCCCAGTGGCGGTGTTGAAGTCCGTAAGCCCGGTCAGGGTCGCTGATGCGCTGATGCCCTCGCCTGTCTGGCCGTAGGTGGTCAAGGTTGGTTTTACGATGGTCAGGGTAACGGCGTGCTTGTGCTGCTCGGTCCCGTCGTCCAGCGTGCAGCCGTCCGCATTGCAGGTCGCCGTAATGGTCGCGCCGCGTACGGAGTAGGTGAAGTCGTGGGTGTGGGCAGGTGCTTCATGCACAGCAAATGTTACGTTGGTACCGTTGAGTGATTCCACATATATGCCGTCGGAAGTGTCAGTTACTGGCCAATAGCCACCATCATAACCATCTACTCTACTTCCTTTGGCACCAAAAAATGATCCACTCTTTCTTTTTAAGAGGTAGTAAGCACCAGTCTCTGATTCAGTAATATCAAACATACCGATATTAGCTCTTACCAATGTATATGGCATATTATTTGGATTAAGATATGCTCCATCCGCAATTTGATACATTGTAGTCGAATTGATGGTATCGCCCAGATGAAGTACATCTCCCTGTTTCAGAGATGTAAATTCTGACGCATACGCCGTCAAACTCATGCCGGGAAGCAGTCCCAACATCAGCGTGAGGGTGAGTAATACCCCCAATAATCGTTTCATTTTCATTCTCATAAGCTGTCTCCTCCTAAAATCATAATAAGCACTTCCACGACTAGTACGAACACTTATATATATATATATATATGTATGTATATATTATAACAAAATCTGACGTTGAGCGCAAAAAAAATTTGAAGAAATATTTGTAAAGAAAATATGAAGAAATATTATAAAAAACGGGCAGTCATACCACCTTTTTCACAGTGATATGCTGCCCTGTGTTCCCACTCACACTTCGACCTCCACGGTCACACCTGCCTTGAAATTGTGGTGTTTGACACTCTAAACTTCTAACCGATTGATGTTCGCCTATGCAATCAAAGGAGTCGTGTTAGCAATCACTCTACGCATTGGCAAGTTCCTCCAAAAATTCCTTTTCATCATCAAAATGGAATATTGAAACACCATTCTCGCTGAGGAATCTAATAAAGGATCCCTTATCCATACCTGCTATCTGAGCAGCATAACCCAAAGATACTCCTTGATGCACATAATAGCTCAAAGCTGTATATTTCTTAATAAACTGTAGTGCCTCTTCCTCACTCTGCCTAGTGTCATATAATATTTCATTTGGAATACTAAATGCTATTTTACACATTATATTCTCCTTTCAGCCACACCTTACAGACCTATCTATATCAACAATGCATATGATGATAGACGCACACATTGGTGCCTGACACTCTAAACTGAAAGCTTACTGCCTAGATGCTTTTTCATGCTTGTAGGCAGTATTTATTCCGCCCTGAGCAAAAAGTGACCAATAGTCATTATGAGACTCTGACTCCGTCCCGGGGTCTCATTTTAATCTCTGAAATGAATATCCCGTCCTTTTTCTTTCATAGACGCTTTTATAGCTGCCTTGTCCTCATACATCAGTCTGTCCGCACGGCGCACGGCATCTTCTATCGATTCATCTTTTTTTCTTTCTGTAAAACCAAGTGCGCAGGAATATCCTTTTTTTTCAACGTCTGCCCTGATATTATCCACAACTGACTTTACTTCATCGATACTCTTATTCCGGAAAAGCAGCAGGAACTCGTCACCGCCTATCCTGTATACAGAACTGCCTGTGCCATTATCCCATAATATCTCTCCTATGGTCTTAAGCGCCTTGTCACCGGCTTCGTGGCCGAAATTGTCATTCAGATATTTAAGTTCATTAAGGTCTGCCGACACAACAGCCGATACCTTGTCACCTATTGCAATATCGCGGTAATAGCTCTGTCTGTTCAAAAGCTTGGTAAGAGGATCTATCTTTGCCATATGAATGTACATATAAAGATAGTACAAAACTATGGCTGCAACCATCATTTCAGCGTAATCATTTTCGGTCTCAAAAGCCTTCAGAAGATATACACCCAAAAGCGGTCCGACCACTATATATCCGCCCACCAGTCTGTCCGCTCTCGAATACTTTCTGAAAAAAAGAATATTGTTAACAAGAAACACCAATGCATAAAATGATATGATCACATACGGCCAGTATTTGAGCGGCCCCGCCGCATAAACATTTTCTTCGTGGAAATAACATACAAGATGCGTCTGCTGGGATGTGAAGTACAGCGGTACGCTCAATATAGCAGGCATAACCAACAAGGCGAATATTTTACGTGGTATGATCTTGTCCGATATGACATTCATCATTACTATGATAAGGAACGGATAAACCGAATATACCGTATATGTCAGTATGGGACGCCAAATGCTCAGCTTTTCAAATGTCTGTGTCCACTTTTCAAGCGAAAAGCATACAGTCTCTAATAGCAGCAGAAGAAGCACAAGAGTTGTCCTGTGCCGCATCCTGCCGGATATATGCGCGCTTATCTGAATGATGATAAGAAGGCCTATCGTTACCATAAACAAAATATAATTGTCTGCAAGATATCTTATCATGTTTTGTCGTACACCTCCCTTTCCTCATCAAGGTCCACACCATACCAGCTGTACCTTGCCTTCTCGTAGCACATTGGTGCCTGACACTCTATACTGAAAATAAAATGTTTTCCCGAAAATGTCAAATGTTTTCTCTTGTTTTTTCACGAATTTCAAAAATGTTTAGGTCTATTTGCCCCGGAGGTGTCGGAATATGCCGTAAAATAAAAATCCGGTGCTCTCAAGGTATCTCCCCGAAGCATTACATGCCATACACTACGGTACCCCTACACCCGGGTGCTATCTTTTTTTTCTATTTCATTATTAATTTCCTTAGCCACGGATGAAAGCACCATCTCCAAATACTTATCCGGCTCGTCGTATGTTTCTTCCATTTTTCTGTATTCATTCAAGGATGTTATAAGTCTCTTAATCGACCATGAATATTTGTTAATAGCAAGGAAAAAACCATTTTCAGATGGCCGACCCGGATGTTCAATATATCTTCCGATAGACATAAAGTTTTCATAGTAACTAATAACGCCCAACTTCCATAAAACATAGATACAATTCACTATTTTTCTTCCTTCATCCGGTACCGCTTTAACAAATGATATGTTTTCATCGCCGTTATACAATCGTTCAATGCTGACCTCTAACGCTTTAGCTATTTTAGCAATCGTTATAAGATTGGGAATCTTCTTTGAGTTCTCGTATGCACTCAACGTAGAACTAGATATTTCGCACATTTTTGCCAGTTTATCCTGAGAATAGCCTAATTCAAGCCTTACTTCCCTTATATTGCCACCGATTTGCTCCTCATAATTATTCATATGTTCGTTATTCCTTTCCCATTCAACTTATATTCAACCATCATTAAATCACTTTAACGATAGTTGAATAGCTATTAAATCATCATCTAATATGGCTTATACCACATTTATGAAATCAACGCAACATAAAATTTAGATAAAGTGGGAAGTTTTTTACTCTCATTTTCTGTTGGATAATATACGCAGAAAAGATTTTTTCTCAATCTTAGTCTTGAAAAATGAAACGGAGGACATTATTATGGAAAAAAGAAAAAACATTAAACCACCACGTGAAACAGTTAATGCCAAAGTGCGTTCCGGTTGCAAAGACATTTGGAATGCTTTTATGGTAGAAGGTGCGGCATTTGGAAAACATGATATTCCATTCTGCCCGAACACCACATCAGATATCCCAGTAGATCAAGTCACTTGGGCAGAAGCCAAAGATATTCATAAAAAACACATAGCACATAAAGATGGTGACTATTTTGTTAATGCTTATATCAACTGGTACATCGATGATTACAAATTCGATAACATAGGAGGTATTTGGTATAATTATAACTATGCTCTGAAGGTAATCCGTCATTTTGCCGGAATTATCACTCCGGACTTCAGTACTTATCAGGATTTTCCATATCCAATAAAGATCATTGCAACATATAGAATGCGTGCATTCGGATACTGGGTTGGAAAGCAGGGTGTACGTGTAATAAACAATGTTCGCTGGGGTACCGAAGAAACATTTGATTACTGTTTTGAAGGCATCCCCAAAAACAGTATTGTTTCGATAGGAACAGTCGGTGGTGGTCCTAGAAAGCTTATTGACAGGGATAGGTTTATCGCCGGTCTTTTTAAGATGGTCGAAGTACTTGCCCCACATACTATTTTAATATATGGGGCAGCAAACGGCGATTGCTTTGACGCATTACGAAAACGCGGTATACGCATCATTTCCTACCAAAGTAGAACTGCAAGAGTCTATGAAGGGAGGAAATGCTATGAGTAAAGGATTTAGCGGTCTTTTCGAAAGAACTTCCGGTTCCTTATATGCAGAAATATGGAACACATCCATAGTTTGGAAGTATATAGAAGCAACCCAGGATGACTACGGAGGAACTACTCTTCCTAAATCATTCAACATCGATACCCCAAACGGGAAGATGTGGACTCATGGAAATGCCACAAAGCATATGCATGAGGCAATTATTTCCTTAAAGGATGACCCAAGAATAAAGAGTTCAAATCCCAAGCTATACACACAGTTTATTCTATTTGACTACTGGAAATCACTAAGCACCGCTGTTAAAAGTGAAATAAAGTACGAAAAGATAATAAATTCCGGGAACTGGGAGTTCATTTTTTCAAAGCCACGAAAACAGGGGGATAACCCAGTAATAAAGCACGCTAGGCTCAAAAAAACATTGCAATAATTAGGAGGCATCCCATGAATTATAATTTTAACACATCAGCCGGTATAAATTCCACTTTTATATCTGAAGACTATTTTCCGGCCATAGTACAATTCTCTTCCGAGGAATTAAATAACAATTTCATAGAATTCAAATATCATGACTCAGATATGTTTGAGTTGGTGTCAGATTCTAAAACCGATGAAATCAAACAATTTACACTAACATTATGTAATCATTTTGAAGAAGTTAATGATCACATGCATGTTCCTGATGCTGAAAAAGGGATAATGTTTTTAGGCAAAAGCGAAACGATCAACTGCGATTGTTTTGTAATGCGCATTTACAAAGACGGACTCTTTATAAATGTATCCTCTAAGAATGCCAGTAAGTTTTTTAAGTGTGGTCAGCTTATATTTGCTTTTGATGAAGCAAACACACTTGTTGCTTTATATGTTACAGAGTTGTCGGAAAAAGATATCTCTCACGTTTTACGAGAGGTACATTCCAATTTATAATCGTAGTTACTATCAGCCGCCTGCGGATAACCCCCGGCGGCTGATGCATAACTTATCAAATACTACGCTCATATTATCTTCCAATATAACGGTCTATCGTTTTATCCCGGCAGATGGGAAATAACTTCATTAATAATTTTTTCTGAGGCTGCGCCGATTATATCAAGGCCGGTCGCTTTGATCAGCTCTATATTCTCAATTCCATAGAAGCTCTGCGCAAGAGTTTTTATATAACCAAATCCAAACTCCTCCGGAACATAGCTTCCCCCTGCTGTCATGACATAATACAATTTTTCTGCTTTGCATAGGCCTTTGGGAAATCCCTCAGGTGTATATTCAAAAGTGATGCCCAGTACGTTTATGGCCTCGATATACTGTTTTAGCATCGCAGGGAAAGACAGATCCCAGTATGGCGCCGCTATCACAATGGTATCTGCCCGGGAAAATTGCCTGGCGAGGGCAAACATGGCATTTTCATATTCCCCTTTTGCAATAAGGCTATCCCTCTTTTTAAGATATGCCTCATCCGTAACATCAAAGGAAATCTCCGCAAGGGATACACGGATCGGCTCTTCATTGAGCTTTTTCAAAAGAGCTTCCGCAAGTTTCTTGGTTCTTGAGTCTTCTCTAACACAAGCATCCACAAATAAAATCATTTTTCACTCCTCCAAACTAATGATGGGTCTTAAAAAAAATGAGACTATGACTCCGTCCCGGGGTCTCACTTCTTTTATAATAATACCAATAATCTGCACCTATATCAACGGATTATAGTTTGTTTATCTGTTGCAGGTACATGTTTTTGTTGCCTGACACTCTAATCTTTGGAAATATAAATAACTACAAGCATCGGGCGCGCAGGACATATTGATTTGTATGAAAAAATATGATATATTGTTGTTAGAGAAATTTGTTAGATACTACCGTGCAAATTTCAGCTATCCACGGAGGAAGGAGTCTATATGCCTACAGATCTTTTAATAAAAGAAGTTGAATCTTTATCACAAGAACACAAGCAGGAAGTTTATGACTTTATTTTATTCCTTAAGTCTAAAAATGATAATAACAAAAAAAACAAAAAAAGAGTGCTCGGCATATGGGATAATGAGCATTTCTTCATGGCTGATGATTTCGATAATACACCGGATTGTTTTAAGGAGTATGTATGAGATATTTGCTTGACACCCACACATGACTCTGCTAACCAAAGACGGAAATATAGTCAAATACAATGTTAAAACGTTGTGGTAATAAGATTTTCTCCCTGAAACTGTCATATATTCAGACTGTTTCAGGGAGATGTTTTTTGTAACTATGGTGGCAGGGCATTCTTAAAATCAGTTTTTGGCAGCCATCACTTCTGCGGCGATCATAAGTGCCAAGGTGAAGATTGGCCAGCCAATACAAGTATTTGATGGTACTCATAATATCTCCTGGGTATTGCGTGATGTGCCCGGCTCTGAATGGGCTTGGCTCTAAAAAAAATATTGTATCACATTATTTTATTGGCTTCAATTGGATTAGGGCGCAGCGGAGGGGATAACTTGCTTTTTAACTTGCTTTTTACTGTCTGGAGGTTTATTCGCCCCTACAGGCAGTAAAGATTTCTTAAAATTTACTGCCTGTAGGCTTATTCGGCTCTGCAGGCAGTAAATATTTCTTAAAGCTTACTGCCTAGATGCTTTTTCATGCTTGTAGGCAGTATTTATTCCGCCCTGTGCCAAAAGTGACCAATAGTCATTATGAGACTCTGACTCCGTCCCGGGGTCTCATTATGTCTACCCTCTTCTTCCACCGTTCTCGGCGGCCTTGAAATTGTAGATAGGTTTGATGATCTTATCTACGGTAACGGTGTCTTTTATGTGCTTCAAGATGTCTTCCATGGGCTTATATACCATGGGGCATTCGTCGAGGGTATCTCTGGTAACGGTTGTGGTAAATATACCTTCCATGGACTTTTGAAACTCGCTTAGGGTGAAGTTATTAAATGCCTCGGACCTGCTCATGAGTCTTCCGGCTCCGTGAGGGGCGCTGCAGTTCCAGTCTTCGTTGCCGAGGCCGGTGCATATGAGGCTCCCGTCACGCATGTTCATGGGGATGAGAAGCCTTTCGCCTTTCTTTGCGGAGACTGCTCCTTTGCGAAGGATCATGGCGTCTATGTCCACATAGTTGTGAACTGTCGTAAAGCTGTCCTCTTCCGTTAGCTTCATCCCGTCAAGTATTACTTCTTTCATCACAGTGCGGTTCAGATCGGCAAAGGCCTGCATGAAAGCCATGTCATGCAGATAATCCTGCATGGAATCTCCGCTCAGGTAAGCAAGCTCGTATGGAATATCGCTTTGGTTCTTTCCTCCGCATTCTTTGTAAGCGAGTTTCTGATAATACTCTGCTACCCGAAGTCCTAAGTTCCTGCTTCCGGAGTGTATAACGAGGTAGAGGTTGCCATCTTCATCTTTATCAACCTCGATGAAATGATTACCTCCGCCCAGGGTTCCGAGGCTTTCCGCAGCTCTTCTTATGTCTATCTTCTTGACACATCTAAGATCATATATGTCAAGCCTTCCGTGGCTTCTGTGCGGCCTCTGTCTTACCTCGCGGCCGCAGGGAATATTCTGCTTGATAAAGCTGTCTAGCTTGGGAAGATCTATCTTTTTCTCCTTCAGCCTTACAGCCAGCATACCGCAGCCGATATCCACTCCGACCACATTCGGGATGATAGTATCCTGCACCGTCATGGTCGTGCCTATGGTGCAGCCTTTGCCCGCGTGAACATCCGGCATTATGCGTATCTTTGCGCCCTGCGAGCACACTTGGTCGCAGAGGGCTCTTATCGAGCCCTCCGCCGAAGACTCGAGGGTGTCCGTAAATATTTTGGCTTCGCCGTATTTTCCTTTTATTTCCATTTTTTGTTCCTCTTTTTTTTGTTTGGTTTGTATCTTGCATTGTAGCACATAAGGGATACTAAAAAGGGGATATGGGCCCCCTAACGACATTTACTTTAATCACTTTTGTCAATATTATCAATATCCTATTTTATGTGTTTACCGCCCACAGGGCTGTTGGTGCTTGTGGGCGGTACGTTTTTTGAATTTCCTACCGCCCACAGGGCTGTTGGTGCTTGTGGGCGGTACGTTTTTTAAATTTTCTACCGCCCACAGGGCTGTTGGTGCTTGTGGGCGGTACACCATGAAACTTAATGGTACCGACACCCATAAAATTGACAAATAGTCATTATGAGACTCCGACTCCGTCCCGGGGTCTCATTTAATAATATCAATATCCAAAAGCCTCTTCTCCGCCTTGCTTGCGTAATCATCTTCCGTGCCATACTTTTCGCGTAAGACTTCGTTAAACTTTGCGGCTTTTTTGTAATACTCCACAGCCTTTTCCATATCACGCGATACGCCGAGGCCTTGGTCGTATAGACAGGCGTAGTTATACAGGCCGCAGGGGTTTCTTAGGCCGGATTTTTCAAGGCAAGTCTTTGCCTTTTCGTAATCACCAAGTCTGATATAGATGCTGCCGAGGCAGTCGTAACCGAAGCTTTCGCCTTTTTCGGCGGCGGCTTTGTAGTACTTTGCGGCGGAATTAAGGGAACCTGCGATATCGGTTTTATTGTTGCTTTCTGCGAAGTCGCCGGCTAAAATAAGGCCGGCAGATTCTACATCTGCGCCGTTATCATATGCAAGGGCGTAATAACGGCCGGCTTTATTAAGATCTGTTTCAAGATGATCGCCTTCAAAGTACATGCGGGCAAGGGCAAGGCAGGCGGCAGCGTCACGCGACAAGGCGGCCTCCAAATAGCATCTGTAGGCCGCTTCCATATCTCCTTTTTCTTCGTGCTGTGCGCCGATTTGATAGATCAGACTGTTGTTCATAAG
>JAEEGF012185884.1_pt1 | contig 21442 bp, 14 predicted proteins | sample 9134171 | NCBI WGS metagenome assembly JAEEGF01 (sample SAMN16246542, study PRJNA631951) | gut metagenome | biome: gut microbiome; feature: rumen; material: AP-attached | host: Bos | place: Iran: Karaj | collected 2018-10 | reverse complement strand
TTTAATTCGTCATCATCAAGCTCCGAGAAGTCATAGCTTGTAAGGCAGTCCACGTGCTGTTCCAGTGAGCGGATGGCCTTCATCATGGCTCCTTCGAAATTGGTGCAGATACTCATTACTTCGCCGGTGGCCTTCATCTGTGTTGTGAGGGTTCTCTTGGCGGTAATGAACTTGTCGAAAGGAAGCCTTGGGAACTTGACTACGCAGTAATCAAGAGCCGGCTCGAAGCTTGCATAGGTCTTGCCTGTAATGGCATTCTTGATCTCATCCAGGGTGTAGCCAAGAGCGATCTTGGCAGCAACCTTGGCGATGGGGTAACCTGTCGCCTTACTTGCAAGGGCCGATGAACGGCTTACTCTGGGGTTAACCTCGATTACGCAGTACTCAAAGCTTGTGGGATGAAGGGCGAACTGAACGTTACAGCCGCCGGTGATCTTAAGCTCATCGATGATATTAAGAGCTGCGCTTCGAAGCATCTGGTACTCTTTGTCTGAAAGAGTCTGGGAAGGAGCCACAACGATTGAGTCTCCGGTGTGAACGCCGACAGGGTCGATGTTCTCCATGTTGCAGACTGTGATGCAGTTGCCTGCTGAGTCACGCATTACCTCGTACTCGATCTCTTTCCAGCCGGAGATACATCTCTCAACAAGAACCTCGTTGGCTCTGGAAAGTCTCAGACCATTTTCAAGAATCTCCTCACACTCTGCCTGATTGTGAGCGATACCGCCGCCGGATCCTCCCAGGGTAAAAGCGGGACGAAGCACAACAGGATATCCGATCTTGGAAGCAAAAGCAACGCCGTCCTGAACGTTGTGAACTACCAGGGAAGCTGCGCAGGGCTCGCCGATGCGCTCCATGGTATCCTTGAATTCCTGTCTGTCCTCAGCCTTTCTGATGGTCTCCGCTGTGGTTCCAAGGAGCCTTACATTGTGGGACTTGAGAAATCCTGACTCATCAAGCTCCATACCAAGGTTAAGTCCTGCCTGTCCTCCAAGGGTTGGAAGGATTGAGTCGGGCTTTTCCTTTTCAATTATCTGTTCAAGGACCTTCACTGTAAGGGGCTCGATATAAACCTCATCAGCGATGTCCTTATCTGTCATGATTGTGGCAGGGTTGGAGTTGACAAGAACAACCTCGATGCCCTCTTCCTTAAGGGAGCGGCATGCCTGGGTTCCTGCGTAGTCAAACTCCGCAGCCTGTCCGATTACAATAGGTCCTGAACCGATAACCAGAACCTTTTTTACATCTTTTTTCTTTGGCATCAGTTCTTACCTCCGTTTTTTCCTTTTTCCATCATCTGAATGAAACGATCAAATAAATAGCTTGAATCCTGTGGTCCGGGGCATGCTTCGGGGTGGAACTGAACTGTGAAGATGTTCTTTCCCACATAGGCAAGGCCCTCATTGGTGCCGTCGTTAACATTTATGAAAGCAGGCTCAGCTACTGTCTTATCAAGCTTGTCCATATCCACAACATAGCCGTGGTTCTGGGATGAAATATATACTCTTCCTGTGGCGAGATCCTTGACAGGGTGGTTACCGCCTCTGTGGCCGTACTTCATCTTGAAGGTATCTGTGCCTGTTGCCAGTGCCATGATCTGATGTCCAAGGCAGATGGCAAAGATCGGAACGTCGCTGGCATATAATTTCTTAACTTCCTCGATCACCCCAACACACTCCTTGGGATCTCCGGGGCCGTTGGAAAGCATGATTCCGTCGGGCTCATCCTTAAGGATCTCCTCTGCTGTGGTGTTGTAAGGATATACTGTGACATCACAGCCTCTTGCCGCCAGGGAATCCGCAATGTTTCTCTTGGCGCCCACATCGAGAAGTGCAACCTTGAAGCCCTTGCCGTTGAGCTTTTTAACGATGGCTGGTCTCTTTTCTCTCCTGGACTTATCCCCGGCAAGACTTGCCTCATAGGCCTCCTTGTCAAAAGAAGCACTGCCTGATAAAGGTCCGTTCTCTGAAAGGTCGTTTACGCCCTTAACAAGGTATTTCTCCTTGCAGGAAACCTTGGAAACCACATCTCCTGTGGTGTAGGCGGAAAGTCTCTCCTTCACATCCTCGAACTTAAGGTTCTCATTGGTGGTGATCATTCCGTTCATGGTTCCCTTTTCACGAAGGAGTCTTACAAGCTTTCTTGTATCTATACCTTCAATTCCGGGAATCTCGTATTTTTCAAGAAACTCCTGAATTGACATATCACACCTGAAGTTGGAAGGAATATGAGAAAGCTCTCTAACAATGATTCCATCAACCCAGGGTCTTTCTGACTCCATATCATCAAGGCAGACTCCGTAATTACCGATCAGGGGATAGGTCATGCAGACCGCCTGTCCCGCATATGAGGGGTCTGTAAACACCTCTGTATATCCGGCCATGGATGTGTTAAAAACGATCTCGCTTACCACATCCTTGTCGGCACCTATATGTTTACCGGTAAAGATTGTTCCATCCTCTAAAATCAAGAATGCTTTCATAAAAACTCCTCCTGAATAATATACACATAACGATGATATACGGATTTCTACGCTTCGCTCTCGAAATCCTACAAGCATTCGGAAATCGCTATACTCACTTCGTTCGCATAGCTTTTTTCCTCATCCTTGTTCGGCTCGTAAGGTCGTGAATGAATTTGTGCAAGCACCTTCATTCACGACTTTACTCCCCTATATCATCTGAAGTATTTAACACCACTCTCAAAGATCTTAAGATCCTGCTCGCCGTAGATGTTTACTGCAACACCGTCGCCGCGACGCTCTGAGTGAGCCATCTTACCAAGACATCTTCCGTCCGGTGAAAGGATACCCTCAACAGACATGTAGGATCCGTTGATGTTCCACTCGTCATCCATGGTCACATTGCCATCAAGGTCGCAGTACTGGGTTGCGATCTGACCGTTCTCAAAGAGCTTCCTGAGAACATCCTCGGGAGCAACGAATCTTCCCTCACCGTGGGATGCAGGGTTGGTGTAAACTCCGCCGAGCTCTGCTCCTGTGAGCCAGGGTGAATTGTTGGATACAACCTTGATGTAAGCCATCTTGGAGATGTGTCTTCCGATGGTGTTATAGGTAAGGGTAGGTGAATTCTCATCCTGCCCTGTGATCTTTCCGTTAGGTACAAGGCCAAGCTTGATCATGGCCTGGAAACCGTTACAGATACCAAGTGCAAGTCCGTCTCTGTTGTGGAGAAGGTCCTCTACTGCTGCCTTGATCTCCTCATTCTGGAAGGCTGTTGCGAAGAACTTGGCACTTCCGTCAGGCTCGTCACCCGCAGAGAATCCGCCGGGGAACATGATGATCTGGGCATCTGAAATTGCCTTTTTAAACTCAGCAACAGACTCTGTGATATCCTGAGCATTTCTGTTTCTGAAGATCTTGGTCACTACGTTGGCGCCTGCTCTCTCAAAGGCCTGAGCACTGTCGTACTCGCAGTTGGAGCCGGGGAACACAGGGATAAATACGGTGGGCTTAGCTACCTTGTGCTTGCATACATAGATGCTGTCTGCCTTGTAAAGTCCGCTCTCAACAGGAGTCTTCTCAGCATTAACTGTTGAGTGGAATACCTTCTCAAGCTTGCCCTTCCAGCTTGCAAGAGCCTCTTCCATGGTAAGAACTGCTCCTGCTGCCTCAAAGGCTGCCTTATCTGTAACTTCACCGATCTCTCTGCTGCCCTCTGTCTTAAGAACCTCAGCCAGCTTATCAGCAGGAACCTCTGCAATGATGTCTGCGATATCGTTGGTGAAGAGCTCTTTTGCCTGGATAGAATCTGCAATCTTAACTCCAAGACCGTTACCGAATGCCATCTTGCTGACTGCTGCTGCGATTCCGTAAGCATCCTCAGCGTAAGCGGAAACGATGGCGCCGCTCTTCATAAGCTCATGGATCTCTTCGTAGAGCTTCATGATCTTCTCATAATCAGGAAGATCGAACTCGTCTTTTGCAATCTTGAACTGTACCAGCTTGTTGCCTGCCTTCTTGAGCTCAGGTGTAACAACGTCCTTGAGGCTTGCTACATCTACTGCAAAAGAAACCAGTGTAGGAGGTACGTTTATCTCATTGAAGGAACCTGACATGGAGTCCTTACCGCCGATGGATGCGATGCCGAATTTCATCTGGGCATCGAAGGCACCGAGAAGTGCGGTAAATGGCTGGCTCCAGCGTGTAGGATCCTCAGTCATTCTCTTAAAGTATTCCTGGAAGGTGAAGTGGAGCTTCTTGTAATCGCCGCCTGCAGCTACGATCCTTGCTACAGACTCTGTTACTGCAAAAGCAGCTCCGTGGTATGGGCTCCAGCTTGAAAGATATGGATCAAAGCCGTAGCTCATCATTGTTACTGTATCAGTCTTTCCTGATAAAACAGGAAGCTTGGCGATCATGGTCTGGGTCTCTGTAAGCTGGTACTTACCGCCGTAAGGCATAACTACTGTGCCTGCACCGATGGAGGAGTCGAACATCTCCACAAGGCCCTTCTGGGAGCATACGTTGAGATCCTCAAGTTCTCCCTGCCATGCTGCCTTTACATCGCCCTTTGAAAGAGCTGCTGCTGCGCTCTCTGATGCGATCTTGCCAAAATAGTTGTCTTCCTTGGAAGGAACCTCAACCTTAACGGTAGTCTCCTGATGAGCTCCATTGGTATCAAGGAAGGCTCTCTTGATGTCTACGATCTTCTTGCCTCTCCAGTTAAGAACAAGTCTGGGCTCCTTGGTTACAACCGCAACCTTAACAGCCTCCAGGTTCTCCTCTGCGGCGTAAGCCAGGAACTGCTCAGCATCCTTGGGAGCAACCACAACTGCCATTCTCTCCTGGGACTCGGAGATAGCAAGCTCTGTTCCGTCAAGACCTGCGTACTTCTTGGGTACAAGGTCAAGGTTGATATCAAGACCGGGAGCCAGCTCACCGATAGCTACTGAAACACCGCCGGCACCAAAGTCGTTACACTTCTTAATAAGCTCTGAAACCTCAGGTCTTCTGAAGAGTCTCTGAAGCTTTCTCTCTGTGGGAGCGTTACCCTTCTGAACCTCAGCTCCGCAGCTGGTAAGAGACTTGGAATCGTGAGCCTTGGAGGAACCTGTTGCTCCGCCGCAGCCGTCTCTTCCTGTTCTTCCGCCAAGAAGGATGATGATATCATCGGGATCTGCGCTCTCTCTGATAACGTGCTCCTGAGGAGCTGCGCCCATAACAGCACCGATCTCCATTCTCTTGGCTACATAGCCGGGATGGTAAACTTCCTTAACATATCCTGTGGCAAGACCGATCTGGTTACCATAGGATGAATAACCTGCTGCTGCGCCTCTAACCAGCTTTTTCTGTGAAAGCTTGCCCTTCATGGTCTCGGATACGGGAACTGTAGGGTCAGCTGCGCCGGTTACACGCATAGCCTGATATACATAGCCTCTTCCTGAAAGGGGATCTCTGATGGCTCCTCCCAGGCAGGTGGCAGCGCCACCGAAAGGCTCAATCTCTGTAGGATGGTTGTGGGTCTCGTTCTTGAAGAATACAAGCCAGTTCTCTGTCTCAGGTCCCTTGCCGTAATCCACCTCAACAGGCACAACAACAGTGCAGGCGTTATTCTCTTCAGATACTTCCATATCTGTAAGCTTGCCGTCAGCCTTGAGCTTCTTCATACCCATAAGGGCGATATCCATAAGGGAAATGAACTTCTCCTGCTTCTTCTCCTCTGTCTTGTAGAGGTCATCTCTTGCAGCAAGGTACTCATCATAGCTCTTCTTGATGGGAGCCTTGTAGAAGCCATCCTCGAACTCAACGCTCTTAAGCTCTGTTCCGAAGGTGGTGTGACGGCAGTGATCTGACCAGTAGGTATCAAGAACTCTGATCTCAGTCATGGTAGGATCCCTGTGTTCGTCATCATTAAAGTACTGCTGTATCCATTTGAAATCGTTGAAGGTCATGGCAAGGCCAAGGGACTCATAGAGGTCCTTAAGGCTCTTCTCATCCATGTCCTTGAAGCCGTCGAATACCTTGACATCCTCAGGCTCATCATAGTTCTCCACAAGGGTCTCGGGCTTTTCATCGGATGCAACTCTGCTGTCCACAGGGTTCATGGTGTAGTCCTTGATCTTCTCAAGTTCCTCATCAGTGACATTTCCGATGATCATGTAGGTAACCGCAGTCTTGATGACAGGCTCCTCATCACCCTTTATAAAACGAACGCACTGCTCTGCAGAATCCGCTCTCTGATCGAACTGTCCGGGAAGTGCTTCGATACTGAAAACCTTCGCACCCTGGGGCACCTCAATATTTTCTCTGTAAAGGACATCTACAGGGGGCTCGGAAAAAACTGTCCTGCAAGCCTTCTCAAAAACCTCATCAGAAACATTCTCAACATCATAACGGATGAATATTCTGACCTCTTCCACACTCTTAATTCCAAGATAACCTGAAATCTCGTGGCGCAGATCCCTTGCCTTACCTGCGAAGGGAGCTTTCTTTTCAACATAGATTCTTCTTACAGTGCTCATAAAATCTCCTCATTTCCTTATTACTTTGATGCTTTTTATTAAAATAAAAGCGCTTATTCTAAAGAAAAAATAAGCACTTTTAATTAATTACTAACTATTCATATCATCGGGCACTAACCCTTCTAAAACATACATTAATTCTCTATCAATGGCTTCCTCGGAAACGCCGATAGTCTTGGATAAGATCTTAAGCCCTTCCACCACGTACATAAGATTGCGAGCACAGCCAACAGGGTTCTCGCAATAGAATTCGCCGGTCTCAACACCGTTTTCGATAAGTTTCTCAACGATGCGTACAGCTGTATCAAATTGATTCTTAAGTGGATTGTCTTTTGCCGATACTTTATGAACGGAAAAATATTCATAAGTTGCGACAGTGAGATTGTTCTTTTTTCTGAGAATGGCTTTCTTCTGTTCCTTAAGGAAGATGGCAAGCATATCGCCTGCGGAGGCATCACCGGATAATGCGGCAACAATGGCCTCTTCATCATCCTCATCTACCTCGTCCTCAAGAACCGCCAGGAAGAGCTCCTGCGTACTGGAAAAATAGAGATAAAGACCCCCGCGGCTAATCTCGCAGGCGTCTACGATATCCTTCATGGTTACGTTCTTGTACCCTTTTTCAGAGAAAACTACTCTTGCCTTATCAAGAATATACTTCCTCTTCTGCGCGGACTTCTCTCCCATTTTTCCTCCACAAATTCTATCTGCTATCGTCAAGCCAGAGGCTTGGTATCCTCGTGTCCCCAAAATCTTACCAGTTCGTCCATCTTCTCAACGACATGGTACAAAACACCGTTGCGAACACCCTCTCCCCAAACGGTGCCCTTGGTCATACCGGTAAGTATATATTTGGAAAGAATGCCGGCCAGATCGTCCATATTGGAAATCTGGGCATCCTGGATAAAACTGATCTCGTCCTTAGGACTGCTCAAATGATTACGACTATAGACATAAACATAATTGCGATCTAACAGATCGGTGCTCTGACAGGCCTTAACGAAAGCAAGCAGATTGGAATCATATACCGGAAAGGGTATAGACTTAAGATCATTACTGCTATAGCTATGGGAAACGTCCTGATTAGAGGCGTTGTCCTTGAGCCACCGAAGGTATGGAACTATCTTATCAAGCTGCGGACGATATCTTGAAACGATATCCTCAACGCTGTTTGCATTGACATTGTTGTCATTTTCTATGCTCATTAAAAACCGCACCTTTCCTGGCTTACAGCCAATCATACGACCAATTAATGCAACAAAAAAACACAAGTCATAGTTCCAAAACATTATAACAAGGGCGCGGTCAAATGTACAGATAAAAATAATACCGAAACCCAAATAATGATATAATAATACAGGTCACTAATCCATTGACAAAACTGACACAAAAAAGGGAAATAATTACAAAAAAATGGTTGAAAATCTTGAGTACTATAAAGTCTTCTATCAGGTGGGAAAAGCCGGCAGTATAACCGCCGCAGCAAAAGAGCTGAACATATCCCAGCCTGCGGTTAGTCAGTCCATCCATCAGCTTGAAACTGCTCTTGGCTGTCACCTGTTCCGCAGGACCTCCAGGGGTGTGCACCTCACCGCCGAAGGAAGCCTTCTTTATTCATATGTAGAAAAGGGCTATCAGCAGATCGAGCTCGGGGAAAAACGTCTCTCCCAGCTCCAGCACCTGGACACAGGTGAGGTCCGCATAGGTGCCAGCGATATGACCCTTCGTTTCTATCTTCTTCCTTATTTAGAGAAGTTCCATGAGCTTCACCCGGGCATCAAGGTGTCCGTTACCAACGGTCCCACGCCGGAGACCCTGTCCTATCTGTCAGAGGACAAGATTGATTTCGGAGTTGTTTCATCACCCTTTGATCTTAAGGAAGAATATGCCTCCTTCCCGGTGGCGGAGATCGAGGATGTTTTCGTTGCAGGAAGAAAGTTCATCCAATACAAAAATAAGATGCTGGACTTCACCGACCTTGAGAAGGTTCCGGTGATCATGTTAGAGGGTAATTCCAGTACCAAAAACTATGTGGATTCCTACCTTGCAAGGCACGGCGCCAATGTAAGACCTGAATTCGAGCTGGCCACCAGCGACATGATCGTGCAGTTTGCCCTTAGAAATCTTGGTGTTGGCTGCGTAGTCAAAAGTTTCGCCCAGGAGTACCTTGACAGCGGCGTTCTCTTCGAGCTTCGCTTCCATCAGATGATCCCCAAAAGACAGATCTGCGTGGTCACCGACACCGGCAGGGCCCTGTCTCCCGCTGCTGATGGACTTCTGTCTTTGATTAAAGAGAGACTATGATTAATTCAAAAAAAAGCTTAACCTGCAAGCATGTTAAGCTTTTTGAATTATGACCCTTATATCATATTAATATTTAGGCTTATCTGAATCGTATACAAACATCAGGATTCCGGGAACAAGTCCTACAAAAAGAAGTGTGCATACCTTGAAGGCTGTATCAAAGGGCTCGCCCTGCTCGATCTTCTTGAAGGTAACAACTGTCATAGGAATCATCCATGCCAGCGGAATGAAACAAGCGCAGGCACCTGCAACGCAGGACAGGATCATGAATACCTTGATAACTGTCTCAAGAGCATCATCCTTGTGATACTGCTGCTGTTTGTACTGGGTGTACTGATAATTCTGCTGTGGCTGATAGCTTGGTATAGCCTGAGCCTGCTGAACAGGCTGTGAAAAAGCACTATTAGGATCAAAGCCCTTGATCTGCTGCTCTTCAAAAGGAGCACTTGAATTATCGCTCTGTACGTTCATCTGAGTCTGCTGATTACCTGACTCGATAGAAGCTCCACAATTAGCGCAGAATACGCTTCCCTCAGGAATTTCAGCCCCACAATTTGGACAAAACATTTTTTCTTCCTCCGTAATAAATCATGAATTTCTTTACTATCTTAATATCTAACACCGAGATTATGCAAGTCTTTTACCGCCTGGTCGTAATTTTTGTACACAATGCCATTCCAGCCAAGGTTTCTTGCTGCGGTAATATTAACCTCTGTATCATCGATAAACACTGTTTTCTCAGGAGTAAGACCATAGCGGCTTACCAGGAGATTGTAGATTGCGGGATCAGGCTTAACCACGTGATCTCTGTAGCTTAAGATTCCGCCGTCGCACTCATCTATAAAAGCCATGGCCTCCGGGCTGCCCTCAAGGGCCTCCTTGGAGAAGTTGGATAAAAAGAGAACTCTGTAGCCCGCTGCCTTAAGAGATATGATCCAGGGAACAGTCTCCTCTCTTTTGCTGATGATGTCCTTAAGATCTGTGAAGATGGAAAGAAGATCATCGGCGATCTCAGGATCATTTTCCGCAAACTTCTCAGCAATCTGCCTTGTGGTAAGGTTGCCCTTATCAAACTCAACCCAGTCATCACTGAGAACTGAGGCCTTGGCTATGCGGTCCGTCATGGCTTCGTCATAGCCCTTGTTCTGAATAAATTCCTTCCATACGAAGGTTCCAAGGACATTGCCGATGTCAAAAACAACGGTGTCTATCTTGCCATCGGGAATCACATTGCCATACTTGTCATGCTGCTTGTTGCTGGTCATGGCATCCAGGGAAGCGATGGTGTGCCTTCCTGTAAGAGCGCCTATGGCCCATATAGCCAGCCACAGCATAATAGGAACAGCTACTGTAGCTGCCACGCAGCCAAGAAACATATTGTAGGTGGCAGGTGAACCCAGAAGGGCCAGCAGAAGAAGTGCTACGTACATTCCAACTAAAAGCACTATACCGGCCAGGGCCAGCACCCTCTTGTAAACAGGTGTCTTTTCATTATTATTAGTCATTTTTTAAACTGCTCTTTCTATAAATAATATCTGTTCTTGCAGGTCCGTTGCTGACCATGGTGATAGGATAGCCGATCTCCTTCTCGATGAACTCGATGTAATTTCTGCAGTTCTCAGGAAGATCCTCGTAGTTCTTGATTCCTCTGATGTCGCACTTCCATCCGGGAAGAGTCTTAAATACAGGCTTAGCCTTCTCAAGAAGGTGAGTTACAGGGAACTCTGTTGTAACCTCTCCGTCGATATCATAGCCAACGCAGACAGGGATCTCATCCAGGTAGCCCAGAACATCAAGAACTGTGAAGGCAACATCTGTTGTGCCCTGAAGTCTGCAGCCATACTTACTTGCAACGCAGTCATACCAGCCAACACGTCTTGGTCTTCCTGTGGTTGCGCCGTACTCACCGCCGTCGCCGCCTCTTCTTCTGAGTTCCTCAGCCTCGTCGCCAAAGAGCTCTGAAACGAAAGCTCCTGCTCCAACTGCTGAAGAATAAGCCTTGGAAACAGTAACGATCTGCTTGATCTCATAAGGAGGAATGCCTGCACCGATCGCGCCATAAGCTGCAAGAGGTGAGGAAGAAGTAACCATGGGATAGATTCCGTGATCGGGATCCTTCATGGTTCCAAGCTGACCCTCCAAAAGAATTGTCTTGTTTTCCTTGATTGCCTTGTCAAGGTAGAGAGCTACATTGCCCACATAATCCTTAACCTGCTCTCTCCACTCAACGATCTGGTTGAAGAGCGCCTCCTGGTCAATGGGCTCTGCGTGATAAAGATTAACAAGAATAACGTCCTTGATCTCAGCGATTCTTGCGATTTTCTCCTTGATTACATCATCATCCTGGAAAAACTCATTGATCTGCCATCCGATCTTGGCAAACTTATCTGAATAAAAAGGAGCAATTCCGGACTTGGTGGAGCCGAAGCTCTTGCCTGCAAGTCTTGCTTCCTCCAGAGTATCGAAAAGAACATGATAAGGCATCATAACCTGTACTCTGTCGGAGATCATGATCTGAGGAGTGGGAACTCCCTTGGAAGTTACTTCCTTAAGCTCGTTCATGAACTTAGTGATATCAAAGGCAACACCGTTTCCGATGATGTTCATAATATTCTGATGAAATACTCCTGAAGGCATTGTGTGAAGAGCAAACTTGCCATACTGATTAACAATTGTATGACCTGCATTGGCTCCACCCTGAAAACGGATTACAACGTCCGCCTGGTCTGCCAGAGTATCTGTGATCTTACCCTTTCCTTCGTCGCCCCAATTAGCACCTACTACTGCTTTTACCATTTATATATCCTCCTATTGGCGTAGTTTCCAATAATCGCCTTAATCATAGTACACTCATTAATCCCATAAGTAAAATCAATATTTGTTATATCTGCCATAAGTTATACTTATTTTCTAAAATTTAATACTATTTTATACTATTTTATGACAATTATCCGTTAAAAAAGCCTAAAATATAAGTTGTATATTATCGTTATATCATTTTGTCTTTTCTTCCATGGAGGAAACCGATATGGCCGGAAGCAGTAAAAATAGTAACGAATTCACTAAGGACAGTTTTAAAAAGCTTTCTGTTTCTGAAAAGTTCAAAAAAGTTTTCAACAGTTTCAGGACAAACCTCATTGTAATTTTTGTCGTTATCATCCTGATCGATATTCTTGCTCTTTTTAATCTGCACAATATCTATGCGGTCTACTATGAGCAGAACTCTCAGCAGGGTGAAATACGAATAACCATTCAGGCCCTGGCTAAATACTATCTCTGGGCGCTGTCCGCCACCGAAGAAGAGGACAGAAACGAGCAGCTCGCAGGAGTTGCCGAAAAGATCCAGGAGCTCAACGACGGCCTCGACAGCCTGAGCAAAGTATATAAAGGTGACCTGACAACCACCTATCAGCACATCAAGGATATTGATACGGCGGATGATAAGCTCACGGCAATGTATAATAGCGGTTCATCCCATGAAGAGATTTACAGCTACTATGTCAGCACTATAAACGAAGCCATAAAGGTTGTTGTAAAAGACTTTAAAGAGATTGGAATATCAGCGAAAGCTCAGGCAAAGTCAGCTTACAATTTTGCTATGATCTCTGTAATACTTATGACAGCTGTTTCTCTTCTGGTTGTTATTTATGCGATTCTTTATTCAGTAAGAGCCAGAACAGCACTTACCAGGAGTATCCTTGATCCCATTCAGGCCATCTCTGCAGCTGCTGATGACATGGCCAAGGGTAAACTTGAAGTTAAGGTTGAGACTGACTCCCAGGATGAGCTTGGCAAACTTGCAAACGATATTTCCTCATCAACGGATGTTATTGAGAATATTGTAAAAGACATAAATGAAACCCTGGAAAGAATGTCCGCCGGTGACTTTTCAAGCGGTACAACAAACTCCAAGCTTTACATCGGTGATTACGAGGCCATCAGAAGGGCTCTTGCAAATATTTCAGAGAACCTGTCCAGCACTCTCTCAGAGGTTAAAAATTCCTCCTATCAGGTATCCCAGGGGGCTACAAATATGTCCCAGGGTGCCAGTGATCTGGCAGAGGGAGCAACGGATCAGGCTGCTGCGGTTGAGGAGCTTACAGCTTCTGTTAGCTCAGTAACGGAGCAGACCAGACAGCTGGCTGAAGTAGCGGATAAGAGTAAGAGCATGGCAATTTCCGTAAGGGAAAATGCAGAAATCAGCGCCCGCAAGATGCATCTTGTAACGGATGCCATGACCAGGATCACGGAAGCTTCCGCGGAGATCGAGCAGGTTACCAACTCCATCGAAGCCATTGCCAAGCAGACTTCCCTTCTTGCTCTCAATGCTTCTATCGAAGCGGCCAGAGCAGGCGAAACAGGAAAAGGCTTTGCAGTAGTTGCGGATCAGATAGGAAAACTGGCTGATCAGTCCAGCGAAGCTGCCAAGAATACCCATCAGCTCATTGCAGACACCATGGATGAGATTGGAAACGGTAATGCGGTTGTTGCAGAGACCACACAGGCTCTGGATGCCATGCAGCACAGCGTAGAAGAAATCACCGATATGATCGTGCAGACCGGTGATCTTGCACAGCAGCAGGCCCAGAGTATGGATGAAATAGAAAGAGGAATTGAAATGATCTCCAACGTGGTTCAGAACAATTCCGCCACTGCCGAGGAGTCCAGCGCAGTATCCCAGGAGCTGTCGGAACAATCGGAAAGTCTCAACAGACTTATCGGACAGTTCACCATAAACGAGTAATCCTCGTAACAGAATACCATAATCTTGCTAACAAAGCCTTTTGCGTATGGCTTGCTCCTGCGCGGGGGGCTTTTGTCTTGTCATGAAATAAAGATCCCGATTGCATTATCATAGCCAATACCTTAAAATATTTTATTAATAAGTATAATATTGAGACAAATCTAAACTAACTCCCGGAGGATCATCAAATGTTACATATAAGTTCTCTTGATGAGGGTCTTGAACTCTTCAAGGCTCTGGGCTCTGATATACGTGTGGAGATCATTAAGATTCTTCTAAACGAAAGCGGTATGAATATGAATGAACTGGCCAGCCGTCTGAAAATTACCAACGGCGCTCTCACCAGTCACATAAGAAAGCTTGAGGAATGTGGCATTGTGACTGTATCCTCAGAGGGCTCAAGCCACGGCAATCAGAAGGTCTGCTCCGTGAAGCTTGATAAGATACTGATCGATCTTCAGAATGCTCCTGTTAATGAAAACGTTTATAATACCAGCATCAAGATAGGTCATTTTTCCGATTTCGAAGTCTATCCCACCTGCGGTCTTGCTTCCGGCAAGAAGCTCATCGGCGAAGTTGATGACACAAGATATTTTGCCCATCCCGACAGATATGAAGCAGATATCCTGTGGTTTACAAGGGGCTATGTGGACTACATCCTTCCCAACTTCATCCCCTCCGGTCAGAAGATAGATGAGATCTGCATCAGCGCAGAGCTCAGCTCAGAGGCCCCGGGTGTCAACAATATCTGGCCCTCAGACATATATTTTTACCTCAATGACGTTCTTCTGGGAACCTGGATATCTCCCGGTGATTTCGGGGATGTGAAGGGAATCTTTACCCCTGACTGGTGGTTCTCCGGCTGGAATCAATACGGAATGCTGAAGATGCTGGTGGTGAACCACAAGGGCTCCTTCATCGATGGCATCAAGATCTCAGATGTGACCATAGACAGCATTGGGGTCAATGCAAGGAGCAGCCTGAAGTTCAGGCTGGAGGTTCCCGAGAATGCAGAGCACGTGGGGGGACTTACAATATTCGGAAAGAGTTTTGGCAATTACAATCAGGATATAAATGTTAAGATTGCCTACAGCCCCATGGAAAACATATAATAGGTTCTATGAATAAGAAAATAACTCTCGGCATCCTTGCCCATGTGGATGCCGGCAAAACTACATTATCCGAAGGGATGCTCTATCTCTCCGGAACCATAAGAAAGCTGGGAAGAGTCGATCACAGGGACGCCTTCCTTGATACCTATGAATTAGAAAGAGCCCGCGGGATCACCATCTTCTCCAAGCAGGCTCTTTTCGACTGGAAAAATGTAAGCTTCACTCTCCTGGACACACCGGGACACTCAGACTTTTCTCCCGAGATGGAGAGAACTCTTCAGGTCCTGGACGGCGCGGTTCTTATAATAAGTGCTGCCGACGGCGTCACCAGCCAGGCGAGACTTCTTTGGAAGCTTCTGTCTCACTATCACGTTCCCACCTTTATTTTTGTCAACAAAATGGACCAGGCAGGCTCTGACAAGGCTGCTATCCTGGCCAGGCTTAAGGAAGACCTGGGAAGCAGCGTCATTGACTTTTCCGAGGGCAGCTCCTCTCCTGAGATTCAGGAGGAGCTGGCGGTGTGCGATGACGAGCTTTTGTCTTCTTTTCTTGAGGGAAAAGAGGTCACAGGCAAAGACGTAAGCCACCTTGTGACCACAAGAAAGGCATTCCCGGTGATCTTCGGAAGCGCCCTTAAGATGCAGGGAGTGGAGGAGCTTCTTAATCTTATTACGGATCATCTTGTGCCTGTGACCGGTTCCGATGAGGCTCCATTTGGCGCCAGAATCTATAAGATAAGCCGAGACAGCTCCGGCAACAGACTGACCCATCTCAAGGTCACCAGCGGATGCCTCAAGGTAAGGGATCTTATAGGTGAGGAAAAAATCGATCAGATAAGAATCTACAACGGTGAGAAGTTTGAGACAGTAAAAGAGGCCGTAGCAGGCACCATCTGCGCCGTAACCGGCCTTTCTGAAACAAAAGCCGGCGAAGGCCTTGGCTCTTCCGCCAGTGAAAAGACCACAGAGCTGATCCAGCCCATTATCTCCTGCTCTCTCATTCTTCCCGAAGAGGCAGACGTTGTTTCTTTTTACAAAAAGCTTCTGATCCTGCAGGAGGAGGAACCCATGCTGAGGATCTCCCTAAAGGAGCTTCCCGGTTCTTCGGAAAAACAGATTGAGACCCAGGTTATGGGTGAAGTTCAGAAAGAAATATTAAAGCACCTTATAAAGGAGCGCTTTGATATAGACATAGCTTTTGGCCCCGGCCACATCGTTTACAAGGAGACAATTGCCGGCGCCGTGGAGGGCGTGGGACATTTCGAGCCCCTTAGGCACTATGCTGAGGTTCATCTTCTTTTGGAGCCTGCGGAGCCAGGCAGCGGCATCATCCTCGAAAATACCTGCAGCACCGACGTTCTTGCCCTTAACTGGCAGAGGCTTATCCTCACTCACCTCCAGGAAAAGGCTCACAAGGGCGTCCTGACAGGTTCTGAGATCACCGATATCAGGATCACTCTTTTGACAGGAAGAGCCCATGAAAAGCACACGGAGGGCGGAGACTTCAGGCAGGCCACCTACAGAGCCGTGAGACAGGGCCTTATGGAGGCGGACAGCGTGCTTCTCGAGCCCATCTACAGCTACAGGATGGAGCTTCCCCAGGACTGCGTGGGAAGAGCTCTTTCAGATATTCAGAGAATGAACGGAACCGTAGGACTTCCCGATATTGAGGGAGGCAAATCCGTGCTGACGGGCACAATTCCCGCCGCCTGCCTTGGAGACTACGCTTCCCAGCTCACCTCCTACACCAGGGGTGAAGGGCATATTTATACAACTTTAAGCGGCTATGCTCCCTGCCACAATGCAGAGGAGGTTATAGCTTCCTTTGATTATGACCCGGAGGCAGACCTCGACAATCCGGCTTCTTCGGTCTTCTGCTCCCACGGAGCGGGAACCCTTATTCCCTGGAACGAAGTCAGGAACTATATGCATCTTGACACCGGCTGGAGTCCTGAGGAGGGCTTTGCAAAAAAGACTGACCTCACCGACAGCATCGATATGGAGGCCCTCAAAAAGCTCCAGACCCACAGAATGAAGGATACGGCGGACAACCGCTCTTTTGCCGAGATAGACAGGGAACTTCGTGCCACCAATGATGAGCTGAAGGCCATTTTCGAGCGGACCTACGGCGAAATAAAGCCCCGATATGTGGAAAGCGCAGAAAGCAGAAGACGCACCAAGGACACTCCCCTTTCGGAGGATAAGCCTGCGGCGCCTGTTTCCTTGAGTAAAAAGAAGTCTGCAGGGCTGGAGGCCAAGTCTGCCCTGGTGGAGCGGCCCAAGGAATATCTTCTTGTGGACGGCTACAATATCATCTACGCTTCCGAGAAGCTAAAGAGCCTTGCCCAGACTGATCTTAAGGCCGCCAGAGATGCTCTTATCGATCTTCTGGTGAACTTCTCAGGCTTCAGGCGCGAGATCACTATCCTGGTCTTCGATGCCTACAAGGTTCCCGGGGGCACTGAGCACATGGAGAAACACCATGACCTTACGGTTATCTATACCAGGGAGGCTGAGACCGCAGATCAGTACATAGAGAAGGCTGCCCACGAGATCGGTAAGAAATACCGGGTCACCGTGGCCACTTCCGATGCAATTGAGCAGGTGATAGTTATGAGCAGCGGAGCCCTGAGACTCTCCGCCAAAGACTTCCTTTTGGAGATCAAACACACTGAAGAACTGATCAAAGAAAAAATGAATAAATATTAAATAAAAGCGATTAAATTACTATTAAATATCGTTTATATATGCGCTTTTTACCGCGAAAAGCTGTAAAATCTTTGTATAGTACTATTTATGCAAGGAGGTCAGCATATATATGGGAAATAATAAGAAGCCGTTGATACAAACCAGTTTGGCAGCTATACTGCTGCTCATTTCAATTCCTTTCGTTGTTGCACTTACTGCAAGTATTATAAACAGTGCAATTCAGATGAACAGCATTGAGCAGACCACCGAAAAGATATACTACGACACACTTTATCAGATAAGCAGCGAACTGCTTAACGCAGACAGAGATCTGTATCAGGCCATGCTGGCCGCGACTCAGCATCAGGCCTACAGAGAGCATGCTCCAAAGGAGGTCATGGATTCTTTTGCTGCAGAATTCAACGAAAACTACCAGCAGGTTGTGGACCGTGTGAATCTGGCCACTTCACAGGCAAAGGAATTTGATAATTTATACAATCAGATTAAGGATGACAGCGGTTCTTCCTTCTCTCAGATGGGCAGTCAGTTTATGACCAAGCTTTCTGCCTGGAGCAAAATCTATGATTTCAATTCCGGAGAAGGCGATATCGAGCAGTTTTCCAACGAATTTAACGCTACCAGAGAATATCTCAGCAGCATGTGTGACATTGTGGAGGCATGGGCCGTTGAAGAAAAGGCCATTACCAGCAAAGAGGTTTCTTCCAAAATAGTGACCACCTTTTTGGTATTTGCCTGCATCTCCACTATCCTTCTTGTATTTGCAATATATATGCTTGTTACCATTATCAAAAGTCTTAAAGCCATTAACGGCGCTGTGGAAAATGTTGCAAGTGGTGATTTTGTCACCAAGATAAGACTCAACAGTGCTGTCACTGACTTCAACAATATGAGTGATACTCTTGAATCCATGAGACACACTCTCAGAAATGCTCTTGTTCAGGTTATTGACCACGCAGGCTCAGTCAATAGCAAAGCCGAGATTACCAAGACCAGTATTACAGCTTCCCAGAAAACAACCACAGATATCAGTTCCGCAGTCAGCGATCTGGCCACAGGCGCCACCGCCATGGCCGAGGATGTTCAGAGCACCTCAGCTGTTACGGTTAACATGGGAAGTTCCGTAGATAACGTTCTTGAATCAGCCAACAAGAACCTTGAGATGGGCCGCCAGGTTTATGATGAATCCACCAAGGTTAAGAATCAGCTTGAGCAGATCAAGGAACAGGATCAGAAAAATGATGAGATGGCATCCCAGGTTGCCGACTCTGTAAACGAGACCGCGGCAGTTGTATCCCAGATCACCACTGCTGCCGAGTCCATCATTTCCATAGCAAGTCAGACCAACCTCCTTGCCCTCAACGCTTCCATTGAGGCTGCAAGAGCAGGTGAAGCAGGAAAAGGCTTCGCGGTAGTTGCCGACAATATCAAGGATCTGGCCGGTGATACCAACTCCCTGGCAGGAGAGATCACCAACATGCTTTCCACCATCTCCGATTACTCCAATAAAAACAAAGAGCTCACGGAGGCTATTAAGGAAGCTATCACCAATGAGACCGCAGCTCTCGAGGAAATGAGTGAATCCTTTAATGAAATGCAGAAGCTCCTGGAAGAAACCGAAGAAGGCAACCGTCAGATCGTTGATCTGGTTGAATCCATGAATGCAGACAAGGATAACATCCTTAACTCTGTAGAATCCCTGTCCAGTATTTCTGAGGAGAATGCCGCTTCCACTCAGGAGACCAGTGCTTCACTTATGCAGCTCGACAGCGCCATGGAATCCGTGGTTACCCAGGCTGAAGACCTGCAGCGAATCGCCGGGGAGCTCACTGAAGGAGTTAAATATTTCAAAGTTGAACTTCCTGACAATAAGTGATGGGGTCTTGCGGGGCCTCCAGGCAGCCTCCTGTGAACGGTTAGTTTGTTCGCATCGCCGGCTCCTTGATTTATTAGCCATAAAAAACAGCAGGCCGAAAAGCTTTCACGTTGTTCAGAGCAGCTTTCCGGCCTGTATTTTTTATGACTATAAATCATAGTCGCCTTACGAATGTCTCACAAACTAACCATTCACAGGAGTCTGCCGGGAGGCCCTCGCAAGACATTCTACTCGTTCATAAAGAAAATTTGGTCAATATGCCCATCGCATATTTAGACAAAAATTGATAATGTATATGACGTTGTTTAAGAAGCACCGGCATACATTTTGGTGTATGGTTAATATGCGTAATTATGATAATAATGGAGTGACACAGATACATGAAGAAGAATAATACAAGAGATATGACTACAGGAAGCACAGTGGCGCATCTTATTATTTTTGCCCTGCCCGCTCTTATAGGTAATATATTCCAGCAGGTGTATAACCTGGCTGATTCTATGATAGTTGGTCGTTTTGTAGGAGCTGATGCATTGGCGGCTGTTGGTGCCACAGGTTCCATCACCTTCCTGTTTTTTGCACTGTGCAACGGAATCGGAAGCGGCGGCGGTATCATAGTTTCACAGTTCTATGGCGCCCATGACGACGAGCAGGTAAAAAAGAGCATCGTTAACACCGGAATCATCATGCTTATTGTTCCTACTATCTTTGGAATAATAGGCTTCATTTCAGCAAATGCTTTCCTGAGAATACTGAGCACTCCTGAGTCTATCCTGGCTGATGCAACTACCTATGTCAGGTACATGTGTCTTGGGCTCATTTTTGTATCTTTATACAATTATCTTACTGCTATGCTCAGAGCCCTGGGAGATTCCAAATCCCCGCTGTACTTCCTTATCCTGTCAGCCATAATCAACGTTTTTCTCGACATTCTTTTTGTTTATTGCTTCCACATGGGAATAAAGGGTGCGGCAATCGCAACAATCATTTCCCAGTTCATCGCTGCTGTCAGCTGCGGTGTCTATGCATATCAGGTCAATCCATACTTTAAGCTGACCAAAAAAGATATTGTCTACATTCCTGATCTTGCAGCAAAAGTAGTACGCATAGGAGTGCCTCTTTCTCTGCAGTTTGGCCTTATTGCCATCTCATCCATGGCTGTGCAGCGTATTGTAAACGGATACGGTACAGTAGTTGTGGCAGCTTTTACAGCTACCAACAGAATAGAGCAGCTTATCCACCAGCCCTACACAACACTTAGCGCCGCCATCGCAACCTTCTGTGGCCAGAACTATGGCGCCAATAAGATTGACAGAGTTAATGAAGGCTACAAGAAAGGCCTTCTTATCATGGCTATTATCACAGTTGTCATGGTTACATCCATGCAGTTGTTCGGCGGTGCGATCACTTCGCTCTTTGTATCAGATGCAAAGATTATAGAACTTGGCGCAAATGGTCTTAAGATAACAAGTATCTTCTACCTGGTGCTTGGCCTTATTTATGTAGTAAGGGGAGTTTTAAATGGAATTGGTGATGCATTTTTTGCACTGTTCAACGGAATCGTTGAAGTTATCGGACGTTTCACAATTCCTCTCCTCATGACTCATTACATGGGCTTCGGAGAGATGGGTATCTGGCTTTCATCAGGAATAGTCTGGTTCCTTAGCGGAACTACCGCATGGCTTCGTCTCTATACTCATTTCACTATGAAAAATCGAGATAAAATCCGCCATATCTCTTAACGGGTGGAAAGTCTTGCGAGGGCCTCCTGGCAGACTCCCAACTTTACTCGAATGAAATATGATCGGCGACGTGGTGAAGATGCACATTTGACGCATTCTCTTCAATAAATGCATCTTCAATACGCTGTATGACCATGTCACCTTCTTCCTGGGTGATGATGGGAAGGAAAACTAATATAAGGTCTGATTTGATCTGAACGATAATATCGCTCTTGCGCAGTTTTTTCTTAAGGAGCTCAATAAACTTCGGCGCCAGATCCGATGCGCTCTCTGTCGCTCCGTCCACGCATATGTTAAACAGGACTTTTTCCACGCCCTTTTTATAACGTCTAAGGAATCTCATGGCAAAGCGATAGGTATGGATAAAGGTCTCTTTACCCATGACCATGGCCCCCTCTGAAGAGCTTCTTTCTTCCAGGATCTTGCAGATACGGGACATATCAGAGTCAAGATTGCTCTCCTTGGCCTGGGCGTCC
>JAEEGF011288742.1_pt1 | contig 21442 bp, 19 predicted proteins | sample 9134171 | NCBI WGS metagenome assembly JAEEGF01 (sample SAMN16246542, study PRJNA631951) | gut metagenome | biome: gut microbiome; feature: rumen; material: AP-attached | host: Bos | place: Iran: Karaj | collected 2018-10 | reverse complement strand
ATGCGTGTGCATTAAAAAACGCTGCAGACTATTTCCAAACTGATCCCCCGCAGTAGTCAACGTCACATCACTCTGCATTGAAACTAGCGGGGGCATGAATTAAAATTTGTGCTTAGAAAATATACCCGGGAAGTTAAGGTTAATTGGTATCAGCTACAGTCCGAAAACAAAGAATCACCAGTGCCTGATAGAAAAGCTGGATTAAATAATCCCGAACTGAAACAATTTCCAAAAGGGGAGTTCCTAAGGCGGTCCGCACCAATGGATTTTAATCCTGAAAAAATAACGGCATAGTTGGCGTTACGCTGGCTATGCCGTTTTCTCTGCTTTATCAGGTATTTCGACGATCCCGATGAAATTCCTGTAGATTACGATGGTTTTGCTTTTGGATCCGTTTTCCTGGTACCTTTTCCGGTTTCAGCACCCGGATTTTCTCCACGAAGGATCGGATGATCTCTATGCTCAGTTATGTGATGTCCGTGTGCCTGCGAACCATGACGAGGAAGAAATCGACGTTCAGCAGTTCTTCCTTTGCGATCACAACTCCAGTTCGGCCTTTCGGACCTGCTGCAGCTTTTGCACAGTCTCACATGACGCCGAAATGCGGACACACCGCTCGTTGATATTGCCCTCCACATTGTCCTCGTAAAGTTTCTGCATAATCACATCCTGCTTTCCGATACCAGCTGCGGCCTGCACCAGTTCACGATTGCAGTCTCGAAACTGACGGTTCAGTTCTCGCCCAGTTTTCTGATGTGAGAGTAAATATCCTCGGAGTTCAGGTTGAAAATGCTTCTTTGCATTCGTTTGATTTACTGATGATTTTATCTCATGGATGCCTTTCTTACAGAAATCAATTGTCAAGGAAAAATATTTTTATAAAATTTTAACTTGATCACATTTTTGATTTTGTGTATTATAAAAATGTGATGTAAATCACATAACACAAACTAACTACCTGAGAGGTAACAATTATGTTTAAGTATTTATTTAAGACAAATGAAGGTAAGGAGTTTTCTCCTGTAACCAGAAAGTACTACTTTTCTTACAGTGTAAGATAATTTGTTATTGGCTATATTTTTAGGTTAGATTTTGGAGTGTGACTATGTTTAATTTAATTTTTAAAGGCAGTGCCAGAACCCCTGTTTACAGAAAGCCTGCAACCAGAAAATATTATTTCGAATACGGTGTTAAGTAGTTTTGTTTAGCCGCCTGATGAAAGAAAGCGGAGTAGTAGTCGGGCGTCAGATGTTTAAAAAGTATCACTGACAGGATACTTCGGATTTTCACAGATTTTTTACATTTCCTTTTAACAGTAGTTTCGGGCATCTTTCAAAGGGATGCCTTTTTTGTTTCTGAGTTTTGTGTATATACGGCTTGTCATCTCCGTGTTGCCGAAACATCCTGCAGCAGTCAGTCAAAACTTCATGCAGAAACTGCGAACGTATGCCAGTTCAGGATTTCCGCCCTGTCATTCAGTAGTTCATTTGAGCTGGCATCATGTATAAATCATTCATATTGCAGCTGTTTTAATATCATTTCTGTAATTATTTATGCCTGTTTATCCATTATACATGGGCTTATGACTCTCATTTTGTCGCATAGCTGCTGATGATTTAAAAAAATGAGAAAAAACATGCTTTTCTTTGAATTTCGTCGGCTGGTTAAAATTTTATTTTTATTTTCTTTGCCATAATTCAGTTAAAGTATTCCTTCCGCCATGGCTGAAAAATCAGCGTAATTCATTTTGTTTTATACTGAGTTTAAAGAGAACTGATGCTGTATGCGGGATTTCAGAGGAGCTCCCCCGGAAATCAGTTTATATTTTCAGACATCGCTCTGGCTTATGTTCAGTCGCCGGTTTTATTGTTTTTCTGAAACTTAAGGATAAGTATGTCAGACAGATTTAATGAGCAGAATCTTTGCATGCTGACCAAGTTCAAGGATCAGCTTGAGAAGATGGAAACAAAGAATGCCGTCCTTTTCAGAAAAATCATTAATAAGATCGGACAGCTCAGAGATATGGAATCGTCTTCTCTGTTTTCCTATCTCAGCAATCATAACAGCAAGAAGTTCTTTGCCTACAGCGGCGATACGGTGGGTGAACTGGGAAAGCATATCTATAAATTCCGTCTCGACAGCGGCGATCGCATTCTGTTCACTTACGGCAGGTACATAAGTTATCTTCGAAGCGACTACGAAAATACCATAATCCTTCTTGCAATAGCATCCCATGACAAGCAGGATTCACAGTCCGGAATGGGTTTCGGGCAGGATGTAATTTCTCTTTCCGATGCTGTTCCTGAGGAAGATTCCTGGTCTGCAAAGGATATCGAAGATTTCGGGATCGATCCGGAAAAGATGATCCATAATTTCTCCCAGCAGGAATACAAACTGGAAACTGCGGACGAGTTTTTTATTGTAGATCTGGACAATGTTCCGGAGGACAATCTGGAGCTTCTGGATGTAATGCTGTCCAAGGAGCAGAATGATCTTATCGAAAAATTCAGCAGACAGAACTGTCCGATGATAATCACCGGCGGTGCCGGAACAGGTAAAACCCTTCTGCTGTCCCACATATTTCACAACTTTGTCACCATTAATCAGAACTGCCGCAGTATATATTTCACCAATTCCCGTCTCCTTCTGGACAACGTCAAGACCAAGGTTAAGTTTATTCACGGTCTGTACGGCAGTGATGACATTACAATAAAGCCGTCTGTATTTTTTACCGATATCAGCACCTATCTGAAGGGATTCCTGAAGGACAAGATGGAGCAGGATATATCAATTATCGGATATGATGATTTCTACCTGTTCTGCCGGAAGGATGATCATCTGATCAAGTTCTTTACCGAACGGTCTGTGAAGGTAAAGGATATACCGTCTCCATATCAGCTCTGGACTGAAATCCGTGGCTGCATCAAGGGCGGACTTGGCAGTGAGTGGACGCGGCCGGAGCCTATCAACCAGGACTCAATTAACAGAAACAAGCTCTTCAGGGAGAATCTGGACAATCTTATTAAGTATGAACTGCTGATCAGCAGCGGCGACGGCTACTATCTCTTTGCCGATGATCTGCCCCAGAGTTTCAGAAATATCCGCAACAGGAGTTTCGGTGACGAAGAAAAAAGGAAGTTTCTGGATGAACTGATTGAGACCTATCACACTCTGAAGAACCAGTACAGAACCCAGTGGCAGAAGAATATTACCGAAATGGGAATGAGAGATCTGGATGATTACTACAATGTTATGGGTGAGCTTTCCGATATTTCAGATCGTCATTTAAAAAAGGTCTGCTATGAGTTCTGCAAGGATTACGACAGATATTTCAAAAGCATTTCCGACGTGGTCAGACTGCGTATTGATGACAATGAGCTGGCAAGACTTGTTATGGCCCAGCCGGAATTTATGAAGGAACTTAAGGGCAGATACGATCTGGTGATAATAGACGAGGTTCAGGATTATACTGACGTGCAGGTTTTTCTGATTTCTCTGCTGGCCAAAAAACTTCTGATTATCGCAGGTGATCAGCATCAGATTATCAACCCTTCATTTTTCCATCCTGACAAACTCAAGTTTCTGCCGAAAATTACGGAAAATACCGAGCCAGAGAACAATGAAATCCAGACTCTCGGAATTAATTTCAGATCTACATCGGTTGTTATAAGACTTCTCAATAATCTGATCCAGTTCCGTCAGAAGAAAATCGGCAACATGGAAAAGAGAACAGAGAATCCTGAGGTTATTCTTGAAAACAAGGAAAGTCTGATCCAGAAGTTCAGAAATGAAATTATGCTGCTTAACTGTGATGATGTGGAGTCCATGGATCATCTGTTCAGTACCTTCAACGGTCGCAATACCGAATTTTCCTATGTGGCGGTACTGGTGCCGGATGAGGAAATGAAGCAGATGTTTCTTAAGCGGTGGGAATTTCTTAATACCATGATTTTCACTCTTTCTGAAATCAAGGGTCTGGAGTACCAGTTTGTTATCTGCTGCAATATGATCTCTTCCAATTTTGACACCTGGAGCAGGATCCTGAATTCCCAGGGCAAAATCAAGGAGACCAGATACCGTTTCATTTTCAATCAGCTTTATGTAGCCGTATCAAGATCCATAAAATCCATAACCTTTGTGGAATCCTTCTCAAAGCTTTCGCCGCGAAGCAATACTGACAGGGTGAGAGGCATTTTTGGTGAAATATTCGGATGTTCGGTGGAAATTCCGGGTGCGGACATGGACTGGATGGATTACATAACACAGTTCAGGATCAACAGTAATCTCAGCACCACCATCAAGAATATTGAAAATCTTGTCTATATCAACAAGTATGATACGGCTCTGCTTCAGTATCAGGATCTGAAAAACAGTGATGATATAAGCAACTCTGTCAGACGTGAGATTGATCGCTGCATAGCAAACTGCAAGCAGAAGTTCGTCAACTATCTTATTACCGATCGCATCGAAATAGAGGAAGGTCTGAAGTATGCTCTGATCCTGGGATACAATGTTCTGCTGGAGGACTATGTGGAAAAACTGGATAAGACTTCATCTCTTTACCGGCTGATTAAAATTTATCTGGACAGGAACTATCTTGCCTGCAGCAACGGGTTCTGTTATGACGCATGGATGATATCCGGACTGTACTACGACTGCTATGGTGATTTTGACGGCGGTGTATTTGTTACGGCTGAAGAGATTGAAGTTTTTGTAGAAAGATTCAAAAACATTTTATCTGAAAGATTTCAGTAGAAGAGAAATATTTAACTCTTGTTGAAAAGGGTGGATTATGGATGTTGTCCATTAATCAGTATTTGTGATGTAAATTATTAACTGTCAGCGACTAGGAAAAATTATGAACATGACAAAGGACTCCGTGATTAATCTGCTGAAGCGGCTTATCAATGATATTGAAACAGCTGATTCAACAGATCAGGATTCGTTGAATTCAGGACTGCTGATCCTCAATGATTTTGCACTTCTCAACCTGGTGAGAAATGAAATTGTCAGACTTCGCTCAGACTATTCCCATCTTACCGAACTGAAGAAGGAATTTACGAACGACATCAAGAAAATAGGTACGGAGCTTGTTCGAAACGCTGAGAACAGGGCACAGGAAGTTAAAAGGAATATGGATTCCTATGAGGAAAGGATCTGCAAGCAGCTGGAAACAGATATTTACCGCACTTTCAGAAGACATTTCAATACAAACCTGAAAGAGATACTTCTTTCTCAGCCGGAAAAAATTATGCAGGGTGAATTTGATGATGTTATTGCCCGTGTTATTCGCAGTACTACCGGAGATGCAGTTGTCAGCGAGTTGCATAAGACCAACGAGAAACTGTCCAGAGAGAATGAAGAACTGAATCAGAAAATTGATAACCTGGAGAATGAAATCGGTAAACTGAAAAAGTCTTTACAAACCTTGGATGAGGATTGTGAAGAACTGAGGGAAATGATTGATCCGGATGCACATGGGGATCATCCGGATGGTGATGAGGAGGATAAGGACAAAACGAAAGTTTCCGGATCTCATGAACATAAGGGCAGGCGGGGAAGAAAACGGGAGTCAGATTTTCGTAATTCAGAAAATGAAAAGAAGCATACTGAATCCTCTAAATCAGATAAGGATGGTGATGCTCATGACGGAAATGCGGGGGACAGTGCTGATAACAGCGTGAGTGGTGATGAACTCCTGCAGGAAAATGATGGCAACAGTGAAAGCAGTGACAAGTCTTCATCAGAAGGATCGGAGAGTGGAGTTGTTTCCGCAGTGAAAGAAAAGATTAAGGAAAAACTTTCTCTTAGAAGAGCTCCTGGCGCCGGTGTTCAAAAAAAGTCCGGCGGCAGGTTGAAGAAGCGTGTAGTAAAGGGCAGAGGCAGGAAATAGTCCATGTCTGATATGAATTGCAGAAGTGAGTCTGCTGTCACGTTTATGATTTTACCGGAGTCCAGCCATGATGCGTAGAATGAAGAAAACAATGCATTTGAATGAGTTTGAAGCACTTGATGATCTTGACTGTTTCTCATTTGGACGGGATTATTTTTCCAACAGTAACAGACGTCTTCAGTGGCTTCGTCTCGACAGTAACGAGGACTCAATTCTTCTGCTTTCAAGACAGATCATTTATATAGATTCATTTCATGATCGGGAAGGAGATTTTGACTGGTCCACATCCTATGTCAGAAAATTCTTTAATTCCGAGTTCATGCATATGTGCTTCAGGGATAATGAATCAAGAGGGATCCGCATTACTGATCTGCACAATGAAAAAGAAAATTTATTTTGTGTTTCAGGCGGACCGGATACCAGGGATTATATTTTTCTTCTCAGTCTCGAGCAGTTTCAAAAGTACCAGGAAGATATTCCGGGATCGCTTTCTATTCCTCTGCATCTTATGAACGGTACTGCAAAAAATGATTATTTCATTCCTGATACCGAGCAGCAGAAGCAGCGACGTCTTTACTATGAAAGTATAGATTATGACAGTGTTGAGGAGGTGAACAATACCAAGGATGAGGATGTCCCTGTTACTTCTGTTTCCTCTTTTTACTCAAATCTCGGATGGTGGCTGAGAACTCCCGGCATAGACAGCAGAGAGTATATGTTTGTTGACAGGTACAATCATGTATGTGAAAAAGGGATAAACGGTATTTTGGGAGTTCAGGGATACAGACCTGCCATGTGGGTAAGTAAATCCGCTCTTGCGAAGTTCGGGGAAGTAGCATAGAGAACCAGAGCAGTTCTGGCAGTTCCTGACGGTACTTGAATTTCGACTCAATAAAAATTATGCATGGGGATTTTGTATGTTCAGAAAATTTATGTTTTCAGCGATAGCTTCTCTTTTATTTTTCTGCTCTTTCTCAGTTGTTTGCAACGCCACCAGACATGTAGAACAGATCACTCTGGATGATGCATATGAGATTCTGGCGACGGTAGTTGATGAGACCGGTATGATGGCTGAGCCTGTGGAGACTGTTGAAGGTGAGCCGTGCTATGTTATTGCCGTGGGTGATAATAAACCGGAGCAGTTTGTTGTAACAGGCAGGTACGCAGTATGCCAGTATACCAGGAAGATTTTTGTCTACGATGTACTGTCAGACAGTTTCTCTCCGGTCACTTCAAAGAAGTAGTTCGTATAAGTTTTTCGTATTTAACCTGAAACCGCAGGTGTCATGATATCCTGATGCATTTGCTGACCTGCTTTTTCAGTGTCAGAAGTCTTCTGATCATACTGTTTTGGAAAATTCATCACGATGTGACTCAAAGAACTCATAAAACATTCTGATATTCTCAAGTTCTGTCCAGATTCTTGTGGTCACGGGTCGTGCATCCAGATCGTATATGGTGGTGTCCTTCATGGCAAGAAGGATCGGAGAGTGGGTGGCTATGACAAACTGGCAGTTGTAGTGCATGGCCGAATCGTAAATATACCTGCTCAGTTCCTGCTGCAGATTGATTGCAAGACTGTTTTCAGGTTCGTCCAGCAGGTAGAGAGCATCTTCGGTAATGTGATCGACAAAGTACTTAAGAGCACTTTCTCCGTTGGAGTGCATATCCACATTTCTCATAAGTCGTTCTTTCACATATTTTGACTGTGATTTCGTTTTTGCGTCGTAGCTTTCCTTCCAGTCCTCATAATCAGCCATGCTCTTAAGTTTGTGCTCGGCGTATTTTCTGGTCAGCCAGTCTTCAAACAGCTCTTCGCGGCGGTAGTCGATACCGTCGTTCAGGTAACGGACATTCAGCATAAAGTCAAATACATCGTCGCTTGTCAGGATCTGGCTTTTTTCTGGGATCTCGCCACATTCAGTGTTGCATTGCTTAAGGTATTCCTTAAAAAAAGCTCCTCCGTTAAAAGCGGAATGGCGGATCACACCCAGTTTTTCTGCAATGATGTTAAGCAGGGTTGATTTTCCTGAACCGTTACCGCCATACAGAATGGTGATCGGACTGAATGTGATTGTTTCCAGATCTTCGGGAAAGATTTTGAACGGGTAAAAATTGCTGTAACAGGTACGTCGCTGAGAACATATAAAATCCTCTTCTATTATCCGACAGGGAAGATCAAGTCTGTTAAGGTAGGTTTTAAACATGGCGAAGTCTCGTGGTTGCGGTTCAAATTCAGGATATTTAGAAAATTCTGCCTTTCTTTGTTTTATTCTGTGAAAACTTACTACAGTAAGGAGAATTAACTTCGTGTTATTATGACTTTAAATATTACTGCGTATATAGTTGTCTTTCATTTCGATGTATTACAACATCAGAATTTTTATAATGTTTGTTTATAGGGTATAGTATAACAAAAACTTTTGACATATTCAATAATATCGGGATATAGATGTAAAATATATCACAAATTTTTTGATATGTGGTATAGACGACATAATATAACACAAATGATGAAGGCGTATCGGTTCTGATCCCTGTACCCGGGTATAACAGCTGACACTGATATAACCAGTAACGTCACAATCGTATATTTGGATTCAGGATCGGGTGCATCAGGTTGATCTTCTGACACAGGCATATATGACAGGATCCTGCGGTGATTTGTCCTGTGTTAGTATGCTTCACTTCGCTGCTGTCTGTTCCTGGAGGATCTGCTTACTGATCTGCCATTCTGTCGATGACAGTGTTTTTCCCTGACTTCTTTCACTATTCGTTTTTGAGCCATCTGAATCTTTCGTTTTCTGATTCTTGAATTCTGAAGCAGATTTTTGTCTTGAAATGCGGGAAGATCGAGATGTTGACAAGTCAGTGTACTTGATTTTTTGTCTGAAACTTTATCGGGAATTCAGCCATGCCTTCACCTTCAGTAACCTCAGTATATCTCTTCGAACTGGCACGAAAGACAATGCTCAGCGCCTCGGCTGACAGCGTCTCTGTTCCTAATTTATGCGGAATAACTCTTTGTGACTGGTATCAGATCTACAGTCTGATGAATGACAGGGGAGGGGAGGCAGATCTCTATCATGCCAGAGACACTGCCGGTGCTGAATGGGTGGTTAAACTTTACCGCAGAAAAAATGCGGCAAAGGAGAATGTGATTTCAAAACTTATCAGGAAAAAACTGCCTCATCTTATTTATCTTGCCGACTGCGGGCATGGTGATTAACGGCACGTCTTATGTGAGCTGGAGGGACTTGGATAAATTTCTGATTTAGATTACTTGTTCTGATCCGGGACCATACTATCCCGTACATAGATGTCAGAATCAAACGTTTGACTGACGGAACTGTTCAGAAGCTGCTGTCATTCATGCGGATGTGCATCCTGATCGAGATCAGCATCTTCATGACTCAGACTCCTGTGCTTTTTCACAGCAGGAATGTCATGAGAAAACCGCGTAATGATGCAAGGTCGGGCAGGGAACTGTCATGATTTCAGATCCGAAGAAAGGAGATCTCCGTATGTTCAGTACGAAGATCTTCACAAGTTCAGCGAAAATGGAAACTGACTAAAAGACCGTACTGTCAGACTTCAAGCAGCTTCTGGACATCGTTGTTTACTTTCTCCTCGATAACCTCATTTTTCTTCTCGTTGATTACAGCGTTTTCTCTGATGTTTTCCGCTTTTTTGTTATCAGCAATTTCTGTTTTCAGTTTGTTCATCCTCTCCTGCTGCTCAAGTTTGTGTTTTTCCATTTCCTCCATGAATTTTCTGGTTTTCGGACTTGGTTTTGTCTTTTTAGCAACGGATGTGAGGGTGTCGCTGATGTGCTCTATCATTTCAGATTTTGTGTGAAAGTCGATGAATTTGGCTCCGGCAATAAGCGTCCTAAGATCTTCAAGACCGTTGGCATAATCCTGCTGATCCTCGCATTTCTCCAGTTTCCCTTCCTGATCCTTGATTTCCAGCATTTCAATTCTGCTTTTTGTGCTGTTGGTCTGATCAACGGTTGTCTGGATGAAACCTGCCAATTCTGCTGTTGAAATGATGCCTCCCTTATAGGCCTGCTCAAGTTTGTGGTTGATTGCCTGAGCCTGATTATCGACAGATTCATAATCAGTACATTCATCCATGTCTGTCAGCATTTTTTTAAATGTTGTGTCGGCAAAGTTGTCCTTTATATTTACAAGATGATCCAGCTCCTTTTCAGTGAGGCTTACACATTCTCCGTTTAGATTCCGGAGTCTGTTCTGGATTTCATCCATCCGGTTTTTTACTTCAGTGCTTGGATTAGGGATCTGCTTATAGTTATAGTAGATGTCCTCAAGCAGTTCCCTGGTTTCCTGAGCCTTCTGTTTTGCTTCCGGAGAAATTGAATCTGTGTTTTCCTGATTTACAACATTCTGGATATTATTGATTTCATCGTTGCTTATGTTGTCGACAGCTCTGTTCTGAATATTTCCAATTTCACTCATTTTTTTAATCCTCTGTACAATTTGTGAGTAAACGCCTCAGTCGCGAGAAGGTTACAGTATTCACTGCAGAATTAAATTCAGATGGAATACTGATCTCTTCCGTCCGGTTTTTTCAGAGATTTTCCAGAGAACCGGCCAGCTTCGGATAGTCAACCTTTCCTGTGCCGTTTAAAGGAATTTCATCAAGTTTTACAATCTGCTTCGGTACGGCAAGTTCGGAAATTCCCTCCTTCTTTATGATTTCTCTGATCTCGTTCCTTGTTACATCCAGACCTGCAATAAAGAGTACGAGCTGTTCGCCCTTTTTTGGATCGGGTACCGATATTACGGCCAGAGAGGTGTCGGTATAGTTTGATCTGAGGATTTCCTCCACCTGGGACAGGGATACCATTTCGCCGCCAATTTTGGCAAAACGCTTTGCTCTGCCCAGGATCCTGATAAATCCTTCAGTGTCGATTTCTGCGATATCTCCGGTGTCGTACCAGCTGTTTTCCGGTTTATCAAGGACTCCCGGGGCTGACGCTCTCATGTAGCCGAGCATGACATTGCCACCACGCACCCAGAGTCTTCCTCCGCGATCAATCCCGTCAATTTTTTCGATTCTGGTTTCGATTCCCGGAAGCGGCTGACCTACAGTGTTTCTTCTGCTGTACATGCAGGTGTTTACTGCTATTACAGGTGCAGTTTCCGTTGCTCCGTATCCTTCCAGGATCCTGATCCCGAACTTTTCATACCAGAGATTTGCCGTTTCAGGACTCAGCTTTTCACCTCCAGCCACAGCGAATTTCACTGAATACATATCGTACGGATGTGCGTATTCCCCGTATCCCCGCAGGAATGTGTCGGTTCCGAAAACGGCTGTTGAATTGGTGTCGTATATGAGGATCGGTATGGTCTTGTAGTGCAGAGGAGACGGATACATGAATACCTTTATCCCGCTGAGCACAGGCAGCAGCGTTCCTGCCGTAAGACCGAAGGAATGAAACATCGGCATGGCGTTGAAGATGGAGTCCTTTACGCCAAACGGGAGAACAGACTGAAGCTGCACGATGTTTGTTTCAATGTTTCTGTGACTCAGAACTACGCCCTTCGGAGTACCCTCTGATCCGGAGGTGAAGAGAACCACAGCCGGTTCATCCGAATCGGAAGCAGTTCTGCTGAGATATCTGTATGCCGTCTCAGGGAACAGTCTGGACAGCAGTCCGTAAATTTTTCCGAACATACCGATTTCACCGGCCATATCCTCCAGATATTCAATCCGGATCCCGTTTTCCTCCATGCATGAAATAAGTTTTTCAAAACCCGCTTTTGCAAACTGACGCGAGGTGTAGACTGTTTTGACCGGAACGGCTCTGCAGCATGAGATAATGTTTCTTTCGCCGGTGGAGAAGTTAAGCATGCATGGCAGTTTTCCTGCAGCCTGCAGAGCCATGAAAACAACTACAGAGGCGGCACTGTTCGGAAGCAGCAGACCGACTTCTCTTTCCCTGATCTTTTTTCTGAAATATCTGCCCAGCACCATGCTTTTAATAAACACCTGGGATGCTGAGATTGGATGTCTGTTGTGATCCTCCAGCAGCTTTTTGCTTCCGCCTACAATTTTCATGGCGTATATAAAACTGGAAAAAAGTGTTCTTTCCGGCATTTTGCTGGCTTTGACTTTCATATCCGCCAGCAGTTCATACATCATGTCCCCGGCTTTTGCGTTTCTTTTTCTTCCGGTAATTTCAGGCGGAATATTGAAGTTAACCGGTGGCATGATCTTTATTGAAATCCGTGAATGAGGTCTTTTATGCAGACTCTTGCCGAAGTGGGAAAAAACAGAATACTGACCACCCTCGATAATTACCGGCAGGATCATGGCTTTTGCTCTGTCAGCAACCACGGCTGTACCCGAATAGACCTTCATCAGTGTTCCGGTGGTGGAAATTCTTCCCTCCGGGAATATTACCGGAATGTTGCCGTTGGATATTTCCCGGATCATGCTGCGGATTGCCATCGGCTTGGTCGGATCTACCGTGTAGTATCTGGTAGCAAGGGAAAGCAGCAGTCTGAAATACCATTTTGATGCTATGTTTGTGTCTACCGCATAACTCAGATTGTCATGGAGGTAGATCCATAAGAGCAGACCGTCAAGAAATGAGGTATGGTTTGCAACCAGAACTGTACGCCTGCCATGAACCGCTTCAAAGTTGCCCATTCCGTCCACACTTACATGATATACAAGCTGGACAAGTTTTTTGGCGATGGATCTTATCATCGGAACAGGCAGCAGACCTACAGTTACAGCAGATCCCAGCAGGCATACCATTGATGTTATGGTCATCATGAGAGAAAGTCCGAGGCGGGCACCGAACCAGGAAGTGCATGCAACACCGATCAGCGACGCTATGACGGTAAAGAGTGCTGCGGTTATGTTGTTTGCCGCCATGATCCTGCTTCTCAGCTGATCCGGTGATTTGTTCTGCAGGTATGAAGTTACAGGAACTATGAACATTGCGGCAAAAAAGGTTATACCGAAGATGCATATAACCGAATAGATCCCGCTGAACGTGGAAAGATATGCTTCTATTACAGATGAGACACTGCCGGTGTCTGCAGGGCAGGGAACTGCCTTATGGAGAAAAATCTGCAGTGTGAATGCCACCATCATGGTTGCGGCGAGCACTGCGCTGAGAGGAAGATATGAGTTTACTGATTCCTTTTTGTAAACGGCAGAAGCCACGGCGGCACCGGATCCGATTCCAAGACAGAATATTCCGAGAAACAGCGGACTGATGATTTCCCGTCCGGCTCCGTCCAGGTATATGCTGTTGGCAATCTGGCTCAGCTGAACCATAAAGGTGACGACAACGCACCAGGCTCCGGCAAGTCCGAGAAGAGACAGATAGACCTGTTTTGAATGGCGCGCATATCTGAGATTTTTTACCATGGAGAGAAGGAACATCTTCTGGATCTTCATCTCCGGATCTGCCGGTTTCTGATGCTCCATTTTGCTGGCACAGATAAATCCTGCCGTGGACAGGCAAAGCAGGATCAGAGGGAAAAAGCCGTTGATGGTGGCACCGGCTATAATGCCTCCGATGGTTCCGGCAAATTTAAAAAGGTATGAGCCTGATTCCAGTGCGGAATTTGCCGCTATCAGCTGATTTTTTTCTGTGAGAAACGGAACTATGCTGAGACGTATCGGTGTAAAGAAGGTTGCTTCAGCTCCTGTCAGAAACATGGCCAGAAGCATTCCTGTCTCCGAATGCAGGAAGTAGGAAACGGTTATTATCAGTGCTATGCAGATTTCAAAAATCTTAAGCGCTTTCAGCAGAAACGTCTTGTCGTACTTATCCGCCAGCTCTCCGGCAAGGGCGGAGAAAAGAAACACCGGAAGCATGAAGAGTCCGGTAGCGGTGAAAACAGTGATCTGCGAATGCTCAGGAGAACTCAGAAGAGCGTAGGTCACAAATGCAAGAAATCCGGACTGGATGAAACTGTCGTTGCAGGATCCCAGGTATTTCAGTAAAAGAAAATTGATAAAGGATCTGTTTTTAGTTAGTTTCTGTGTTTCTGTCATGGCAATAACACCTTTTAGACTGGGAGATCTGTTAAAAACAAAGTAAATCTGTCAGGAATGCGCATCAGCCGTGCATTTCCATTTTATGCTTATTCATGTATGACCTCATGACTCTGATCTGTTATGTTTGTCTGTTCCATCCATACACCAGTATCTTCCATGGTACTTCCTGACTGCTTTAGAATGTTAAAGTCGGGAATGGAATCAGGACTTTGTTAAGGATCGGGAGAAATACCGGTCTGAAAGTCCTCGTTTCAAATCATACGAATTTATGACGTTCCGGAGACTGTATTTGTTCAGTACCGTGCGGTGTCAGTCGGATGAATAATCACCGATTTTACCCGGATGACGGCAGGAACAGGTTCAGAATCAATCGGTTGTCAGATCCTGCTGACTGCGTAAATAATTCTGAACCTGCTGCAGAACTTGAAAAAAACTGCTTTGTGGATCACCTGATGAGGCTGTTCAGTCTTTCCAGAAGATTTGTCTGCTTCATTGTTTCTTCTATGACAAAGGAACCTGCGTCAGCCACAGCAAGCGAGCCGCCTCTGAATGCAACAATAAGCTCCGGTGCCGCCTCCTTGTACCTGATCCATTTCCTTTCCATGTCCTTTATGCTGTCCTTCAGCTTTTTATCCTTTACTCTGCTCATCAGCTTTTTGTAGGTACTGTTGATTTTGGCGTCAACAGCCTTTAACGCCTTTTCATTGCAGTCATACATGTCAGTCATAGACAGCGCTTTTGATACACATTTGTCAAATCCAGGATACGGCTCCTGCGTGTATGAAAGGATTTTTCTCAGTTTTACCATTTCCCCGGTTTTTTCCTTGTCTTCCGGATCAATCAGCAGATATTCATTAACCCAGAAGTAGAATCTTGTATTCTCGGCAAGATTGAAAAGAATGCTTTCTCCCTCCCATGATTTTTCATCCATTATTGCCATGAGGATCCGGTCAACTGAATTCATGTATTCGTTTCTCAGATTGACTGCCTTTCCGATGAGAACCGGAACATTTTCTGCGTTCTCATTCTCATTTTCGTTATCTGAAGCCGCATTATTTAACTCTTCGATCTGGACAGTGACCTTTCCAACTGCTGCGCCGGAAGGTCTTTCCGCACAGATCTTTATTATGTCTGTCAGTTTATCGGTGCATTTTGAACCTTTATTCAGTATGGAGCATTTGTCCAGTTTGCCGTCATGAACTTCTTTTGCATAGCATGCGGCGAAAGTCTGTCCGTAGTCATTAATGTTTTTGAGATCGTGAGCGGATACAGATGTGCAGAGTCCGGCAGTTAAAAGCACGGTCGAGATCAGAATTTTTTTCATTTATGTCCTCTTCAGTATTTTTTAAATTCGTATTCATTTTCCCTGAAATTCCGTTTTCAGCAATTCCGCATAAACTGTATTTGCAGTTTTTACTTAAGGCTGCGTTTGGAGTTATGCATTTTTGCGTAAGTGTTCGTCTGCAGTTTTTGAGTTTTTATCTTGTTTACTGCTTTCGTGGTTTTGTATAAGTCATTGTTCCAGGATTTTGAGATTTGTCCTGAGCTCCGTTCAGTTTTGTCTGCATTTTTTCATAAAACTGTACTGCCGTTTCAGGTCATCAGACAGATTGGTCTGCTTTCATTAATCCCTGCAGTATCTTTCAGAGAAGTCTACTGAAAGATGCCTGCCAGAAATGCTGCAATAAGGGAAACGACATAGGCAAAACATCCTTCCTTCTTCACATCAGCCGGAGGTTTGTCATTCTTCTGAAGCGGATTTCCGTTATCGTCCAGGAATCTTTCATTGTGCAGATCCTCCCTGTTAATTCTGTAGCCAAGATAAATAAACCCGACTGCAACAGCAAAAAATATCAAAAGCAACCAGTAAAGATTCACTATGCCTGTCCTCAAACTTTAGTCGAATTTTCTTTCATCCGGCTCCTGTGTATGGCTATTCTCATCAACGTCTTCAGACTCCGGTGTTTCACTCTGCAACCCTGGTTTTAGTGCAGTCTTTGGCAAACATTCTGAAAGCTGTAAACTTTGTGAAGTGAACCGTATTGTCAGTCGCAACAAGAACCCGCCGGGAGTAGCCTACAGCCATGAGTCAGGCAGACTTACAGATCCAGAAAGGAAAAGAGGCTGCCCAGGATTTCAAAAATACCCATTAAACATCCGACATTTTCATTTTTTTCAGCCTGTTGTCCGCTGCCTTCCTTTTTTTTCCGTCTGCAGATGATGTACAAAATAGCGATTCCTGCGACAATAAAAATAAGAAATATGTCTAAGAGATCCATCTAACTTATTCCTGATTCTGATGATAAGAAATTATGGTCTTTTTCGAATGCTGCAGAGCCGGCTGACTGCCTGGGGAAAATGCGGGTGTTCTGAAAGTTTCATGATCAGGATCTTCTCCGGTTTAAACGCCCCTTTATACTGAAAAACTGATGCAGCAGAATACGGGTGCCATCCGTCTTTTCTGTCTGCAGCAGTCATTGTGATCCGAAGATGAACTGTCACTCCGTTATTCGAAATCTTTACAGATCCTTTCCGTCAGTATATGTCTGTTACTCAAGCGAGCCTGCTTTAACTGCAAAACTGACGTTGATGCTGTCCCGAAGCTCTATTTTTTTAGCCTGGTAGTAACTGCTGTCTGAAGCGCTGGAAACTCCCATGGATTTGGTCATCATGCGGTTGCTCTGGGCATATTCCACCGTGTGCAGGTTGGAATCCTGATCATATGTAATGCGCTCTATGTGAAGCAGTCTGGAGTTGTATCTGGCTGCAATTGATTTTGCTTTCTTAAGAGAGTCTGCGATGGCAAGATCTCTTACTCTGTCTGCAAAACTTGCAGGATCCTTAAGACCGTAGCTGATGTTATCCAGTGTTATGCTTTTCTGTTCCATGGCTCTGGCTACAATCTGAGAAATAAGATCAAAGTTGCCCAGTGTAATTCTGACGGATCTGCTGCCTTCGTAGCCGGTCAGTACAGGCTCCTTGTCGGAGTAGTCGTAGTGCGGATATATGCTGACGCTTTCAGCAATCACATCCTCTTTTTTAAGTTTGAGTTCATTTATGAGATAGTCTGTGAAGGCTGAAACCTCTTTCTGGAGGTCCGCGTTAAGTCTGGCTTTGTCCTTGTCCTCGAGTCTTGCATGAACTGAAATGTGTGCGACATCTGGATCTATTCTGAGGACCGCTTCACCGGATACCGTAATGGTGGGGGAAGCTGAACCGGCGTATGATGCACACGGAACAACGGCAAGAAAAGCCATGACAGCCAGACATTTCATAATTTTCATGATAATTCTCCCTTCTTGTATCTCTTGTTGTATCTGTTCATTTTTTTTGCTGACAAACTTGAACTGCAGTCAGGACATACGTTCTCTTGTATCCAGTTTCATCTGTTCATTCTTTTTAAGCAGAACATAGATCGCACCGGGACCGCCGTGATACGGCATGGCGTGATGAAATGCCAGCACCGGCTCGGCCTGTTTGAGCCAGTGAAAAACAAAACTTTTGAGCAGTGCCCTGGGTTTGGTGAATTCGCCCTTGCCGTGAATGATAATGACAAAGCGGTACCCCCGCTCAAAGGATCTGCTTATGAACTGATCTACGTCCAGTCTTGCCTGATCCAGAGTTCTGTTGTGAAGATCAATGTAGTCTCTGATGCTGTATTCGCCGTTTTTTACTTTCATGAAAACTCCGTGCTGTATTCCCGGCTTTTTGTAGCCGGTGACAGCAGAAGGATCCAGATAGACAATTTTTTCCAGGGACAGTGCAAGTTTTTCCTTGTAAGGCTCTTTTTCCGCAGCTCTTCTTCTTGCCTCTGACTGTTCTCTGGTCAGACCCTCCTCCTTCAGGAGAACAGTGTCGTGCTCCATCGGGGTGACATTGTCAATCATGTCGGTAAAGGATGAGCTGTTTTCCTCTTCCTGCTTCAGTTTTGCAATAACATTCCTGAGTTCAAACTCCATGGCGTTCAGCTCTTTGCTGACTGCAGGCGGTACCGATGGAGTCTTTTGCCTGTTTTCCAGCTGTTTCTTAATATTCAGAAGTGCATCCCTGTGATCCTGCACGTTATTTACTCCTTGATTTCAAATTCTGTACCTGAAAATCCGCATACAGGACATACAAAGTTGGCCGGCAGTCTGCCGTGATATTCATATTTGCAGATTGGACAGTAGTATGTGCTGCTGAAGAATGAGACCACAGGCGGCGTTGAAACAACCTTTGGTGCCAGGGATGCAATGGAAGGTGCCCTTCCCGAGCCGGTTCTGGCTGGAGTCTTCTGCTCTGCATCATTAATTTTCTGATTCAGAACATCTCTGAAATCATGATGACTGTCCCCGGCTTTTTCGTCATCTTCGGAAGCAGTTCTGAAATCAGCAGCCGTCTTCTCTGATTTATCATTAAGGGACAGATCCGTTTCGTTTTCACTGAAGAAAAGATCTCCTGCATCCGGCTCCTGCCGGGTGACTGATTTTTCAGGAGGAGTAACCAGTTCATCGGCAGTACCTGCGTTCCGGTTTTCCTGCTCATCTTCCACTACGGTAAATGTAAAGTTTGAAGGAGAGACAAACCTGTTCCCTCTGTCTTTTATCTGACTGCTGCTGATCTCCTGTTCACTGGTTTCGGCAGTTCCGGAGGACTGTTTTTCGGATTTATCGGAATTTTCCGGACCGAAAAGCAGATTTAAATCATCCAGCTTGCTCTGATCCGGATTTTTCGGGATGTCATTTCTGATTTCTTCATGCAGATCATTAACGTCAGCCTCTTCGTGATCGTCAGAAGCCAGGATTGATTCGATGTCATCAAATCCTCCGGACATGCTGCCGGCATCTTCTGAAGTCTCCGCTGACAGGTTCAGATTCGGCTCTTCCTCTGTTTCGTTCCCTTCAGAATCTTCCTCATTGCTTCGCAGCAGGGCAGATCTGATGGCTGCGGTAAAATCAGCCTGGTTCGGAGGAGTTAGTCCGTTATTTCCGGAGATTTCCTGATCTGCATCTGTCTTTGCTGTCAGGAATTCAGATCCGGTAAGACCGTCAGGCGTGTCATCGTTAAAGCCGTCATTACCTTCTCTGACAGACGGTTCATTTCCGGCGTCGGACTCCGCATCCGGCGCAACAGTTGCACCTGTATCGCTACCGGTATCAATGTCGGCTAAGACTGCTGCGGCATCCTCATTTTCACTGAGTACTGCTGTACCGGGATCTGTATTATCGGTAATATCTTCATTGCCGGCCGTGACAGCCTGACCGTCCTCATCTGCAGAGATGTCGGATACGGCGGGTGAATTCTTATCCGGCTGTGCCTGGAGCAGTTCTTCAGGTATGTCCTGATTTTCGACGGATTCTGAAGCGGAAGTTAATTCCTGTTCCGAACCTGCTGAACTGTCGGCAGCTGCAGGAACTGTTTCTTCTGAAGTGATTTGATCTGCATCAGGCAATGCCAGTTCTGTTTCATCTTCTGTAATTTCAACAGCCGCGGTGTCAGACAGCGGAATTTCCTCACCGCGGGCCAGGGATTCCTTGATCTGATCTTCAAGCTCGTCCAGGAAATACTGAAGAGTCATTGGTTCTTCTGTACTGAGGATTATGCTGTCAGTAATTTCAATAAACCAGAGGCAGTGGGTGCGGAACTCCATTCTTCCGCAGACTTTACCGTAAAGGCATCCGTTTGCATCTTTTCCGGTCAGAACAGGCATATTGTGAAAGTAGTCTGATTCAATGCTGTCCCATTTTGTGGTTTCATAGCCTTTGCGGTATCCGAGGTTTTTGATAACTTCAGGATTGCAGTTTTTGGAAAGAATGGATACTGTGACAGGTGTGTCAAAGCATAGATTCTGGGATGTGTATGAATTCTTGCGGGTACTGATGACTATGGTTTCCGGACTTGCCTCGATCTGTGTCAGTGATGTAACGACACATCCTGTATTTCTGTTTTCAGAGTCCTTGAGTCCGAGAACGTAAAGTCCCTGGGTGATCTGCATTTTTGGCAAATGAGCCATCATTTTCTCCGCGTGCCGACTTCTGCTGCTAAAGTCATGTAATTATATTGTTTCAAATTTCAATTCTAGCACACATGAAATGCATAAAGTCAAAAAGGATTAATCGGGATATCCGATGTTTAACAGTGGTCACCAAATTGAAGTTAACATGGCTGCCGAACTGCCGGGAATCATGACATATCTGATGCGACCCAGATTTCTGGAATTCCAGATAATCAAAGCGGATCGCATATCTGAAGTCATTATGGTGCAGGAGCATTTTGATACGGCCCTGATACAGGTCATAGGGGGCTTACAAAGAATTCACAAAGATAATGGTACGCTCAAATGATGCGGACACTCCGGGAGGAAATGCAGAACTTTTAAGATCATTGAACGGAATCATAGAGATCAGAGAAAGAGATGTTCTCTCTGAATGCGACTTCACTGATCTGCTGCACACCTGCACATCTTTGGAAACAGAAACTCATGAAAAAGATGAATACAGTCTTTTCTGACTATAATCCGGTGTTTTATGTTTTGGCTTACGGGACTGATACGACCGGATTTCTGCATAATCGCTATTTATCACGGGAAAAATCCAGAAGGTAGCCGTTCTTTTCCCTTGCCTTTTTCATGAATGCCGCCAGTTTGCCGCTACCTATAATCCTGTTTGTGTGCCAGCACTTTTCGGCAATTTGATTCGGTTTCATGAGATAGAAATCAGCAGGCAGATCAAAATTTGATTCTCCTCCCCCTGTACTTCCGGCAGAGATGCCCTGGCATCTGCAGTCCTGATTGACATATACCCGGCCGTATTCGTTGAACCGGATGGTGATTGTATCTTTTCCTTTGTCAAAATAATCACCCACCGATGCAATCTGTACGTCAAAGTGAAGAAAACGAAGTCGGTGTTTTCGGGCGAGTTTCTCAGCGGCAGTGTCGTACACTCCACGCAGAATAACCATATTCTTCTGAAACAGTTTTACAGTCTTCTCATCCAGATTGAGATTGCATTCAGGATTCTCAATCCAGACAGATTTGACTGTTGGAAGGATCTCGAAGAAATCCGGCTCAACCTCCTCCACATCCCCTCCCAGTCCAAGAGCCACACCTCTTGGATCTGTCATGCGTTCGCTGTTGATCCAGGAATTCATATCCTCTTTTTTCAGGATCCTGCCGTCACTGGCATCAAATCCGAATTTCATGTATCCGCTTTTTACAATCATTTGTATCCAGGTTATGTTGACATACTGTTTAACGATGAAACAGTTCGTACGGTATTTTCCGGTGAAATGAAGCAATGTACCAGTACTCAAACCCGGATCCTGTTGTTCCCGGGTACTCCGGTGGTTTCCTGCAGAGTTACACTGCAACCAGATGGTTATTACCTGTCTGAATTTCCAAAGGCTATGTTCAAGAAAAGTGTTGATCTTATCTTAAACTGCTAAGGAGTAATCATAACCCGCAGGCTTTGACTTGAAAGTCAAAACGCCACTTTGCATGCACTTTCTTAATGGATTAGCCAACCC
>JAEEGF010415480.1_pt1 | contig 21445 bp, 10 predicted proteins | sample 9134171 | NCBI WGS metagenome assembly JAEEGF01 (sample SAMN16246542, study PRJNA631951) | gut metagenome | biome: gut microbiome; feature: rumen; material: AP-attached | host: Bos | place: Iran: Karaj | collected 2018-10 | reverse complement strand
TCAGTTCAACTCGTTCGGGTCTTACACCTACCGCGTGTTCGACCTGAAGGGCAAGCAGGTGGGTACGGTGAATCTCGATGGTGCACATGTGGGCGATGCGCTCCGTGCGGCCGGGTTCAGCAAGGGCATGTACATGCTCCGCTCCCTGCGCGGCGAAAAGAAGTTTATGGCCAGGGTGGCGGAATAAGCCCGAAAAAGGCCTAAAAGAGTCCCTAAACACCACACATCCAGACCGGCGCCTTTACGGCGTCATAAAAAGCACCCCAGGCGTGTCCCGGGGTGCTTTTTTTGCGTTTTTCGCGCCCGCCCTAGTCGCTATTGATAAATAGTCAATGAGAAGTCTGCTCGTGGGGGGTAAAAATGCCGTTTTCGGAGGTAGATTATAGTCAAGAAAGGGCAATTTTGCCGTTTTAACATAGGGATGTGTAAAATGAAGAAGTCTTTTATGGGAAAATTTGGCCTCGCTGCCGTATGCGGCCTGGCTGCATCCGCTCTCGCGGACAACCCGATTTCCAGCTACCATTACCTCGCCGACCCGGGTGCTGCCGCAGACGATACGTATTTCTACGTCATCACCGACTCCGACGACCCGGCGGCATACAACGCAAACGGCTACAGCATCAAGGCCCTTTACGGTTTCCGTACTAAGGACATGAAAAACTGGACCGATTTCGGTATCATTTACGATGCGCGCAAGGTGGACGGTATCGGCGATATCTGGGCGTCTGACATTGCCGTGAACCCCAAGGACGGAAAGCTCTACATCGTGTTCCCCGATGGCGGTGGCGGCGGTGTGGGCCTCATCTCTGCTGACAGCATTGCCGGCCCGTGGACGAACCCAGTTTCGGGCGGCAAGAAACTCATCAACAACTGGGGCGGCGGCCTTGCGGACTGCGACGGCATCGGCTGGTGCTTTGACCCGGGTATTTTCTTTGATGACGACGGCACGGGCTACTTCACCTTTGGTGGCGGTAGCAGCGATAGCCGTCCGGCTGCCGACAATAACAACGACATCTTCAATATCTACAAGTTCAACTCCGACATGAAGGGCTTCGATGTGAGTTCCAAGACTCACCTGAAGATCGGTGGCCCGAAGGCGATGGAAGCTTCTTACATCCACAAGTACAAGGGCAAGTACTATCTCTCTTACAGTACGGCCGACTTGCGTATTGCCTACGGCATGTCCGATAAACCCATGGGCCCGTACACCTACAAGGGCATCTTCATGGGGAACCCGAACATTGGCGGCCAGAACATCAATGCGAACAACAACAACCACCATGGCATTGCCGAATTCAAGGGCCACTGGTATGTCGCTTATCATGACCGCCGCATTGCCAACGGTTACGACGGCTTGGAAAAGATTCCTGCCGATGACGGTAAGGCGAATCCGGTGCCGGCATTCCACCGCAGTGTGAGCGTGGATGAATTCTATTACAATGGCGACGGCACCATGAAGGAACTGACCTTCACGAAGGAAGGCCCGAAGCAGATCGAGAACTTTGATCCGTACGACTGGTATCCGGCACTCACGAGCTCCAAGCAGAAGGGCGTCCGCAGCCGTTCCAACTGGACTCCGGGCAAGGTTGCCGAACACCTGCTGCTCCCGCTTTCGACTAAGGAATCGTGGATTCGCGTATCGGGCGTGGACTTCGGTACGGCCGCTACGGGCTTTACGGTTCAGGCCGGTAGCGCTGCCGACGACAACAAGATTGAAATCCGCACGGGTTCTGCGACGGGTACGCTCGCTGGCACTTGTACCTTGAAGAATACCGGCAACAAGTCGACCTTCGCCGAAAATTCTTGCGAAGTTTCTGGCCTCAAGGGAATCGTGGAACAGGTGTTCCTGGTGTTCAAGGGCTCTAAAGATTCTACCATGGCAATCAAGGCCTGGGGCTTTGAAGGCAGCGGTACCACTCCGCCGACTCCGCAGAGCGCCTTTGGTGGCAAGGCGTGGGCTGTGCCGGGCTTGATTCAGGCTGAAAACTTTGACGAGCCGGGCACTGGCCGCGGTGGCGATGTGGATTCCTTCAACGATTCCGATTCCGAAAACCACGGTAACTCTAGCTACCGCGGAGGTACGGGCGTAGACCTGTACGAGAAGGCTTCGGGTGTCGTGGTGGGTTACAATACCGAAGGCGAATGGCTCGAATATACGATTAATGTGGCCGAGGCCGGTGACTATACGCTCTATGCGGCTGTTGCAGCTGCAGGTAGCACTTCTAGCTTCAAGTTCTCTGTCGGTGGCAAGGATATTACCGAAGAAATCCCGGTTCCGGCCGCATCTGCAGGCGAAGATAATTACGATGAGTTCAACAAGGTCAAGGCCAAAATCAAGCTGGATGCCGGTGAACAGGTCTTGAGACTCACGGTTGTCGGTTCCTGGTTCGATATCGACTACTTCAATATCGAAAAGGGCGAGAATGCCGCCGATTCTTATCCGGATGTTACCACGGCTGTTTCTGGCAAGGTTAAGCTGAATACGACAATGGTTTCGAAGTATGATGTGTTCAGCTTGGATGGCAAGAAGGTTGCAAGCTTTGTTGCCCACAACATGGACGAAGCAAGTAAGCTTTGGAAGAGCGGTTCTGTTAAGGGTGCAGAAAAGGCAGTTGGTGTCTGCCTGATTCGTAACCGTAGCAACGGGATGGTTGCAAAGGTGCGCGCGGCCCGTTAAGTTTCCCATAAACACATCCAACCAGGAGGACACCCTCGAGTGGGGGTGCCCTTCCTTTGGGAAAGAACTCTGGTGGAGAACAGAGTACATAAGGAGTAAAAGATGAGTGTAAAATTGGTGAAGGGATTAGGTGTCGCCGTTGGGATGGCGGGCATCTGGAGTTTGGTTTCGGCGGCGACAGTCAATGTTGACGTGACCGAAGAGCATCAGGTCATTCGTGGTTTCGGTGGCATGGTGCATAACCAGTGGCAAGGCGGTGGCGGACTTTCCGAAGCTGATGCCAAGCTTGCTTTCGGTACGGGCGATGGCCAGATTGGCCTCAATACGCTGCGTATTCCGGTGTATGCAAGTTCTAACGATTTTAACAAGGAAGTTCAGGCCGCAAAGTATGCGAAGGCCGTTGCAGGCGATGATTTCATCTTGTATGCAACTCCGTGGACTTCTCCTTATGCAGGTGCCAACCAGCACATGTCTTCGTCTAACTACCAGAAGTATGTGGATCACCTGAATAGCTTTAATGACTACATGAAGAACCAGGGCGTTCCTCTGTATGCGATCTCTATCAGTAACGAACCGGACTGGTGCGGTGAATGGGCTTGCTGGAGCGCAGATGAAATCTACAACTTCACCAAGGGCTACGCCGATAAGATGCGCAAGAACGGTGCGAAGGTGATTTCGACGGAATCTTTCCGCTACGACAAGAACCTTTACAACAAGGTGCTGAACGATGCCAGTGCCCTCAAGAACTGGGACATTCTCGGTGCTCACTTCTATGCCTCTGAAGCCTCTACCGGCGATAACTTCTTCCAGTACAGCCTTGCTGACCAGAAGAATGTGGAACGCTGGATGACGGAACACTACACCGAAAGCCAGGGCAGTGGTAACTACTGGCGTACCGTGATGCGTACCGGTGACCAGGCAAACCAAAACAAGTTGGATACCGTGCGCGCCATGGACGTTGCTTACGAAATGTTCCGCGGACTTGCCATCGGTAACTTCAATCAGTATACTTGGTGGTACATCCGTCGTTGCTATGGCCTGATTATGGAAAAGGACTTTGGCAACAAGCTCCAGATTCCGCAGAATGAAATCGGCAAGGTTTCTAAGCGCGGCTATATTATGAGCCAGTACGCACGATTCATTCGTCCGGGTGCAATCCGCGTGGGTGCTACTCAAAAGCCTGAAGCCAATTTGTTCGCTAGCGCATACAAGAGCTCCGAAGGCGACTCCGTGATTGTGGTGCTTGTAAACCGCGATTACAAAAACACCAAGAGTGTGACGGTGAACGTGAAGGGCTCCGATGTAGAATCTTTCCACGTGTATACTACGAGTGAAGCGAAGAATGCAAAGTATGAAGGCGAAGTCGAAGCCAAGAACGGTTCTGTGACCATTACCATGGATCCGGGTAACACAAGCAACAAGGACTGTATTGTAACGCTCGTGGGCGTTGGCACTCCGGCGGAACCTGTGCCGCGCGAACCGTTCGGTGGCAAGGCTGTGAAACTCCCGGGCAAGATCGAAGCCGAAAACTTTGATGTTCCGGGTACCGGCAAGGAAAACAAGACCTATTACGATGCCGATTCCGAAAACCATGCTTGCACCGACGAAGACAAGACTGCTGAATGCTCCAAGGTTCGTGAAGATACGGGCGTCGATATTTACAAGAAGTCCTCTGGCGCTGTCGTGGTGGGCCACAACCAGGCTGGCGAATGGCTCGAATACACCGTGAATGTGAAGGAAGCTGGCGAATACACCATGACCGCTTCTGTCGCGACGGGTAATTCGGATCCGGGCTTTACGCTTTCGATTGATGGAGACCTTGTTGCCGAAGTGCCGGTTTCTGGTTCCAGCTGGGATGACTTTAAGAATGTCACGGCCAAGGTGACGCTTCCGGCAGGCGAACACATTCTCCGCCTGGAAGTGACGACCTCTTGGTTCGATATTGACTACCTCAAGTTCGATAAGCCCTGCGAAGATTGCAATACGGGAATCGCAAGTGCTCGCCTAAATATGCCGACGGCCGCCCAAAATTACCGTATTTTCGATATGAATGGTGGCTTTATCGGCATGGTGCGTGCCTCGAACGGACTGGAACTGAAGAATGCCACTACGGGGCTGGTACGGTGCGGTGGCGCCTACTTGGCTAAGTCTGCCGCAGGACAAATCACGCGCATTCAGGTGACGAAATAAGCCCTGACGGCCAAAGTAAATTTTGATTAACCAAAACCCGCTTTTTTAGCGGGTTTTTCGTTTGATTTTGCATGTTGCCTGTTGACTATTTATCCATAGGTTTCGGCTTTTTTTACATAAAAAAGCCGTTTTTTTTGGATAACTTATAGGGTATAAAAGGAGTGTGTTATGGACTTTAAAAAAGTTTCTGAGTTTTTGACCCCGGCATTGTGGCTTGTCGGCGGGCTTCTGATGCTCGCGACCATTGCCAATGCTGCGCCGAACCCCAATTTCCATATTTATATCGCTTATGGCCAGTCTAATATGGCCGGTAACGGCCCGATTGTTCCTGCCGAAGACCAGGCAACGAACCCCAAAAATTTCTTGATGATTGCCTCCCATAACGCGAGTGCTAGGGACCGTAGTGGTAGCACCACTCAGTCTATCGAGACTGGCAAATGGTACCCTGCAATTCCGCCGATGTTCCACCCGTTTGAAAAGCTTTCTCCGGCCGACTACTTTGGTCGCGCCATGGTAGATTCCCTGCCGGGTGTAACTGTGGGTATTATTCCTGTGGCTATCGGTGCTGTAAGTATCAAGGCTTTCGACAAGGACCAGTACCAGGCTTACTTCAGCTCTGCTGCAAGCTATATTCAGAGCTGGGCTAAGGACTACGATTCCAACCCGTACCAGAGAATTGTAGACCTGGGCAAAAAGGCTAAGGAAGTGGGCGTTATCAAGGGCGTGATCTTCCACCAGGGTGAAACTGATGGCGCTGGCACTGAATGGCAGAACAATGTGTACAAGACCTACAAGGACATTATCAATGCTCTTGATTTGGACGAAAACGAAGTGCCTTTTGTGGCTGGCGAAATGATGAACGACCCCACGGGTAACTCCGGCCAGGGTAGCTGCTGCTACAGCAAGAACGGCGGTATCGCTCAGCTGAAGAGCAAGTTCAAGAAGTTTGGCTTGGCCTCTTCTCAGGGCCTGAAGGGTAACGGCGCTGACCCCTATCACTTTGGCCGCGAAGGTGTGATTGAACTTGGTCGTCGCTATTGTTCCGAAATGCTCAAGCTGATTGATAAGACCATTGACCCGGATGCTCCGGCGGTGGACTTGGTTGATCCGAGCCAGTCTACTGTTCCCGATGAACCGCCTGAGGAATACGGCCCGTATGGCGATGCTCCCGCAAAGATTCCTGGCACTATTGAAGTCGAAGAATACAACAAGGGCGGTGCCGACAAGGGTTACTATGATTTGAGCAAGGGCAATGAAGGTGGCAAGTTCCGCAAGAACGATGTGGACATTTACCAGCCCAACATGGGCTTGGTCGTTGGTCACTGCCAGAAGGGCGAATGGCTTAAGTATACCGTGAAGGTGGAAGCCGATGGCGAATACGAAATTTCTGCACTCGTGGCTGGCGATAACAGCACCGGTGGCTTCCAGCTATACATTGATGACGAACCGATCGGTTCTGAAATCGCTAACGAAGGCAAGGGTTTCACTTCGTTCACGACGGTGAGCGGTGGCAAGGCTACCTTGAAGGCCGGCGAACATGAATTGAAGCTGGAAATTACCAACGACTGGATTGATATTGACTATGTGGAATTCAAGGCTTCTTCTACGACGTCTATTGCTCAGGGCTTGAACCTGATGACCGAAGCGGAAAGCAACTTCAACCTGTTCGATATGCAGGGCAAGCATGTGGCAAGCTTCAAGGCTGCCGGCATGGATGCTGCTGTTCGCATGGTCAAGGACGGTGTCAAGGGTATCCGTCAGGGAGTGTATTTGGTTCGCTCTGCCGGCAAGATGGGCGTCAAGCAGAAGGTGGTGACCTATGAAAAGTAACGAAATTGTGGTCATTAAGCAGATTGCTGTCTTTTCTGTTCTTGCAGTCGTGCTAGGATTTCTATACGGCTAAAATTTAAACTCTCTCTCTCCTTGTTTGACACCCCTGTTTTAGGGGTGTTTTTTTGTGCTTTTGATCTTCTCTCTCTTGACAATTTGTCAAAAGAACTTAAGGCCTGTCGGGGCTTTTTGACCCGTTTTTAGGGTAATTTTAGAATGATGAAATTTGCATGGGCGGTGGTGCGCTCAGTAAAAGGAGTACTATATGGGATGGCTTAAAGGTTTGGGCATTGCCCTCGTTAGTTCTTGCGCAGTTTATGCTGCGACTGTCAATAACCCGATTATGTACGTCGATAGCCCGGACCCCTCAATTGTCCGCGTTGACGATGCTTACTACATGGTGACGACGACCATGCATTTTGCCCCAGGCGTGCCCGTCTTCAAGAGCACGGATTTGGCCCAGTGGCGCACGGTGGGCTATGCCTACCAGACTCTCACCAACAACGACCAGCAGAACTTGAATGGCGGCAAGGACGCCTACGGCAAGGGCTCTTGGGCTTCGAGCATCCGTTACCACAAGGGATTCTTCTACGTGCTGACCCCGTCCTACACGACAGGCAAGACGCATTTGTACAAAACCGCCGACGTGGAAAGCGGCCAGTGGAGCGAAGTGCAGCTCCCGTTCTATCACGATCCGTCCCTCTTCTTCGATGACGACGGCACCGTTTGGGTGTTCTACGGCAGTGGCGACCAGATTAGCTACGTGCAGTTGAACGACGACGCAAGCGGTGTAAAGGCCGGCGGCAAGAGCGGCAAGCTCGGCGGCGTTAGCATCAACCAGGTGACCGGCACCAGCAACTACTACGTGCAGCAGGAAGGCTCGCACATGGAAAAGGTGAACGGCGAATACTACCTGTTCACGATTTCCTGGCCGGCGGGCAAGAGCCGTAGCGAAATTGTTTACCGTTCCAAGAGCCTGCTCTCCGGATTTAGCGGAAGGTATTTCCTCTCCGATAACGGTGTTGCGCAGGGCGGCATCTTCGATACTCCCGATGGCAAGTGGTATGCCCTCCTGTTCCGCGATTCCGGCCCGGTCGGCCGTATGTCGCACCTGGTCCCGATGGAATGGAAGGACGGCTGGCCGGTTCCGACCAGCGGAAGCAAGGCTCCCTCCACGATTGACCTGCCGGAATCCCCGCTCCCGGGCTACGGCATGGTGACCAGCGATGATTTTGAATCTAGCGAACTTGCGCTCGAATGGCAGTTCAACCACAATCCCGATAACAAGAACTGGAGCCTCTCTGCAAATCCGGGATTCTACCGCATTACGACGGGCCGCACCGATAGCCGCGTGGTGAATGCGAAGAACACGCTGACCCAGCGTTCCTTTGGTCCCAAGAGTTCTGGCCGTACGCTTGTCGATGGTACCGGCATGAAGGATGGCGATATGGCCGGCCTCGTTGCCCTGCAGGATGACAAGGGCTTTGTGGCTCTCGCAAAGGATGGCGGCAGCTACAAGGTGGTGATGTACACCGGGAATAAGGACGGTGAAAGCCTGAAGGACAGCAAGGCAATTTCGGGTTCCAAGGTTTACCTGCGAATTGATTTCGACCTGCCGATTGACCGCGGTACTGCATACTTCTACTACAGCACCGATGGCAATACCTGGACAAAGATTGGTAGCGACGTGAAGCTCAATTACGACCTCCACATGTTCGTGGGCGTGCGTTGGGGCCTCTTCAACTTTGCAACCAAGCAGGCGGGCGGCTATGCGGACTTTGACTGGTTCAAGGTCGGTGTTGATGCGAACGATGAAATTTACCTCGATGGCGCTGGCTCTGAACCTGTCCCGCAGACTCCGTTCTGTGCCGCAGGTGAAAACTGCCCCGCCGTTGCTCTCCCGGGCAAGATTGAGGCCGAAAACTTCGACGTGCCGGGCAAGGGCAAGGATGGTACCTCTTACTATGACGGCGATTCCGAGAACCACGGCGATAGCGACTACCGCGCAGGTACCGGTGTTGACCTTTACAAGAAGGCGACTGGAATTATTGTGGGCTACAATAGCGAAGGTGACTGGCTTGAATACACCGTGAACGTGAAGGAAGCGGGAGACTACACCATGTTCGCGGCTGTCGCTGCTGCAGGCAACACCTCGAGCTTCAAGCTCTCCTTGGATGGCAAGGACATTACCGAAGAAATCGCGGTGCCTGCGGCAAGTTCTGGCGAAGAGAATTACGACGACTACAACAAGGTACAGGCCAACGTGACGCTCCCTGCTGGCGAACACGTGCTCCGCTTCACGGTTACGGGTGCCTGGCTTGATATCGACTACTTCACGTTCGTGAAGGGCAAGGATGCAACGGATCCGGAACCCATCGGGACTGATATTGCGCAGAAGGTGCGCTTCGGCGTGCAGGGCGTGCAGACTTATCGCGTGTTCAGCCTGAATGGCACGCTCGTGGGAACCGTAGATGCTACAAGCACGTACGAGGCCCAGTCCAAGGTGCGCGCGATGGTTTCTGAGAAGGGTGTGTACCTGATCAGGACCGCGACTGGCATGACTCGCCGCGTTTTGGTAACAAAGTAATTCCTTTTACAAAATGACAATGATTTGTTATTCCCCGCAGGTGATTTTCAACCCTGCGGGGTATATATTATGGTAGGGCAGTTTGGTGTTTTGCCCTTAAGGAGTCAATATGTTTGGTCATAAAATTTCCTCTGCGAAGGCGGTTTCTGCCCTTGCGCTAATAGCAGCTACTGCTTTCTCGGTTCCTGCACTTGCAGACAACATAACGGTTGATGGCAAGAGCCGTAGCATGCTTGTGTATGCGCCTTCGGGCATCGAGAAGAACCGCCCGCTCATCATCCAGATGCACGGCATGAACCAGGATGCGCCCTACCAGAAAAACGCGGCGAAGTGGGAATCCATTGCCGATACCGCGCGCTTTGTGGTGGTGTTCCCGAACGGCGAAAACAAGGCCTGGGATATCTCCGGCAACAAGGACCTCAACTTTATCAAGGCCATTATCAACGAGATGTACAGCAAGTACGGTATCGACAAGAACCGCGTGTACGTTTCGGGATTTTCGATGGGCGGCATGATGAGCTATCACGTGGCAAACAAGATGGGCGACCAGATTGCGGCCATCGCGCCTGTTTCGGGTGGCGGCGGCGTAAACTCGCCCAAACGCGCCATGCCGATTATGCATACGCACGGCACCACCGACGACGTGGTGAACTACAACAGCACCGTGAATACCCTCAAGGGCTGGGTCAATGCGCAGAAGTGCTCCAGCAATTCGCAGAAAATCAAGCCGTATCCCTCGACCAAGCCGGGTTCTGCCGCATCGCTTGAAATCTGGAGCGGCTGTACCGACGGTGTCGAGGTGCGCCTGCTGACCATTGACGGCAAGGGTCACTGGTATTCCATGGACGAGGCCGTGAGCGTCAACACGAGCGTGGAAATCTGGAACTTTGTGAAGAACTACTCGCTTGATGGTTCCAGCATCACGCCGCCGCCCCCTGCGATTGTGGTGCCCACGAATCGCGACAGCATCTTTAATGGCGGTTTCGATTCCACCTCCGTGGCTTGGGACCTGCAGGTGCACGGTGACGCGCAGGCGACGGGCGAGGCCAAGGGCGGCAAGTACCAGCTCGATATTTCTGCCATCGGTACCGAAAATTACCAGGTGCAACTTATCCAGCACGATTTGCACCTCGAAAAGGGACAGTGGTACGAAATCAGTTTTGACGCGAGCGCGGGTGCGGCCCGTACGCTCGAGGTGAACGTGGAACAGCACAACGACCCGTGGGCATCTTACCTCAAGGAAAAGCAGAATTTTGAACTCGGCACTACGCCAAAGACGTTCACGTTCAAGTTCCAGATGACGGCCGCGACCGATACGAACAGCCGCCTGAGTTTCAATGCGGGCGCCGCCACCGGCACGCTCACGCTCGACAACGTGAAAATCGCAAAGACGGAAGCCCCCGCCGATACGGGAACGACCGCCCTGCGCGGGGTACAGTTTGTGCGCGAACAGCCGGCGGCGTATGCCGTGTTCGACCTGCGCGGTCACAGGCTCGGGACTATCGAAATGCACGATGCGACCGAGGCCGAAACGCTCCTGCACGCGGGTTACACGAAGGGAGTTTACCTCCTGCGCGGCCTGAAGGGCGAAAAATCGCTTCTGGTGCCCGTTTCCCGCTAAAAAACGCAAAAACACTAATAGCGCCATTGACAAATAATCAATGGCGCCTTCCGTTTTGGCGGGTATTTTGCCGTTTTTGGAGAGTATTTTTAAATCAATAAATCAAAAAAGTGGAGATGAAGATGTTTGGTTTAAAAAAATGCTCGCTCGGCGGGGCAGTTGCCCTTGCCTTTTTGGGTATGGCCTCCCAGGCCTTTGCACATCCGGATAGCCTGGTGCTTACGCCCCCGCTGGGGTGGAACAGCTGGAACGTGTTCCACGAAAACATCAACGAAAAGCAGATTCAGGAAATTGCCGATGCCATGGTCTCTTCTGGCTTGAGAGATGCGGGCTACATTTACCTGAACCTCGACGACAACTGGATGGACACCAAGCGCGATGCGCAAGGTAACCTCCAGAACAACCCGAAAACATTCCCGAGCGGTATGAAGGCCATTGCCGATTACGTGCATGCGAAGGGCCTGAAGTTCGGTCTTTACGGCGACCGCGGCAAGCGTACCTGCCACCATTACAACAGCAACTGGCAAAGCGAAAGCGGTTCCAACGGTCACGAAGAACAGGATGCCAAGAAACTCGCCGAATGGGGCGTGGACTACTGGAAGTACGACAACTGCGATTCCGACCCGACTACGCAGGAAAAAGATTACACCGCTATGTCCAAGGCTCTCCGCAATTCCGGACGCGATATCGTGTTCAGCATTTGCATGTGGGAATACAAGGACTGGATGCCTAAAATCGCTAACCTCTGGCGTACTACATTTGACATCGGTCCCGAATGGATTTCTACCTCCTGGTACCGCGGCGTCTATGAAATTATCGATGCCAACAACAAGTACTGGCAAATCGCTAAACCAGGTCACTGGAACGACCCGGACATGCTCGAAGTAGGCAACAGGGGTCTCTCTTACGAAGAACAGCGCTCCCAGATGACGATGTGGTCCATCATGGCTGCCCCCATCATGATCAGTTCCGACGTGCGCAACATGAGCAACGAGACCAAGGAACTCTACCTGAACAAGGACATGATTGCCATCAACCAGGATTCTCTGGGCGTTCAGGGCCACCGCATCTCTGACAAGCAGGGTAAGCAGGTTTGGACCAAGCCCTTGAAGAATGGCGATATTGCCGTGGCGCTCCTCAACAATAACAACTCTACCCAGACTGTGGAATGCAACTTTGCAGACATTGGCGTAGAAGGTGAAGTGGAAGTCCGCGATGCCTGGAAAAAGAAGGACTTGGGCCCGGTTTCGCACGTTTCTATTGAACTTCCGGCTCACGGCTCGGCACTCCTCCGCCTGGTTCTCAAGCCGGTTCCTCGCAAGCCGTTCAAGGGCGAAGCTCTCGCCATTCCGGGCAAGATCGAAGTGGAAGATTTCGACATTAACGGTGTGGGCCAGGGCAATACCACCTACAACGAAAGTGATACAGAAAACCACGGCGATTCCGACTACCGCCCGGGTACCGGTGTGGACCTTTACAAGAAGGCGTCTGGTATCATTGTAGGCTACAACCAGGCGGGCGAATGGCTCGAATACACCGTGAAGGTCGCCAAGACGGGAACTTACACGATGAACGCTTCTGTGGCTTCTGCGAACAGCACTTCTAGCTTCAAGCTCTCCATGGACGGCAAGGATATCACCGAAGAAATTGCGGTGCCTGCGGCAACCTCGGGTGAAGAAAACTACGACGAATACAATACGGTTGAAGCCGAAGTGAGCCTGACCGAGGGCGAACACATTCTCCGCTTCACGGTTACCGGCGACTGGATGGACATTGACTGGATAAAGTTCAGCGAACCGGGGAGCACCGAACCGGGTACGGATGCAATCCGCCAGGTAATGCCTGCCGTTCGTGGCGATGCCTCTGCGCCGCGCCTTGTCAAGAAGGGCAATACGCTCTTTGTCGAGAAGAACGGCATGCGTTTCGACCTGACCGGCCACCGTCTCCGCTAACGTCATCCCCGCGAAGGCGGGGATCTTGTAAAAGTTCCTCCTAACAAAAAGCGTCTCGCTAGCAATAGCGGGGCGTTTTTTTGTTGAAAATTTTTACATCGGGGCTTTTGAATTTTTAGCAAAAGTGTTTTGTGTAAGGGGGTGTTTTTTGCTGTGCCGCGAATCTAATTTTTATGATGGTGCATGGTATAGGGAAAGGATGGTACAAGATGTTTGGTATTAAGACGAAGCGGCTCGCCGCCATTACCTTCGCTGCGGTTTGCGGCTTGTTTTCACAGGGGTTCTCGCAGGATTTGCTTTACCCCGACATGTTCGCGCTGAGCGATGTGCAGCTCCTTGACGGGGTTCTGAAGGAACGTCAAGACCTGAATGCGGAAACGCTGCTAGCCTATGATGTAGACCGCCTGCTTGCGCCGTTCTACGAAGAGGCGGGAATGCGCCCGAAGGCATCCAAGTTCCCGAACTGGGCGGGCCTCGACGGCCACGTGCTGGGCCATTACCTGAGCGCCTTGGCCATGCACTATGCAGATAACGACGATATCATGATAAAGGAACGTCTGGAGTATATCCTGAACGAGCTCAAGACCATCCAGGACCAGAATTCCAAGGACGCGAACTTTGTGGGCTATATCAGCGGCGTGCCGAACGGGAAGCAGATGTGGCTTAAGATGAAGAACGGCGATGCCGGTGCGCAGAACGGCTATTGGGTTCCCTGGTACAACATCCACAAGCTTTACGCGGGCTTGCGTGATGCATACGTGTATGCGGGCTACGAACAGGCGAAGACGATGTTCCTCAAGCTCTGTGACTGGGGCATAACCATCACGAACGGCCTGAACGATTCCAAGATGCAGCAGATGCTCGGTACTGAACATGGCGGCATGCCCGAAGTCTATGCCGATGCGTATTACCTCACGAAAAACGAGAAGTACCTGAATGCGGCGAAGAAATGGTCTCACCAGTGGCTCTTGAACCCGATGTCGCAGGGCAATGACAACCTCACGAACGTGCACGCGAATACGCAGGTCCCGAAGGTGGTGGGTTTTGCCCGCATTGCGGAGCTTTCCGGCGATCAGAACTACAAGAAGGGTTCCGATTTCTTCTGGCAGACTGTTGTGAACAAGAGGAGCATCGCGATTGGCGGCAACAGCATTTCGGAACATTTCCCGGCGCTCAATAACCACAAGAAGTTCGTGGAGGAGCGCGAAGGGCCGGAATCTTGCAACACCTACAACATGCTCAAGCTGACCGAGCGCCTGTTCAACATGAAGCACGATGCGCATTACGCCGATTTTTACGAGCGGGCGCTTTTTAACCATATCCTTTCGACAATCCACCCGAAGCACGGCGGCTACGTGTACTTTACGCCCGCGCGCCCGCGCCATTACCGCGTGTATTCCAAGGTGAATGCGGGCATGTGGTGCTGCGTGGGTTCGGGCATGGAGAACCCCGCGAAGTACAACCAGTTTATCTACACGAAGGATGAATCTAGTTTGTATGTAAACCTGTTTGCGGCTTCGCTTTTGAACTGGAAGGATAAAGGCGTGAAAATTAAGCAGGAAACGGCCTTCCCGAAGGGCGAATCCTCCAAGTTCACGATTACGGGTAGCGGCGATTTCGATATGCAGATTCGCCACCCGTACTGGGTCAAGGAAGGCGATTTCAAGGTTATCGTGAACGGCGATACCGTCGTGAAAAAGTCGGAGCCCTCTAGCTATGTGTCTGCAGGTAAGTCCTGGAAGTCCGGCGACGTGATTGAGGTCCTTTACCCGATGTACACGCATACCGAGGACTTGCCGGGCGTGAGCGACTACGTGGCGCTTATGTATGGCCCCATCGTGCTTTCTGCAAAGACGGGAACGGCGAACCTGAACGGCCTCGTTGCCGATGACGGACGCTGGAGCCATATCGCGTCGGGAGCGCTCGAATCCCTGGATCAGGCCCCCATGCTTGCGAGCAAGAAGGAAGATATCCCCTCGAAGGTGGAGCCCGTGAAGGGCGAGCCGATGCACTTCAAGGCGCCCTACCTGTTTGCCGCCAAGAAGGATGCAAACCTGTTGCTGGAGCCGTTCTACGAGGTGCACGATGCCCGCTACATGATGTACTGGATGGTGCTTACCGACCCCTCCGTTCTGGAACGCCTGAAAAAGGAACAGGAAGAGGCCCTCGCGCTTGACGAGAAGACGGTCGACAAGGTGGCACCCGGCGAGCAGCAGCCTGAAGTGGACCACAAGATGAAAATCGAGAATTCCACGTCGGGCACGGCGAATGGGGAATTCTACCGCGATGCGGGCAAGTGCAGCGGTGGTGACGGCGGCCTCATCAGCTACGAATTCGAGACGAACAGCGAGGATTCCCTGAGCCTCATGGTGCGCTACTGGGGCAATGAGGGCTGTACCCGCATATTCGATATCGATATCGATGGCGAGAAACTTACGACCGAGACGATTTCGAATCGCTGGAACAAGAACGAGTTCGTGAACGTGACTTACCCGATTCCGGACAACATGGTGAAGGGCAAGAAGATTGTGCGCATCTCGTTTACGGCGAGTTCCGGCATGGTGGGCGGCATTTACGGCGTGCGACTGCTCCGCAACAAGCCGAAGCCCGAAGTGAAGGATACCGTGCCGACGTTTGCCGCACCCGCGAGAATGCCTGCACGCCCCGACTTGAAGGCCCGCGTGATGGGCGACGAACTGCAGATTGCCTCCGGAGCGTCGCTTTCGCAGGGCCTCACCGCGAGAATCTATGCGATGAACGGCCGTCTCGTGAAATCCGAGGCGCTACCGGCGGGGCAGTCCAGCTTCAGTATCGGGATTGGTGACATGAAAAGCGGAATGTATATCCTGAAAATCCAGCGCGACGGATTTAGTTTCGCCAGCACGATATTCCGCAAAGACCGTTGACCCGAGAAACGTAAGAACCATTGACATCTTATCCACACGAAAGGTGTCAATAGGGTTCTTTTTCGCATGATTTAGAGGTATTTTTCTTTTTGGTGATATGAGGATGTTTATATGAAGACAAAGGTTCTTTTTGCTTCCGTTTTGGCGCTTGCGGCGAGTTCCCTTGCCGTCACGAGCCAGTTCCGCGGCGTAAACTGGGCGGACAAGCGTGACAATTTCGTGTCTGACGTGCTTGTGCTTTCGGGCATGAGCCTTTCGGATAATTACCAGTCTGCATCGGTTGTTGCTGACCGCGTTATCGGGCAGTTCCAGGAACTGTTCGGCACCAACAGCGTGCGAATTCCGGTGAACGAACCCACGGTTCTCAAGTTCTGGGATACCTACACGGGCGTTATCGACATGGGCCTTTCCAAGGGCCGCATCGTGATGGGCTACTGGGGCCCCGCGCAGCCCTCCGGCCCCAAGAACATGAATGACTGGTGGAGCATGTGGGCAAAAATCGTCGAAAAATACGGCGACCACCCGAATGCCTATTTCGAAATTTTCAACGAACCGCACATGTATAGTAAGGACGAGTTGCGCAACTTGTATGCCACATGGCTCGAAAAATTCCCGAATGTGCCGCGCGACCATATTCTGCTCGACGGCTCGGGCCTTGCATGGAACGTGCCCGATATTGCCGACGACCCGCGCTTTGAAGGGTGCCTTTTCGCGGTGCACGAATACACTTTCTGGAACATGAGCATCACTACCGAACAGGGCTGGAAGAACAGCTTCAAGGGCAAGGTGGGCAAGTACGCCGACCGCACCGTGTGTACCGAATGGGGCGGCGCGATGAGCCCCGGCGAAAAGAACGGCGTGCATTATGACTACATGGACTACAATTCCAACCCGACCAACTACTTTATGGCGTACATCCGCGGCATGAGCGATCAGTTGCGCGAATGGGAAATGGGCAGTTTCTACTGGCCGGGCCTGCGCGATGGCGACTGGTACAGCATGACCAAGCGCACCGGCGAAGGTGCTAACATCAAGCTTGAAATCGTGAACCAGTCGGGCGTGGACCGCATGAAGATGGCCTGGGCCGACACGGTCGAGACGACCCCGCTCGTGCGCGAGGCGTATAGCGGCGAACCTGCGGCGATTCCGGGCGTAATCGAAGCCGAAAATTATGATAAGGGCGGCAATCGCTTCAGTTTCTATGACAAGGATGCAGCCAACAAGGGCGAAACCTACCGCGAAGATGCTGTAGATGTCGTTACCCTAGATGGCGCCACCTGCAACGACTCTGCCTGCAAGGGCTATGCCGTCGGGTACACCGAAGCGGGCGAGTGGCTCGAATACAGCGTGAAGGTCGCTACAAGCGGCAAGTACGGCATCCGTGCGAATGTGGCGACTGCATCCGAGACTTCGAAAATCCAACTGTTTGTCGACGGCGAGGCGATTGGCGATACGGTGACTTTCGAGAAGGTCGATACCACATGGAATGTGTACAAGGAAGTCGATATCGGTGTCGCGAACCTTACGGCGGGCGAACACATCCTGAAACTTGCCATTGCGGGTAGCTACGTGAATGTGGACTGGCTCAAGTTCTGCGAAGGCGAGGCCTGCGAGGCGCCTACGGGAATCCGTGAAATCATGCCTGCATCTGTTACCAAGACTTCGGCTCCGCGCCTCCGCAAGCAGGGCGGCCAGCTGTTTGTCGAAAGGAACGGCATGCACTTCGACCTGACGGGCCACCGCATCAAGTAAACCATTGATAAGTTTTTAACGAGAACTCCCTTTTCGGGGGTTCTTTTTTTTCAAAAATGGAAAAAAGTTTAACTTTTTGAAATTTTTTTGTTTACATTTATCAAAGGTTTGCTTGTCAGTCACTTTTCAAAATGAGGTAAAAAATGGCAAAAATCATACGTATCAAGGATAATCTCGTCTCTGTGGGAAAAGATGACGGGTCTTTTATTGATGTCGATAAGAGCGAATTGGATTTCCAGCCTGTAGTAGGTGAAGAGGTTTCCGTTTTTGTTTCCGGAAACAATACCATTATCTCGAAGGTGAATTCGGCGTCCGGTGCACAGGCTTCGGTTAACAACGCTGCGCAGCCCAACCCGCTGAATTCCTCGGTGGCGAACCAAGCTGGGGGCCACGTGGTAAACCAGGTCGCTTATGGGCTTCTCGGCATATTGCTCGGTGACTTTGGCGTGCACAAGTTCTACGCTGGGAAAATAGGCATGGGCGTGCTTTACCTTCTCTTCTGCTGGACCTGTATTCCGGCGATTATTGGCTTTGTTGAAGGTATCATCGCCTTTACCAAGCACGCAGATGCTAACGGTAATATCGTAATCTAAACTAAAAGACTCTGCCATTGACATCTTATCAACGAGAACTCCCTTCCTGGGGGTTCTTTTTTTATTCGTAAATGGTAATTTTCGGGATAGGGATTCCCCCTTGGTGTAAAAAACGGGAAAAAGAGGAATTTATGAGAACGAATACGTTGCTCTCCTTATGTTTGGTAGCGGCTGGAGCCTCCTTTGCCGCGACGCAGGCTACCTTCTACGTGTCCCCTTCGGGCAATGATGCCGCAGACGGCTCGAAAGATGCTCCCTTCAAGACGATTACGCAGGCCCAGAAGGCCGTGCGCGCCATAAACGGCACCATGACGGGCGACATCGAGGTGATTCTCCGTGAGGGCACCTACGTGCTTCCGTCAACCGTCAACTTCACCGAGGCAGACGGCGGTAAGGACGGCCACTACGTGCGCTATAAAGCGGCCGATGGAGAAACTCCGCTCATCACGGGCGGCATGCAGATTACCGGCTGGACCATTCACGACGAGGCGAATAACATCTGGAAAGCCGAAGGCGTCGATGGTCGTTTCCGCCAGCTGTACGTGAACAACCGCAAGGCGGTTCGTGCGTGCTTCCCCAATGTGATTGCCGCAAATGAAAAGGGCAACGGCGGTTTCGACCACGACTTCGTGCGCCTCACGAAGGTGGACTCTACGGGCCGCGCCTTCGATGTCTCTGCGGACTACGTCAAGAATATCAAGAACATCGAGGACGTCGAAATCCATTTGATGATCGCCTGGTCCGAAAACATCTTGCGCCTGGAAAGTGCCCAGGTGAACGGCGGTACGGCAAAACTTATTCCGAAGGACCCTGAACGCACCAAGTTGTTCCACCGCGCTTACCCCATGCTCGGTACCGCTTTCATGAGCAATCCGCCTAAGCAGCAGGTTTTCTATCTCGAAAATTCTTACGACTTGATTGACGCCCCGGGCGAATGGTACCTGGACGAAAAGAATCAGACGCTTTACTACAAGCCCCGTTCCGGCGAAAGCATGGCGACTGCTCACGTGGTAGCGCCCCGCCTTAATACCTTGTTCAACGTCTTGGGTAAGGATACCAAGAACAAGGTGGGCTACATGAGTTTCGAAGGCCTGACCTTCGCCCATTCCAATTATACCCGCCCGAGCGAGGAAGGCTTCCTGGATTTGCAGGCGGCAAACTTCAACGTAGACGTTCTTCCGGATCCAAGCCGCGGAAACTGGGAAAAGCTGAACAGCAACAAGTATTTGCTGTGGCGCCCCGATGCGGCGTTCCGCGTAGAAAATGCGCATCACTTCTTGGTGCAGGGGAACGTGTTCTCGCAGATCGCGGCCACGGGCCTTGACTTTGTCTCGGGCACTAACGATGACATGATCCAGGGCAATGCCTTCTTCGAAATCGGTGCCGCGGGCATTATGCTCGGCAAGTTCTATCAGGACTCCACGACCGAAATCCATATCGCCTACAATCCGAGCGACAAGGACGAAATCAGCACTCGCGATACGGTCAAGAATAACCTGGTCACCAACGTGACGAATGAGCATCAGGGTGCCGTAGGTATTGGCGCCGGTTACCCGCGCTACGTGGTAATCGAGCATAACGAAGTCTCTTACACCTACTACTCCGGCATTTCCATTGGTTTTGGCTGGACAAAGGCTGAGACCGCCATGACCAACAACCATGTGAACTGGAATGAGATCCATCATATTGCCCGCCTGCTTTGCGACTCCGGCCCGATTTACACCCTGAGTAACCAGGGCACCGGCAGCGAAATCCAGCACAACTATATCCACGATAACGGGATTTCCAAGTGGGCCGACTACTGGAACGTGACCATCTACCTGGACGAAGGCTCTAGCGGCTTTACCGTGAAGGAAAACGTGTTCAAGAACTCTCCCTCGGGCGTGGGCCAGAATCAGGCCGGCCAGAATACGTTGCAACAGGACGGCAACTACTACAGCGATAACGTGGTGAACAACGCTGGTATCGAGAAGGAATTCCGCTACATCCGCGACATCAAGGAAATTCCGCTGGCAGACTTCAGCAACACCGTGACGCAGGCCGCGTTCAAGGTCGTGATGACCCTTCCGGGTACCATCCAGGCCGAAGACTACGATGTGGGCGGCCAGAGCGTTTCTTACAGCGACAAGGACTTCGTGAACGAGGGCAACACCTACCGTGAAGACGGCGTGGACGTGGTGGGCTTCGGCTGCTCCGACACGCTCAATACCCAGGACTGCAAGGGCTTCGCCATCGGTTATACGGCTGCGGGCGAATGGATCGAGTACAGCGTGAACGTGGTTGCCGCGAGCAAGTACGTGTTCCGCGCGAACGCGGCGACCGGGCTTGAAGGCGGCAGCTTCCAGCTGTTCCTTGACGGCAAGGCGGTTTCGGATACGATACCAGTGCCGAAGGGCGAAGACTGGAACACCTACGGCTATGTGGAAGGCGAAACTAGCGAACTTGCGAAGGGCGAGCACGTGCTCAGGGTCCTGTTCACCGGCAGTTACGTGAACCTGGACTGGGTGCAGTTCGCGCTCACTAAGGAAGAACTGACGGGAATCCGCCAAATCGCGCAGGTCCGCCTGGGCCTCGGCGAACGCGGCTACGACGTGTTCGGCATGGACGGCAAGTTTGTCTGCAGAATCGAAGGCATTGCGGCCATGGGCGGTATCAAGGCGGCCCTTTCAGCGAAGGGCGTGAACCCCGGCATGTACGTGGTCCGCGGGCTCGACAGCCGCAAAGCCATGAAGATTAATACCGTGAAGTAAAGCCACGCAGGCGAGGATCTTTGAAACAGTTGACTGTATTAGTTGACTGTTTTTTCGAACATTTCCATCTGCATCTCCGTTTTTTAGGGGTTCCTCTACCTATAAAACGATTTTGCGGCAAAATTTTTGTTGCCCAGAGCTGCGTCACCCTGCCGGGACGTTTATCTTGAACTTCTCCATTTCGCGGTCGATGACCTTGTTGGAGTAGTTCGCGTAAATGAGCGTCGTCTGGATGTTGGCATGGCCGAGCACCTTAGAGATCACCTCGATGGGCACCCCGAAGGAGACGCACGAGGTGGCGAAGGTGTGGCGCGCGATGTGCGCGTGCAGGTGGCTGTGGAAGTCCAGTTTTTTGGCTGCGGCGCGGAGGTTCTTGTTGAACGTGGAGTTGTCTACCACGTGCAGGGCCGTCTCGCCCGTGCCCTCGAGAAGGGCTAGCGCCTGGGCGGGGATCGGGATGTAGACCTGCGCGCCGGTCTTCTGCGTGAATATGCGTATCTTGCCGTTGTGGATGTCGTGCGGGGTGAGCGCCCGGAGGTCCGAGAAGCGCAGGCCCGTGAAGCACGAGAAGAGGAAAGCCCGCAGCG
>JAEEGF011288979.1_pt1 | contig 21453 bp, 11 predicted proteins | sample 9134171 | NCBI WGS metagenome assembly JAEEGF01 (sample SAMN16246542, study PRJNA631951) | gut metagenome | biome: gut microbiome; feature: rumen; material: AP-attached | host: Bos | place: Iran: Karaj | collected 2018-10 | reverse complement strand
GGGTATCATATGATGGCCTATGTACGCCCTGCAGGGGCAAAAGAATTGATCATCTTCATCTGGGAAAACGCTTTTGCCCTTATAGGGCGTTAGTAACACACGACCATAGTACCCAGGGCGTTGCCCTGGGCTGGTTGCTGTTGGCCTTCCAGGCCGATTATTTCAGATGTGTATAAAGAGTAGTCGCGTCTCAGGGGAAAGGCAACGGGTAGGCGAGCTTTGCTCGGGAATGGGGTGCAGGGGTGGGGTACAAATCCTTCGTGCGCAAGGTCTACGCTCACCCCACCCCTACCCCTCCCCTGAGATGGGAGGGGAATGGCTGCGCCAGAAAACTGGTAAGCGATTCACGAACTTATAAAGGAGTTTGGGAGTGTAGGAGTTTGGGAGTTTGGACGTTAGTTTGAGTCGTTTCGAATACGAAAACGAGCACGAAACACTATCGTCCAAACTCCCAGACTCCTAAACTCCCAAACTCCTTTTGGTATAATCGCCAATTACTTCACAATCACCTTCTTGCCATCGACCACATAGACGCCGGCCTTGGTGGGCTTTCCACTGAGCGCGCGGCCGTCGAGCATGTGCCATGTGCCGTCTTCGCGGTCGGCCTTCACCTCACTGATGGCCGAAGGTCCGGAGATGCGGACCACCTTCACGTCGTCGAGGAAGAACTGGAAACGCGTGGTGGCAAAGTGCAGGCGGACGACGCCGTCAGACTCGAACTGAAGCTTGTACTCGCTCCACTGCTTGCGGTCCATCACGGGATAGGTTTCCTTGACAATCTCCTTGCCGTTCTCGTTGAGCACGCTCACCACCATCTGCTGCCAAGTGGTCATCCACGGAGCCGACTTGAAGGTGAGTTCATAGACGCCTTCGGCCAGCATCTCGGGCGACGTAATGGAGCCCTGGCTACTCTCAATGCCTATCTTGACGCATTGGTTGGCCCCGAACTTGTTCTTGCCAAGCCAGCCGCGATAGTCGCTGCGGAAGACACCTTGACCGGCGTTGCCGCTCCAGCGGTTGTCATTGCCGCCAATGCCCTCGCACTTGTCGAAGGTCTCGCAGAACAGCAGGTCGTCTTCGCTGGTAATGACTTCTATGACTTCTCTCCCAGACACATAGGAGAAGCTGATGGTGCCGTCTTCTTCAAGCTTGATTCCATCTATGGCATCATGGAAGTCGGTGCTGCCTTCGTCGTCGGCGTTATACCAGAAAGCCTTCGGCATGCTCTCATCGCTCAGCGTATTGTTGCTGCCGTAGGGATAGGGATGACCATGTTCGTCCGACTTGTTGTTGTTGGCCATGAAGATGGTGCACCGCTGATGGTCATTGTATGCGGCGTATTCTCCCGTTGTGGTGTTCACAATGTTGTTGCTCCACAGCTCGCTGTTGTAGTCCACATGGTGAATCAGCATACCGCTGCCCGGGTTATACTTGTCCCAGCCATTCCTGTCGCGGTTCTCCAGTATGTAGTATTCGTCGTCCCAACTGGGATTTCTAATCATGTAGGCCTCACCATGGGCGCTCTGCGGTTTCATGCCGGTGATGCTGACCGACTCGCTGCCCAGTTCCTCGAGTTCAATCCATCCGGCCACCCACTTCTCGTAGGCACTGTAGCCAGAGGGATGGAAACCGTCGTTGTTGTAGCATCCGCCGTCCATCATGTCCCAGTTGCCCATGCCGTAGTTGCCGCCGTAGTCGATGTCGTAGAGGTCGGGGAAGCCCAGGCAATGCGAGAACTCATGGCAGATGGTACCGATGCCGTTGATACCGCCGGAATAGCTCACCTCGTTGCCGCACGCATAGGTGTCGATGGCGCAGTCGTCAAGTATGAGCGTGGTACCATAGTCAGACGAGCTCAGCTCCCACTCATGAGGCCAGATGGTACTGGAGTTGCCGCCGTCGGCCTGTCCACGTCCGGCATAGAGAACGAACACCTGGTCCACCACTCCGTCGCCGTCCCAGTCGTAGTCGTTGAAGTCTACGATGTCGTCAACCATCTGACAGGCCGTGGCCACCATCTCTCCTGGCCGGCGGTCGTAGCCACTACGGCCACCGACATCCTGTCCATAGTACTGATAGGTGGTGTCCATCTGCACGGGGCCCACGACGTCGAACGTGAGGTCAAACTGACCATTGCTCTGGTCGTAGAAATAGTCATGCACCGAGCCGCTGAAACGGCCATCGTTGAAGCCTTCCTCATTGGCAATGCGGTCGTAGAGGACCTGGTCGTGGCCCTCGGCAAACTGTGAGTTGGTGTATTCAACGAGAATGATGATGCCTTTCTTCGTTCCCACGATAGGTGCGTGCTCATGGCCTATCTGCGTATGAAGGGGAGCGCGGCGCGCGTGGCGCTGTGCGCGCTTCATGTGCATGGAGCGTGACGTGGCGCGCAGCTGATTCATGTCGGCCAGCGCATAGGTGCCGTCTTCCTGCTCCACAAAGCAGCGGCCATCGACAGACTGCCAAAAGTGGGCAAACTCATCGCCTGAAAGCTGCGCCAACACGGCCGTGCCGTCTGTCAGCGTAAGGGTGCGCCACAATCCGCGCTTGGCGGGTGTAGCATTAGCGGTGATCACAAGGGTGAGCACTGCCATGATGATAAAGAATTTCTTCACGTGTGTAGTCCTAAAATGAATATTCTTTGCAAAGGTAAACATTTTTTCGATAACATGCTGCGCCACATTCCAACCATCTCATGTTTTTAACAAATATTTTTGTTTCGCATCATGACGACAATCTGTCCGTCTATCTTCATCGCCCCCAACCACCGCCTTGTAGGGGCGGGTCGGCGTATCCGCCCGAAGATAAGTCTTTCGTATTATTCGTCAAATTCGTTGTCGGAAGAAAATAGATATCCGTTGAATCTATGTCATCCGTGTTCGTTGGTTTTATGAACACCGATTGCACGGATTGAACGGATTTTTCTGTGTCTATAGGATAGGCGTTCCGCGTTGCGGTGGCGGGCGGATGCGCTGATCCGCCCCTACGATATCGCGGCTTTGAGATGGCGCCTTCCATTTGCGGAAGCGGTGTTCTCAGACAAGGAAAGCGGCGGATCGGCGAAACGAAACCAATGGAATTGTTGAACGAAATCAATGGAATCGTTGAACAAAATCAATGGAATCGTTGAACAAAATCAATGGATTTGTTTCTTGAAAACGGCAGATTGGATGGGGGAAAGCGGCAAAATGACGAGAGAAAAACGACATATTAACTGATTGAGATGGTAGAAGACGCAAGACGATTATGCATGGAGACACACGCTTGATGCTGTGTTTTCCTCGGCTTTCGGGGAGAGATGGGTTCGGGACTTGAACGTCGTATTTGGCTTACTGGTTGGTTTTGGGGATTTATGGTTATCACCCCACCCCTGCCCCTCCCCCATCTTTGGCTACTCTTTATACACATCTGTATAAGCAATACCATCGGCGACGAAGGCAACGCTTTCAATGCTTAGCGGAGAAGACGGCCCGAAGGGCCAGCAGCAACCAGCCCAGGGCAGCGCCCTGGGTGTCATGTTATCGCCAATGTACGCCCTGCAGGGGCAAAAGAATTGATCATCTTCATCTGGGGCAATTCTTTTGCCCTTAGCAGGGCGTTTGTAACACACGACCATAGTACCCAGGGCGTTGCCCTGGGCTGGTTGCTGCTGGCCTTTCAGGCCGATTATTTCAGATGTGGACAAAGAGTAGTAAGATGGGAAGGGAGCTGCTGCGCATCGTGTCGGCGGTAGCCACTCCCCTCCCATCTTAGGGGAGGGGGCAGGGGTGGGGTATCTACAAAGATAGGGAGCATCAAATGGAAAACGCCTGAGCTCCTGAAGGACAGCACGCCAGACGATTACATGGGTATTCATGGATATTCGCGTAGCGCCGCAGGCACAAGAATGCGCCGTTACTTTCGCATCATGCGGCATTCGGGTGCGTCGAAGCGCATGGTGGCCTCGTCCTTGACGGTGAAGGGGCTCCACTGGGGCAGGCCGTCGGCATTGGGATTGCCGGTGCGGGCGAAGTTGAGGAGTGAGCTGCTCATCAGGTCGCCAAGGTGCAGGCCTTCGGGTGTGGCGCCGGTCATGCTGGCACTCTTCAGCACATTGTTGAAGAAGAAGGGGATGTCGGAGCAATGGCAGGCATGGAAGTCGCCGTCGACGGTGGGCACCTCGTAGGCCGAGAGGTAGACATAGACGGGCGCTCCGTTGTCGGCACAGCGCATGGCAGCCTGGCGGATGACCGACTGACGGACGAACTCGTCGACCTGCGGCGTTGTGAACTCATGGAGCGTGGAACCGACGAGCAGGGGGATGTCGTTGGACAGGCGCTCGCAGCCGTTCTCGAAGACTCCGGGCACGGCGGCGCCATCGTTGATGGGTCCCCACCCCACGCGGCCAAAGCGTCCGCCGCCCTCGCCCTGACGGCGCGCGTTCACCTCGTTGATGGCTTTCTGCGCTGCATCGAGCAGGGTTTCATAGGGCACGGTCTGTATGCTGTCGATGGTCTGCGCTGTCAGGCCCAGATACTCGGCGGTGAGACAGCCCACCTCGCGAGAGACTTCCTGCGGCGTGCTGCCCAGGAACGAGCCGCTCATGACCATGGCGCGATGGAACAGGCCGTGGGCTGAGGGCATGCACATCAGCGTGGACACCTTGCCGCCACCACCGGACTGGCCGAAGATGGTGACGCAATTGGGGTCGCCGCCGAAGTAGGCGATGTTGTCTCTCACCCAGCGAAGGGCGGCCACGATGTCGGTCATGCCGAGATTGCCCGACTCGCGGTATTTCTCGCCAAAGGCGGAGAGGTCGAGGTGGCCGAGCACATTGAGGCGGTGGTTGATGGTGACCACGACGACGTCGCCCTTGTCGGCGAGGTTGCGGCCGTCGTAGCCGGGATGCTCCTGCCCGTTGCCCGTGGTGTAGCCACCGCCATGAAGCCAGAACAGCACGGGACGCTTCCTGCCGTCGATCAGGCCTTTGGTCCAGATGTTCAGCCGCAGGCAGTCCTCATCGGGGAAGCCGTCGTTCCACTGGTAGAAGAAGGCCGTCTGGTCGTTGCGCCAGCCGTTGTTCTTGGGCTGCGGACAGACGGGGCCCCAATGGCGCGAGGAGCGCACACCGGTCCAGGCGTCGGGCGCCTGTGCGGGCTGGAAGCGTGCGGCCTTGGCGTAGGGGATGCCCTTATAGGTGTAGACGCCGCCCTCGATGTAGCCGGCCACCTGACCATAGCGTGTCTGCGCCAGCGTCGCCTTGGTGGAGCTGTCGAACACTTGTGCGTGGAGCTGGGCGCCAAAGGAAAGCGCCAGCAGCGTGAGAAGGATTTTCCTGATTTCTTTCATGATTCGTTGATAGGTTATGAGGTTGATGTTGAAAGAGGCGCGACGTGTGTCGCGGTTTCTGTTTCGACTGCAAATATACGTAATTTTCCTGATTTAGCTGCCATGAAGAAGAAGTTTTTGTGTTTTTCCGGGGTTGCGATGCGAAAAAGGGGGCAAGGGCTGCCAAGGTATGTTGCTGTGGCACAGCAACGAAAACAAAAGAAGAGGCGCTGGCACAGGGGGGACGGCAGAAGGGGGGGAAGAAAAGAAGAGCCGCGACCACTAAGGTCACGGCTCTTTTGCTGTTGTTTCCTAAAGGAATGATTACTTCACGATGAACTTCTTGCCGTCCTTCACATAGATCTGTCCACGAACGGGAGCAGAAACGCGCTGGCCTGCGAGGTTGAAGATGCTGCCGCTGGTAGCGGTGGCCACTTCCTTCACAGTCTTGATGCCAGTGTCGGTGCTCTTGTTGTTGATCACAATCTTGGTGATGACCATGCCCTTGAAGACCTGGAAAGCGAAGTAGCCGTCCCATGCCTTCTCCATGACGACCTTGGCGCCAGAGGCGATTTCAGAAACGCCCGTTACAGCTGCCTCGCCGTTGATGGTCACTTCGTTCTGCTGCTCGGTAGAGGGGCAGTAGACGATGTTCTTGCCGTCGGCAGTGGTGTATTCGATAGTTACCTCAGCACCGTTGTAGAGGCCGTCGATGACCATCACACGGTCGTTGGGGCACTGCAGACCACCGTCCTTCACGTTGCCGTTGATGCGGTCGCTGCGACGCCATACATGGCACTCAGCAGGCAGGTTGGCACCGGTGTAGTTCTGATAGCCCTTGAAGTCCTGACGTGCATCGTTCTTCTCGTTCTTGATGTCCCAGAAGGCGAACTTCTGAGCAGCACCGCCGTTGAGGTTCTCAGGATTCTCCTCGGCAGCAGCTGCGGCAGCGAAGTTGTAGATGTCGCCCTCCTGCTCTGCGGGAGTGAGATACTCGCTGGGATCAACCTCACCCTGAACGATGATGATAGGAATCTCAGAGGTGACGCCACGACCCTTGACGAAGGTCTTCACGAAACGACCCTTGGTGCCAGAAGGCAGAGCCTCGGCCTTCACGCCCACGATGTTGAAGGCGGGATAGTCGTAAGAGGGGTTCATGTAGTAGCTGTCGTCGACAGTAACCTCAGTCACCCAGTCGGGCAGCTCGTCAAGATAGTAGTACTCATCGCCAGTGCCTTCGGTGTCCTTCCAGTAGTTGGCGGTGTACACATAGACGCCGGGGAAGTAGCCATCGTCGCCAGCAGCAACGCCGCACTCAGAACCATCGTCGGAGACGAAGAGCACATTGCAGTTCTCAAACTCGCCGCCTTCGCTGTCGGTCAGGGCATCGGCAACAATCACGCCGTCCATCATGCCGGTGAGCGACATGTTGAGGGCAGAAGCAGAATAGTAGTGCTGGTAGGCTCCATCGGGTACCTCGACCACGAAGTAGCCAGCGCCGATCGTTCCGTTGTAGTCGAAGTCAGGTTCGTCCTCAGCGTTGATGTCGTTACAGGTGAAGCCAATGCTCACGCCTTCGCCATCGATACCAGAGAGAATAACGGTGAAGGGTCTGTCGAGAACGAACGGCTCGGTGGTCTCGATGCCGAATTCGTCGACAACCTTGTTGCTGAATGTGAGACACCATCTGTAGTATACACCAGTCTGAGTGTACTGCACGGTATTGGGCTGTCCGTCGCCCTCGAGGTCAGCCTTGGTGGCCTTGAGCACGAGGAAGGGATCCGTGTCGGCTGCACCGGGACGGCCTTTGTCATCGATAATGGTGTCGTAGAACGACAATGTCAGCTCCTTTCCTTCGGGAAGTGGATCGGGACCGTCGGAGAGACAGTTGAAGTACACATCCTCAACATAGAGGGGAGAAGCGGGCTTCGGGAAAGACTGCATGATGTAGCGGCAGACACCGACTTCGTCAACTTTACCGTCTTTGTCGTTATCATACTCGATGTTACCTGTACCATAGAGATAACCGGTGCTCATCGAACCGAAGGAGTAGCCACCTGCATGGTCATCGGTGAAACCGAGTGTGGTCACAGAGTCGATGACTACACGTGTGTAGTAGTTGGGGTTGGTGAGATTGCCGGCCTTGTCGGTCTGAGACCAGTAGTAGTTGGTCTTGGCACCGATGGTGAACGAGTCGGTCAGCGCCTTGTCGGCCACTGTGGGAGCTGCCATGAAATAGCCAGCTTCAAGGTTGCCGATGTAGTCGCCGTTCTCCTCAGCATACGGAGTGAGGTCGCGGAACGGGTTGGAGTTTCCGGGATAGTTGCCATGCCAGAGAGTCTCTGTCGGCTTTTCAGACAGGTTCTTGAAGGTGAAGTCCTGCCATGCAGGAACACTGATGTAGGTCGGTCCGTAGCCACTTCCAGACTTATCCCACGCCCAATAGAGAGCGCCAGCGGGCTTGGAGTAGTAGAGACCTGTCTCCTTCGACCTGCGAGGTGAAGACGAGAGATCTGTTGTCTTGCCAACAGTCATCATTGGACGGTCAATCTTGGCGGCCTTCACAAAGTCCGTCATCATGACCTTGGTGTCCGTCATCTCGGTACGCAGCTGAGCAAAGCTCGTGCCACAAATGCCGAGAGCGGCCATTAACAGTAATGATTTCTTCATAATGGTTGAGTTTTATTAATTAATAAAAGTAAGTGTAATCCAGTCGTTAGCATTCGAAGCCGACGTGAGCTTGATGTTCATCAGATTGAACTTGCTGCCATCCTGAGACGCGTTGTAGGATGTGGCAATGGCGTTGACAAAGTCCTGAAGGCCGTTGATGTTGCCGATTACGGCTGCGGCATTGTCCACAGGCTGAGGATTGGAAAGCGTCAGCTGGTCGCCGTTGCGGGCGAAGTCGTACTTCACGCTGATACGCGTGTTCGAGGTCTTGCGGTAAGTGATGCCGAGAACGAACTCACCGTTTTCATTGATAGAGAACTGCATGTTCGACAATGTAAAGCCGCGCGTCTTGAATCCGTTGAACACGGTTTCATACTTCTCTTTCATCGACTCTGACATGGAACTGCTGCGAAGGAGCTGCCACTTGTGGGCATTATCGAGCGCAAACTGACAGAACTCTGCAGGGTTGGGACCCGAAATGGTGAACTCGGGATTGTTGACTTCCCTGAAGATGTCCTCGGCCTCGTTGTACTCAAACTCCTGTGCCTTCTGGTCGTCTTTGAGCTCGAAGGCATCGCGCAGACGCAGATAGTAGTTGCCGTTTCGCTTGGTGATGAGGAACGGATGACGGGTCTCGTCGGCGATTTCGTCACCATTGTAACGGTAGAAGTTGGGAATGGTGGTGCTGGCCTCTGCTATCTTCATGATGCTGTCGCCGAAGGTGGCAACATTGAAGTTGGGCGCATTCGACGGGAAAATCCTGTTCTGGAATTCGTCCACGTCCATAAGATAGCTGTTGAAGTCGGTGCCCTCGGGAACGCGGGTCATACGGGTATATGTGCCACGTTTCTTTCCTTTGAGCATGATCATCTCGCCGCCCTCGGGCACGTCTACCATCACAAACTCATAGTCGCCGCCGACACCTGTTCCCTGGTCGCCAATGGCAAGGCCGCGAAGATAGGCCTCTGGGTCGGAGAACGTGTGGATGCATTCGTTGTAGGCGTTGAGGCTGAGCACTGGTCCGTTGTCGGTTATGACCTCCCAAGGCGTCGTGTCTTCAAGGTAGTTTCCGTTGGAAAGCTCGTTGTTCATGCCAAGCGTCACGGAATGGTCTCTGTTGAAGCGCGACATAATCAAGTAGCCGTAAGCGCCATAACCTTCCTCATCGTTGGTGGGATAGTACTCCATAACCCATCCGCCGGGCGATGCTTCAAGGCGCGATGTGTAGATGGCACTGGTCTCATTCAGTCTCTCGGCTGCAGACTTATCGAAAAGATTCTCTTCCTCGCCTGCACAGCTTGCCAGGGCAAGGGCGCCTGTCAGTAAGATGGATGCTGATAATATCTTGTTCATAGCTATATGTATCTTGAAGGTGATTATTGCAATGACTTATACTGATTGACCTCATCGAGTAGTTTCTCCATGAAGATTCTGCCGTCCTCAGACGTAGTGATCAGACGGTTGATGAACTGTCCGTTTTCGTCGAACTTGAAGGTTCCGTCGGGATTGGTCTCCCACTGACGCTGCTGCACTTCCCTTCTCAGGTCGTCGAGCTTGACGTTGAAGTTGTCCAAAAGCCACTGGCGTGTCATCTCCAGCTTGCGCAGGATGATTTCACGTCCGTTGATGCCGCTGGTCTTCAGGTAGATAATCTTGCCGTTGGCGTCCACTTCTGCATAGTCGTTGGCGTCGCGCTGGATGAGCTTGCGCTGGATGTTGTACTGACCATCGGAGCCGCTTGATGCGTCAGGATTCTTGCGGTCGATGTAGCCAACTGAGTCGCGGTCGGCACGTCCGGTGCGCACAAGGATGTTGTAGGTGTCCCAGAGCTTCTTGGAAACGGAAACGCGCTCCCAGTCGTATTCGGCGCTGTTGAGCATGTTGTTCCACGAGATGCTGTCCTTGACGATGTAGTTGGCAATCGTCTCCACCCAGTCCTCACGGTCGGCCGATGAGGCATAGTCGCTGACAAAGCCCTGAGAAATGGCTATCGAGTCGGCGGTTTCCTGCCAGCTAATCGGGTTATAGAGGCTTCGCGAGATGAGGCGGAAGTCCTGCGGATACTCTATCGTCTGATGGAGAATGTGGCTGAACTCGTGGTGCATGGTCTTGAAGAACTTCTCGTTGAGGTCCTCAATGTTGTAGATACTCATGTGGTTGGCGTTCATGAGAGAGATTTTCAGACCGCCTTCAGCGTAGCCCAGCGTCTCGGTGCCCGATGCGGGGTTGTACGACGGAGAACCGATCACATGGATGATTCTGGGGCTGTACTTTCTCAGGAACTCCTGTCCGGCGCACTTCTCATAGACATCATACCACAGGTATTTTGCCAGAACAGCCAGCTCACAACTCTTGTCGTAGGAGCAGGGCACGAGGTTTTTCTGGAGGTCAGAGCCGATGTCCTGCATCTTGTAGATGAAGCGCATGTTGTACTTCTCCAGGAAGTTCTTCTTGACAAAGGTGTCAAGTGGGAACGTGTATGACGTCTTGTCGAGGGGATATTCTCGTGTGTCGAAGATGGTTTCGGTGAAATCCTCGTCGGAGCACGAGAGCGTACCCAAACAGCTCAATCCGAAGATTGCGGTGATAACCAGATTAAAAACTTTCTTCATATCTGTATTCCTCCTTCAGTTATTTCGTTTTTCTTAATTCTGTAGCCTGCTGGAATTCGGTGTAGTCGAGTGGCGGACGCGACGGAGCCAGACCGGCGGCCATGACTTCCTGCGGCACCTCAATGGCTCGACGCGGGTCGTTCCATGTCAGTTTGTACTCAATGTTGTCGACGCTATAGAAGTGAGAGTACTCCATGCCCCAGCGCTTCAGGTCGAAGAAACGCAGTCCTTCCCAGTTGGTTTCAAAGCGGCGCATGTCGTTGATAGCGTTCATATAGACCACCAGGTTCTGCGGAATGACGAAGTCAGGACTCATGTTCTGCGTGAAGTCCCAGTTCTCGAAGCAGTTGTAGTTCACGGGCTTGCTGTAGTAGCTTTCCAGTGTGGCACGCGTCAGATCCACCAGAGCGTTGCCGTTGCGGAAGGTGCGCTCGTCGTCCTCGGTGAACGTCCAGCGGCTGTTGTCGTAGGCGATGAGGTCTTCCACGCAGCCGTCCACATCGGGATTCTTCTTCAGCAGCTTGGCCTCAGCACGTTCGAGCAGCAGCTCGGTGCAGGTGAACTCGCGACGCACGACGTGGGCATAGCCGATGCCGGCCACCTTGTCGGTGTACTCGAAGGTCTCGCCCGACTTCATCGACATGAATCCGTAGTCCTGGTTGCTGCGGTAGAAGGTCATGCCCGAGACGTAGGCACAGGGAATGACATACCAGCGCCAGTTGGGGCCAAGGTGATAGATGGTGGACTGCAGTGCGGTGGAAATCTGACCGTAGCGATAGCCTGCGGCACGGCGCGACGACGTGGAGTGCGTCACCACCAGCATGATGTTGTTGTTGAGATCGGCATTCTGCCACACGTTGGCATAGTCGTCACCATAGGTGCAGTTGGCAAATCCGTCATAGCGCATCAGCAGATTAGGCAGGTTGGCGGTGCCAGGCTCCAGCACGGCATCTGCATGTTCAATCACCTTCTCATAGTTGCGGGTGTAGAGGTAGAAACGCGCTGCGAAGGCGTGAGCTGCATTCACGTTGAAGTGCCACTTGGGCTTCTCGTAGTAGGTGTTCACCACGAGCTTGAGTCCTGCTTCCAGGTCTTCGCGTATCTTTGCGTAGGTTTCAGCCACGTTGGAACGGTCGTAGTTCACGAGCACCTTGTCCTCGGGCGTCGTCACATACGGGATACCGATGTCCTGCCGGCTGGCCTCTTCGTTCTTGTATGCCTGAGAGAAGATGTTCACGAGCACGAAATGATAGTAGGCACGAATGAGCAGCGCCTCGCCGCGTGCGGCATTCTCTTTAGCCGACGGTGCATACGTTGCGCCCGTTGCGGCAGCTTCCTGACGCTCTTTCTCTTCAATCTGGTCGAGATAGACGAGCGCATGGTTGGCTGTTGCGATGGCGTTGTAGCAGTCTTCCCAGATGTGAGAGGGCGAGTCGGAACCCGTCGACGACTTCACCTGTTCGAAGCGGAAGATCTCATCGTCCATACGTTCATAGGGCTGAAGGTTGTAATGCACAAGTGTCTGCTTCTTGTCATCGTTGGATGCAGGATAGTGAGGAGCGTTGTTGTCCATGAGGTTATCGCTCGACAACTCGCAGAGCCAGCCATAGTTGGCCGTACAGTAGGCGCTCTTGAGAAGCGAGACGACCTTGTCCACATCGTTGATTTCAATACGCTCATCGGGCTCCTGATCGAGGAAGTCGTCGCAAGAGACGAGTCCCAGTGTCAGCAGTGCAGCAACTGATATATATTTTACGATTTTCATATCTTTCTTCTGTTTATTCCATTATATATAAAAATGTACGCGCGTTAGATACCAAGACGTACGGTGAACGTAATCTGCTTAGGCATAGGAGTGGCCACACCACCTGAGTTGACGAACTCAGGATCCTGTCCGTTGAGCTTGTCGTCGGCGTAGATGAGGAACAGGTTGGTGGCGTCCAGTTTCAGCGACGCTGTAGAGAGTCCGATCTTGTTGGCGAAAGAATGCGGCACGTCGTAGGTCAGCGAGATGTCCTTCATGCGGATGAAACCACCGTCGGCCACGCGGGCGGTCGAGTAGTTGTAGGCATTGTAGGCATAGCCCAGCTGGCTGTTGTTGTAGTACTGGCGCACACTGGCGATGGTGGGAATGTCGGTGATCTTCTCGTCACCGGGCACCACCCAGCGGTTCTTGAACTCCTTCGGCATGGCGCTCATGTCGCTGTAGCCGGCAGAGAACTGCGGGTCGAGACGCACCTTGTTGCCGAACGAATAGGTGACGAACACGTTCAGTCGCCAGTTCTTCCATGTGAACATGTTGTTCAGACCACCGGTGATGGTGGGCTCTGTGGGACCTTCATACACCAGGAATCCGAGTTTCTCATACTCCTGGAAGTAGATGTCGCTCACCACATGGTCGTTGTCTTCGTTGAGGAAGGTGGGCAGACCTTCGTCGTTCAGGCCCATGAACGGGATGCTGAACAGTGCCGAACGCGGATAGCCCACGCGGAAGTGGTCGCTGCTCGTACCCGTAATCAGGTTGATGACGTTCGAGCGGCTCTCCAGGTCGGTAATCTCGTTCTTCGCATAAGAGAAGGTCAGGTCGCTTGTCCAGTTGAAGTCCTTTGTCTGGATGTTCTTCGTGGAAAGCGTAGCCTCGTAACCGCTCGACTTCATGGTTGCCACGTTGGCATACTTGGTGAGCACGCCGCCGGCACCCTGCGTCTTGATAGTTCCAATCAGGTCGTAGTTGTTACGCCAGTAGGCATCGAAGGCCAGGTTGATGCGGTTGTGCAGGAAACCGAGTTCCACGCCGACGTTGAACTCCTTCTTCTTCTCGTAGGTGAGCTCGGTGTTGGCAATGTTGCTCATGTAGATGCCCTGCTCCTGCTGCTCAGCCACGGGGCGCCAGATGTTGTAAGAGTAGAAGATAGGACGTGCATTCGACACGAACGAGGGCACGCGGTCGGCGGTGAGCGAGTAGCTCAGGCGCAGCAAGGCGTGCGACACCTTGTAGTCGGTGTTCTCCATCCACCTCTGCATCCATGCCTCCTCGTGGGCGTTCCATGCTGCCGACACGTTCCATGTGGGCAGCCAGCGCGAGCTGCGGCTCTTTCCCAGTCCGTTGGTACCTTCGTAGCGGCCGGTCATGTTCAGCGTGTAACGGCCCTTGTAGGAATAGCTTCCGCTGAGGAAGTAGGCGAGGTTGCGCGTCCACGACTTGCTGCCGCTCCACAGCGTCGTGCCTTCCTCCTTGGCCTGCTTGTAGAAGTCGGAGTTGGGGATGTGCAGGCGGGCGTTCTCATAGTCCACGCCATACTGTCCCTCATACTGAGCCTCACGCTCCACCTTGTTGGCTTCCATACCGCCAAAGAGGTTCATGATGTGGGTGTCGTGCCAGATCTTGTTGAACTGAGCCGTTGCACGGAACTGCAGCTGCTCCATCGTATTGTCGTCGCGGATGAAGATACCGCCGACGGGCATCACGGAGATAGGCTGCGAGTTGGGTTTGTCGGGGTCCTGATAGAGGTACGGGTTGCTGTACATTCTGTTCGGGTCGCCCACACCGGCGCGGTAGGCCTCAGCCATGTTAGAGTGGTTCAGGATGATGTGTTCCTGACGGCTGGTCACCGTGCGATAGGCGCCCATGGCGTGCAGTTCGAGTCCCATGACGGGCTTCCAAGTGGCCTCGGCCTGGTATTTCATGTCGTTGATGGCGAGGTCGATGTAGTTGTTGTCGAGCTCGTCGAAGATGTTGAACGGAGCATAGTTGCGCGTGTAGACCTGGTTGGGGTCAAGCGTGCGCGACGTGTTCATGGCATAGCTGTAGGGGTTGATGTCGAACGAACGGTTCACAGAGCCGCTCACCACGTCGGTGCTCTGGCTCAGTGTGCCCGGTGCCTGCTGCTTACGCCAGCTGTTGTTGGTGAGCAGGCTGATGCTCAGTTTCTTCGACAGGTTGAACGTGGCGTTCATGTTGGCCGTGTAGCGCTCCACCTTCGAGTCCTTGGTCCATCCCGGGTCGTTGATGACCGAGACAGATGCGTAGAGGTTGGCCTTCTCCGTACCAGTGGAAATGCTCACCGAGTGGTTCTGCATGATGTTGTCCTTGAAGAGCAGGTCGAACCAGTCGGTGTTGCGGAACTCAGCCTGCTGCAGGTAGGCGTTCATGGCAGCGTCGGTGTAGGGCAGTCCAAACTGTCCCGAAGTCTCGTCGTAGCGGGCAATCAGGTTGTACATCTTACCGTAGAGACCAGCCGTGCTACCGTTGGCCAGTGCCGAGAACTCCAGCCATCCCTTGGCGGCCATCTCCTTGTAGATACCCATCTGCTCCTGCGAGTTCGAGATGTTGTAGTTCCTGTAGTTGGGTTTCAGACGATAGGTAAACTCGCCTGTATAGTTGATGCTGCTGCGTCCGGCCTTACCACGCTTGGTGGTGATGACCACCACACCTGCCATGGCGCGTGCACCATAGATGGAGGTGGCCGAGCCGTCCTTCAGGATCTGGAAGCTCTCTATGTCGTCGGCACTCAGACCGGAAATGGCGTTCGAGATCAGCGTCACGGCGTCACCGCTCGACAGGTCGTCGGCGCTCACGTCGACAGCATCCTCCTGAATCACACCATCGATGACCCACAGGGGCTTGGAACTACCGTAGATGGAGGTGGCACCACGCACGCGGATCTTCGGCGCCGTACCGAACGTACCCGACACATTCTGCACCGACACACCGGCTGCGCGTCCTTCCAGCGCACGGCTCACGTCGGCCACACCGTCGAGTTTCGTCTTTTCGGCGTCCACCTTTGTGGCAGCACCAGTGAACAATCGCTTGTCCATCTTCTGCATACCGGTGACAACGACCTCCTCCAACTGTTGGCCGCTGTCGGGTTTCAGGCGGATCGTGCTTTGCTGAGCCAGTTTGCCGACGGCTATCTCCTGCGTCTCGTAGCCAAGATAGGACACGACGACTACATCGCTCTTCGACGGAGCTGTCAGGAGGAAGTGTCCCTCTAAGTCGGTGACAGTGCCTTGTCCGCCCTTCTTCAGCTTCAAGGAGGCACCAATGAGAGGTTCACCCGTCTCGTCGAGCACAGTGCCGCGGATGGCATCGCTCCCCGTCTGACCCAAGACAGACAAGGTGAACAGCAATAGTGCTAAAAGACTCTTAAATCTTTGCATAATGGTGAGAGGTGAGAAATGAGTGGTGAGTGGTGAGTGGTGAGATTGAATTAACGGACGACTATTTTCTTACCATTCTGGATAAAGATACCATGGGTGGGATTTGCTACATAGCGGCCCTGCAAGTCATAGACACGGTTGTCTTGCTGCGTCGGCAACGAAACATGCTGGATTGCAGTAGCTCCTCCAATTCCTCCATCATAATAATGCTCCGACTTGTGCGGGTCGTTCTCACTGGCCTTGTAGTCGTCTTTGTCGGTCTCAGCGAAATGGGCATAGTAGATGGCCGGGCCGCTGACGGTAACAGTCATTTCGCGCTCGGTACTTACAATATTGCCATCGCTGTCGGTCCAGTGATCGAACTTGTAATATTTCACGCCACCTCCCTCAGGACTCATGGAATCGCCGTAGGCTGACAGAGTCACCTGGTCACCAGGCTCGGTATAGAGTTTGTCGGCGTAGGCGTTGCCACAGCCAATCTGGTCTTCAGCCACACGGGCAACTACACCCTTGGTGAATACGGCAAAGATATAATCGGTGGGAGCGGCCAGTTGCTCCAAAGCCTCGGCAGCGAGCTCATCGGCCTCTGTGGAAGAGTTTCCTTTGTAGATGGTGGGATCGTAGATGGCTGTGAAGTAACCATCAGCTCTCACCTTCACTTGCAGGTCGAGATCTCTGTCGTAGGTTTGGTTTCCGTTGTCACGGGCATAGCCGGCAAGCATATAACCTTCGGTAGCCTGTGCCCAGATAAATGCATCACTGATAGCTCCGTTGGTATAGCGTTTGAACTCAGATGTGGCGTCATACTCTTTCTCGTCGTAGGACACAAAATCGGTATAGACGGTACCGGCTCCAGTGGGATAAGCCTCAGCTTTCACCCAAATGATGTTGTCTTCGTTCGCAAAAGCAGTCGCGGTGCTGATGAGCGCCATCGCTGCGGCAAAGATTAATTTCTTCATATTTTTTGAGGTTTTAAGATTTTATTGTTTTTGATGTTTGACTTCATTGATAATCTGACAGCATACGTTGCCATAAACAGTGCGTGGGGTAAATCAAGCTGGGCGACAAAAGGAGTCAGTACCAGCAGTATGAGGATGGCCACTATTAGGCAGGTGCAAATTTCAGGCAACCATTTGCGGCGGAAAGCCCAGACCAGCAGTGGCAATGGATTGAACACGAGCAGATACCAGTTCCACTGGGTAGCTTCCAAGTCTGAAAGCAATACCAAAGCCGTGAGACCCAATGCCAACAGGATGTAGGCGGCCAACAGCAAGCAGTCGGTCAAGAGCGGCAGTCGCTTCCAGCCCAAATACCACTGTCCAATGGTGATCACCACAACCAATAATAATAATATGGTGAAGACACCAGTGGGTGTCAGTAATCCATGCCAGATGGATGAGGGGTGAATGGCAACAGGCGACAGGCCGGCTGTCAGTATTTCAGCATCGCCGGAAATGATATGCCGGTTGTCGTCAGTGAGCGTAGCCTGCCGCCATACCTCGGGAAGCGTGTGCGGTGTAAGCTTATGCTCGATAGGCCCCATCTCGTCGCCTGCGGGTCCCATGATGGTCTGCCAGAAGAACCGGCTCCAAGGATAAGGTGCCGATTCGGTCAACATCTGATCGCGGAACGACCCGTTAGTTTGGGCAGGCAACTGCCGATAACCCACAGGAGAGGGCAAAACTGAAGTTATCAAGTCGATGACCATGGAGGCACACTGGGTGTGCAGATAGTTATAGCGATAGCACCCTCCTCGCACAATCTCTTTGTCGGCATGTTGCCAAAGCATAAGCTTTTCCTTCGGAGTGAGGTTGAGCTGGTGCTGAGCTACGCCACGTCCTGCATTGCGATAATACTCCAGATAGGCAGGTGTTGGCGCTGCTGCGAAACCGCCCATAGCCTTGCCGCGGAAAAAGTCGTACAGTCCTTTCGCATCAGTTGGCGTTTCAAAAGTGAAACAGTAGTCCATCTTATGGTCAGGACATTGCAACCGCAATGCGCAGTGGCCGAAGAGAGAATAAGGTTCGGCTGCAGGACTTACAACGAGCAGGCTTGCTGTGATGTAGTCGGGCTTCAGTTGCTCCAGTGAATCGGAGGCAGCTGCAGCCTCAGACGCAGCTCTGCTCACGTTGGAAGTGAGCAGCAGCATTGTCAGCAGCAGAGTGTGTATCAGCCTTGTCATTCGTCGTTGTTTTGTTTGTTGATCTTGATAAAGCCATTCGGAATCCCCCGCGGGGGATTACCGAATAGCGAACATGAGAAAACTACTTAATCACAATCTTTTTACCGTTCACGATATAGATTCCTTTTTTGTTCTGACCCTCATTGACGCGGCGGCCCTGCAGGTCGTAGGCCTGTTGAGGCAGCATCTCAACACACTGTTCGATAGCGGTGGAAATCACCAGCTTGGGACCATCGGTGTACTGCTTGCCGTCGACGAACTCCAGGTCGTTGGTCTGATTGGTATCGCCACCCTGTCCGTTGTTGAAGATGATGAAGGCTGGAGCAGCCTCGCCCTTGTAGCTGAAGGCATAGACGCTGTGGCCATCTACCTGCTCTTCAGTAGCTGTCAGCTGTGTTCCAGGCCATTCGCCCATCTGCATATTCTCGTCGGTCCAGGTGTAAGCCCATACCTCAGCCCAGTCGGCCACATTCACGTAGGTAGCGGTCCAGGTGCAGTCGTCGGTGCGCTCGGCATCAAGTGTCAGACTGTTCTCCTCAAGGTTGAACACGAAGTTCAGCGTGTAGAAACCGCTCATTTCGGGAGTCCATGAGAAATTCTGCGGGTCGCTGCCAGGTGCGGGCAGTTCGTAGACGCCCCACTGCTGATCAGCACGCAGCTTATACCCGAAGGTCTTCGGTTCTCTCACCTCCAGGTCGGTGATGGTCAGCGTGTACGTACCATCTTCTGCTTGTGTCATCATCAGGTCGGTGTCCCAATCAGAGAAGTCACCCACGATGCCGTATTCATGCTCCTCATCCTGTGGCTGTTCTGCATCGATGCAGTAGAGACGCAGGTTGTCGAAATACCAATCCTGATAGTTGGCCGTACCCGTGTACTGCAGTTTCAGGTTCATGTCTTGGTCGTCGGCCTTGTCGAAGGTGATGACGTTTTCAACCCATCCGCCGCCATAGACACCGCCGCCATACATACCGACACCCGTCAGCGAACCTACCTTCTCATCGTTCACCAGCACCTCTGCGCTAACGGTTGCGGGCGACATATAGGTGACAGACAGCACATACTTGCCCTTGGGCAGTCCGCTAATGGTCTGCCACATATAGGAGTTCTTTTCGTTAGAATTGCGATAGTAGTCGGCTGTTACACCATAGACATTCTTATCGGCTTCGTTGGTCTTGGGATTCGTCCAGGCTGTCTTGTCCGTACGAATCTCCATGTTCAGTTTGTGCCATGCTGTGGCAACTGCTGTGCCTGTGGCGTTGCCAGCCACAATGTTTTCCGTATAATCTTTTGCATTGGTTACCCCCTCACAATAAGCATTCGACACATAAACGTCGAAGATTGCTGTTTCCAGCTGCTCTTTCATCTCTGTGGCATTGGCGGCCGAAGAGGGCTGTTTGGCTATGAGTTCCTGAATCTGTTCGAGTATCTCCTTCTTTGCATAAGGATAAGCCTCCTCATTGTAGTCTGCGGCTGTTTCCTTGGCTTTCTCCAGTTTGTTATAGGCTTCAAAGGCGGCAACAAAAGCATCCAAGGCTGTGTTGATGGCATCGATGTCGGTACCTTCGATGGCCGTGAGGAGGTTTGCGCGCTCTTCACCCGTGACGATGTCAAACTTCGTCATACCGACAATGGCCTGGGCATCGGCCTTCACATCCTGCAGCAGGACTTCAAGCAGCGAAGCCTCATCCTTTCCATAGAAAAGGCGGAAGTTATCAATACGGTAGGAAACTGAGGCCTGAGCACCGATTGTCAGCTCGCCATCAGCCGTGAGATTATAGGCTGAGGGGTGAACACGTAGGAAAAGGGCATCGGAACCGCCCTGAACCAGTGTGCCTGTACCAGAACCCATCTTCAGGAAAGCCTTTTGGTTGAGCTTGGCGTCAATGATATAATAGCCAGCAGGCAGGTGACTGATGGTCTGAGTGACACCGTTGGTCCCTGACGTGACAAATTCCAAGATATTATTACCATCAATATAAGGAACAGACTCGGCATTAAGCGGTTCGCCGACATTTCCTGAGGCACTTACCCAGTTCCAAGGTGCGAGTCCTGTCTCGAAAGAGGGATTCTCCAGATAGGCGGCTGTGATGTTTACAGGAACAGTTGTGGCAGCAAGAGCTGTGCCCATAGCTGCATACAGTGTTTCTGTTTGGGCATCAACACTTTCCTGGTCGGTTGGATCGTTGAGTAAAGCCTGTGCAGTTTCAATGGCTGCCGACAGGTCATTGTTGTTCAATTCTGCGTTGAGGGCAATAGCCTTATCGATAGCATTGGACAAGTTGGTGGTCACGACACTACCAAAAAACTCAAGTTTTACATCGTCGACAACGACAAAGTAACTTGAACCGTAGCTCAATTGGAAACGACCCGTCGCAGCCTCAGTGAGTTCAATCTCAAGCACATCCTGATCCCATGCATTGCTGGTGAACTGTACACTCGAACGCACGCCGGGAATCAAGTCATCCTCCGTACCACCCGTAGGCATGAAGCCAGTTTTGATATTGACCACCTGCTGCGTAGCGCCAGGGTTGGAAGTCTGACCGTTGCGAGCATACAGGTTAACCGTGAGCCGATAGCTGCCGGCAGGTAAGGTAATCTCGTTGGCCTGCTGGTAAACAAGACCCATATTCCCGCTAAAGCAGAGACCTTTTTCACCTGTGATACCTTGTCCGGGACCGGGATCCCCTATTGCGTTCCACTTGCTATACTGCACGTTGGTGCCGTATCCAATAACAGCACCGCAAGCACTTGTCGATGTGGCCACCAACTGCCAACCTTCGTTAGTGTAGTCGATGCATTTAGCTACTCGTTCTGGTGTAAACAAAGGCGCAACCGTAACGTCTACCTCATTCTGATTGTCATGTACAACGGTTGTCTCAATTGCATCGCACTCTTCAAACCCAGCATTAGGAATGTACTGCGACGTCACGTCTGTCTGAGCCTGTACACCTATAATAGTATATAGGAAGGCAACTGCAAAAAGTAAAGATTTCTTCTTCATATGCGTGATTATTTTTAAAATTGACTGGTGCAAAGATAGTCATTTAAACCACGCCAAACAATAGTTTTCACAAATTGTAAAGCCGAAAACCACGAATTGTAAAGCCATTTAGACCCTACTTTTTCAATTTGCGCAAAAGAAAAAAGAAAAACTTGCTACTTTGTCATTGAACGGAATTCTGTAGGCGACACAGAGTAGCGGGTTTTAAAGTCGGCCGTGAAACGGGTATGACTGGCAAAGCCGGAGGAGGCTGCCACCTCGCCGATGGTCATCTCTGGGTGCTGGCGCAACAGCTGTGCGGCATGTTCCAGACGGCTGTCGCGAACGAAGCTGGCCAACGACTTGAAATTGCTTCCCTTGGCGAAGGCTGCGCCAACACGTTTTTCCGACAGCCCGAAGCGGCTGGTGATGGTCTGGCGGTCGCACACGGGTTTGAGGTGCAACTGCTCGCTGAGTATTACCCCACTCATGTATTGGAACAGCTCCTCGTCGGTCATCGCATTCAAGTCTGGCTCAGC
>JAEEGF010098308.1_pt1 | contig 21457 bp, 17 predicted proteins | sample 9134171 | NCBI WGS metagenome assembly JAEEGF01 (sample SAMN16246542, study PRJNA631951) | gut metagenome | biome: gut microbiome; feature: rumen; material: AP-attached | host: Bos | place: Iran: Karaj | collected 2018-10 | reverse complement strand
GTTTAAGATACTCGCGTTCAACCGTTTCGATTATACTCTCTTCAAACGAAGGATCAATCAGCGCCATACAGCAGCCCTTGAAGCCTGCGCCGGAAAATCTTCCGCCGTAAATGCCGTCGGTATGACACATAATATCATAGAGCGCCTTCAATTCGGGAGAACCCGTTTCATAATTGACTATCGACGAATTGCCGCTTTCAAAAATGAGCTTTCCGAAGGCGTCAATGTCTCCGTTTTTCCAAGCCTCGATGCCCTTTTCGACACGGCTGTTTTCCGTAAACCAATGCTCGGCGCGCTTCGCCCAGTTTTCGGGAAGCTTCGATTTGTACTGCTCATATACTTCAAACGGAATATCCCTTAAAACCGTTTCGTTGAACTTGCCGTACTCCATACCCGAAAACGCTTTGAGAGCGTAAGCCGCAGACTTGCATTCGTCAACGCGCATATTAAACTTACTGCCCGCGAGCGTACGCTCGATTCCGCTGAAGAAAATTGCGATTTTATAGGGCTTTACTGACGGATTTTCGGGTATCAGCTCAAAGCTGTCATCCTTTGTGTCAAGATAAAGAAGATTATTCTTTTTGCAATAGACCTCGCAGCTCTGGTCAAGCTTGCCGCAGGAAACGCCGACGTATTTGTTTTCCGCTTTAAGAGCTGTCATAATAAGCTCATACGGCTCAAGAGTGATATTGTTAACCTTGCAAAGCGCATTGAGAAAGGCAAGTGTAACCGCGGCAGAGGATGAAAGTCCGCCGATGGGCAGACTGCCCTCAATTACACCGCAAAGTCCGACTGTAAGCGGGTGCTTTTCAGAGAGTATAAGCGTTGCGCCTCTGAGGTAATCGGCCCAGTCGTTTTCCTTAACCTCCGGCACGCCGTTAACGTGCCACTGAGCCCGTTTCTCAAACTGAAGCGAGCGCATTTCAATAACTCCGTTATGCTTCGGTCCGTAGGCAATATTGATTCCCTTGTCTATGGCGAAGCCGGTGACTTTGCCGAGATTGTGGTCGACGTGAGCACCGAGCGGACAAATTCTGTACGGGCAGAAGGAAACACCCTCGTTGTCCTTATGATATGTTTCAAAAAACACCTTTTCACAGTTCATAATCTGACTACCTTTCCAAAAAGCATATACACATTTAATTTATCATATTTCCGCTTCATAGTCAACACGCGCAAGTTTAATAACGCCCTTAAAAAAGTGTTGATTTTATATAGCGATTATATTATAATGTTTTAGATAATGGATTATTATGACTAAATGCTGAATTAGTCTCTTTTCGGAGTTAAGTATGAGAATTCTCGTCGGTTCCAAAAATGCATGGAATGATATGAATGCCGTGGGCAATACCCTTTCCAACTGGTTTTACGCTCAGGAGGATATGGAGTTTTCCTCGCTCTATTCACGTTCGCAGCTGCCTGCTAACAGGGTTTGCAGCGACTATTTCCGCATTACCGAAACACAGATGCTTAAAAATATCTTCACTCCCGAAAAGGTCGGCAGTCACTTTACTCTCTGCTCAGACGAGATGAATTTTGAAGCAGGCTCGTCCGGAAGCACGGAGCGCAGGCTTATAGATTTTGTTAAGGAGCATTCGTTAAAACCCGTTTACGCTCTCTCGGATAAACTTTGGGCAGACGGCAGGTGGGTAAACGAAAGACTTAAGAATTATATAAAGGAATTCAATCCCGATATTTTCTTTTCTTTTGCAACCGAGCCCGTTGTGCTTCGCAAACGGATGGAGCTTGTAAAGGAGCTCTGCAATTCAAAATGCGTGCTTTTTGTCGCGGATGATGTTTACTCCGTCTTTCTTAAGGACGGCAAAAAAAGAGTTATCGGCGATTTTGAATGGTGCATGAATAACGCCGATTATATCTACGCGGCAGGTGAGGAAATGTTTAAGGAATACAGCGAAACCTTCAAACGTGATTTTCATTTTCTCTGCAAGGGCTGCGAGGTTTCACCCGTCGGCAGAGATAAGCCCGCTTCGCCGATAAGGCTTGTTTACGCGGGAAATCTCTTTTACGGCAGGGATGAAATCCTTGCGCTTACCGCGCAAGCCGTTGAATCAATCAACAGGCAAAGCGAAACGAAGCTTTTCCTTGAAATATACACCGCCTCCCCCGTTGCCGATACAATGCAATCACGCCTCAACGTTGAGGGCGCGTCGAAGGTTATGGGCGCAAGGCCTTATTCGCAGATAGTTGAGATTATGCGTCAGGCGCATATAGTGCTTCAGGTTGAATCCTTCGATAAGGCAGAAATCGAAAAGGTGCGACTTTCGTTTTCAACGAAAATATCCGACTGTCTTCAGTCGGGAAGCGCGGTTGTCGCAATCGGTCCCGACGGAATTTCGTCGATAGAGTATCTCAAAAAGGTCGGCGGCGCAACGGTTATTACCGACACCGACAGTATTGCGGACGTTCTTTCGGATTTCACTGCAAATCCCTCACTGCTTTCGGAATACGCCGAAAAGACAAATAAGTTTGCGCTTGAGAATATTGAAATTAAAACAGTAAGAAAAAAAATCAGCAACGATTTCAAGTCGCTTTTAAGGAAATAAACAATGATTTACACCGTCTTTATGGCGTTTGCTTCCGTCTACGGTATTTTATTCAGCCGTCAGATTGCGGAGGACAAGCGCTCAAGAACTGCATACTGCTTTATCACGGGTCTGATGTTATTCTTAATAGCAGGCCTGCGAAGCACTGCCGTCGGCGGCGACAGCGGTCAGTACGCACGACTTTATGCGTTGGTTTCCCGACTCGAGTTATCGGATATATTGGAAAGGTTTAATACGGAACCCTTATTCTATGTTTTCGCAAAATTCCTATCCATATTCTCGACCAGTTACACTTTCCTTTTCTGTGTAATCGGAGCGATATTCGCCTTCTCAATTTCATACTTCATTTACAGATTTTCCGAAGCGCCTTATATAAGCCTTGTAATGCTTATACCTATGCAGTTTTATCCCTTTACTCTTTCGGGCTGCCGTCAGGCGCTTACTCTGTCAATTGTTCTGCTTGCGATTTCTCAGATTGCTAAAAAGTCATATATCAAGTTTGTAATCATACTTCTGTTTGCGTATTTCATTCACAATTCCACTATTTTCGTTCTGCCTTTCATACTGTTAGTGCATTTGAGAAACAAGATAGTATCGAGAATACTGTTCGTTGCAGGTATGATTTTTACCTATATTTTCCGCGTACCTATTCTTAATTTTATCACAACCTACATTTATACCGACTATGAAATCTACGAAGAAACGAGAGGCTCGTTCACTACGCTTCTCATGTATCTCGGAATCCTTATACTTTGCGCATTCTTCATCAACAATCCGAGGCTTTTCAGAACGACGGACAGCGAGCTTATTCATCGCAGTCTGGACCGTCTTTTGCCGACGGATGACGCTTTTGTCCAGGAAAGGACTATGTATCAGCTTTTCGAAGTACTGCTGGGCTTTGGAGTTATAATTCAGCTGCTTGTTCCGCTTCAGCCGAACATTTACCGCGTCGCCATGTATTATCAGATAGTAAGCACACTTATAGTGCCGAAAATTGTTTATTCAATACCGAACCGCCTTGTCAGAGGTTTATCTATTTCCGGCTTTTTTGCGATAATGATACTGCTGTATTTCCGCTTCACGTTCTACGCTGCGGGTGCGAACCCGTACGAATTCTTCTGGCAATAAGAGGTAAATAATGAAACTCCTGCTGACGACAAACGGAAGACTTGTAAAAAATGACCGCGGTGAATATTTCACCTCGGTCGTTTACGGTTATACTTTTTTTGAAAGATATCTTGAGGTCTTTGACGAGATCAAGCTTGTCGCGCACTGTGAAAAGCTGTCCGAAATACCCGATGGCTACCTGAGGGTTGACGGTGAGAAGCTTTCGGTAATTGAAGTCCCCTTCCCTCACGGCAAGGTTGAATACGTTAAAAAATTTCTCTCTATAAAGAAAACGCTAAAAGAAAAAATCAAAAACGCCGACTTTGACGTTGCGGTTTTAAGAATACCCGACCAGCTTTCGTTTCAGGTTTTCAACGTAATTAAGAATATGGGAAAGCCCATAGGCGCGGAAATCGTTTCAAGCTCGTGGGATATTATGGCGCCCGACGTTTCGTCAAATCCGCTTCGCCCGTTTATAAGGCTGATATGGGATTATAACGAAAAGAGAATCTGCCGAAAAGCAGACGGCACGGCTTACGTTACAAAGAGCTTTTTGCAGCAGAGATATATCCCGAATACAAGCGAAGGTCATTTCACGACGAATTATTCCTCGGCAAACGTTAAAAAAGCCGTGAGCGAAGCAAAGACTTATTCGGACGGCGTAAAAACCCTGCTTCACGTTTCCGCCGACATAGGCGGGCTTATCAAGGGACACCTTGAGCTTGTCGAGGCTATGGGAAAGCTCAAAAATGACGGAATTGAGACAAAGGCGGTTATAGTCGGCAACGGCGAGCTTGCGCCGCAGGTCAAAAAGGCAATTTCGGATTATTCGCTTGAGGATGCCGTTACGCTTACGGGCAGACTGAATAAAGAGCAATTAAGCGAAGTATATAAAAATGCCGACGTTTTCGTTTTCCCGTCATACAGAGAAGGCCTGCCCCGTGTGGTAATCGAGGCTATGACCTATGCGCTTCCGGTTATTGCAACGGACATTCCCGGCATAAGAGAGCTGATTAATCCGGACTGTCTTGCTCCGGTAAAGGACTCTCAGACGCTGTACGAAAAGCTGAAGGTCATGCTTTGCGACACCTCGCTTCTCGAAGCAAGGTCGAAAGAAAACCTTGAAAACTCCGCAGATTATACGAGCGACGTTTTGCAGCAAAGGCGGAACGATTTTTTCGGAAAGCTTATATCACTTATAAAATGAAGGTGTACTGATTGAATCTCAAAAAGCGCGCTGCGCTCAACATCTCAATCACAATTCTATATCAGGCGGTTTCCCTGCTGATCGGTCTTATCATTCCGAAATACTATACCGAGACCTTCGGCTCGGTTTATAACGGTCTTAATCAGACGGTTACGCAGATTATGACATTTCTAAATGTTTTGTTCTACGGTATTTCCGCCGCTTCGATTCAGGCGATGTTCAAGCCGATAAGCGAAGGCGATAACAAAAAAGTCAGCGCCATTTTTAACTACACGAAGCATCAGTACCGTAAAATGGGCCTTATTTTCATTGTCTTTCTTCTGCCCGTTACGGTAATCGTTCCGTTTATTATCAAGGACGATTTACCGATATATATAATCGTTGCATTCATTATACTTCGCGGTGTAGCGGCGGCGGTTGAGCATATTTTCACAACTAAGTTCAACGTGCTTTTCTACGCTCAGAACTATAACTTCGTACTCTATATCGTCAATATAGGAATGCTGCTGTTCAATACGGCTCTGCATCTGGTTGCGATTTTCGACCTGAAGAATATCATTGCCTATCAGTGCGTTGCGCTTATCGGCGCGCTCCTGCGTATGGTTGTGCTGTCGCTGCTGATGAAGAAGTTTTTCCCGCAGGTTACAAGAAACGAGGATTGCTCGCAAATCGATATCAAGCAGCGTAAGGACGTTATAGTCAGCGAGGTTGCCGGTCTTGTAATCGACTCGACGGATATGCTCCTGCTCTCGTCGTTCTGCGGACTGGTTTACACGAGCATTTACTCGGTTTACAATTTCGTTGTCGTCGGACTCGGAAGCGTTATTTCCAGCGTGCGCGAGGGTGTATTCTCGGGCATGGGACGGACGTTTTATTCAAACTTTGAGCGTTTCAAAACTACGTTCGACAAGTTTGAAACGATTTACTTCGGGCTTGTATTCTATCTGTATTCAATAGCCATACTTGTTTACAAGCCGTTTATCGAGGTTTACACGGCAAAGATGGACGCGGACTACAAATCGGCGATTTATCCGCTGATTTTTATACTGATGAAGCTGGTTGTAAATCTCAGAATACCGTCTATTATCACCACCAATATCGCGGGCCATTTCAAGCAGGTCAAGATGTACGCCGTAACCGAGGCGATTATCAACCTCGCAATTTCGCTCGCTCTTGTGTGGAAGCTTAATATAATAGGCGTTGCGATAGGCACGCTTGTCGGCGCCGCATACCGCACCCCCCTGCTTGTCAATTACGCGAACAAAAATATACTAAAGATAAGAAACACAAATATTATTAAAAAGGTCGCGGTATTCGCGATACCCTTTACGGTCTGCACGGTTGTAAGCTTCATACTGGAGCTTCACGCCGACAGTTTTCTTAAATGGTTTGAGATTTCAGTCGTTGCAGCCGTATGCGTAAGCGCCGCATTCATGCTCATATTCCTAATTTTCTACCGAAAGCTCGTTAATGCGGCGTTTGCAAACTTCAAAAAACTGATTAAAAGAAAAACGAACTGATAACAAAATATTAAAACGGACGGGTACAACCCGTCCGTTTTTGTTTTATTTCTTTTCGTGCATTTTGGCGACCTCGTAAACGAGCTTTTTGCTCTTGAGCTTCATCGCCGTACAGAAGAGAGTCATAAACTTTGACTTTTTGACGTTTTTGTAATTCTTAAACAGCCTGACGAGCTTTTCGTCGCTGACAAGGTGCTGAAGATTTCCCTCTCTCTGCTCGGGATATTTTGTAACGAGGGCGTAACTTGAATAATTCGCAATCGCTTCGCAGGTACGGTTGTCAAGAAGAGTTCTCTGATTTTCGTCGAGCAATCCCCATCTTGAGAAATAGTCCGAGGCGAAATCGTTAATCTGCCAATAGATTTCAAGCATCTCGTCAAACGAGCGTCCCTTGAAAGTACCCGGCTCGATTATGTAGCAGTAAAGGGCCTCCTCAAGAGTAACTACCTTTGTAAGCTTATCGAAAAGAAGCATTGAATACGCCATATCCTGCGCACGGCGCAGTGCGGGAAACCACAGCTCATTGTCAACGATAAACGAGCGCTTATAGAGTCTGTTCCACGCTGACATTACGATAAAGCCGTTGTAGTAGTTATCGACAAAAAGCTTCGTTATTTCCCCGTGCGAAGTGTAAAGACCGTCGGCAAGATGAACGTTGCCGTATGGTTTCATTTCGCCGTTTTCCTCGGTAAAAAGGTCGTAGCCGAAGATGCAGACGTCGGCGTCGGCTTTTGTGATCGCTTCGTATGCCTTTTCGAGCAAATCCTCCTTGAGCCAGTCGTCGGAGTCACAGTGGTAGATGTATTCGCCGCTCGCCTCTCTGACTCCCCTGTCACGGGTAGGTCCGAGGCCTTCGTTTTCCTTATGGATTACCTTTACGTTGTCATATTTCTCACCGTAACGGTCGCAGATTGCGGGACTGCCGTCGGTCGAGCCGTCGTCGACCATAATTATCTCGATATCCTTGAACGTCTGATTGAGTATGCTTTCCATACATCTGTCAAGTGATTTTTCGACGTTGTAAACGGGTACAAGAACACTTATCTTTACGCTCATTTTTTCTCCCTGTTTTCCCTTATAATCATTTCCCACGGTGTAGGCGATGCCTTTTCGGGAAGCTTGATCAAATCGCCTAATCTGTAATCGATTTCCTCGGGCTTGAACCAGCCGAGTCCGCCGCCGTGGAAGAAGGTCAGCTCACCGAAATAAATCTTTCCCTCAATCTCGTAGAAGTCAACTCTTACGTGCGGGAAGCCCTCGGAGAGAATCTCGGCGTATTTAATCATCGTTTCAAGGTTTTCGGGCCTCGGGAACACCTTTCCGCTCGGTTCGTACAGCCAGCGGAAATCCTGCTTGTTCCAATCCATATCGTAGAAATCGCTCTTAACGTGATGCCTTCTGTCCGAGCAGAAGAAGCAAAGCTCGGGCTTACCCGAGAAGCAGAAAAACTTATAGTCAAGCAGCTCGCCGACTTTTTTGTCCTCCATATATTCCTCACAGACGATAACGCGATCGCCGTGATACTGCCACTCGCCGCTCATAAATTCATAATCGGTCTTCATCCATTTGTTAAGGTCGCTGACAGCCTTCTGTCTGTCAAAGGTGGACTTATCCTTACAGATGATTATATGCCCCGAATCGTGAGACGGCTTGAGTACAAAGCGGTCCGGAAGAGCGTCGAAGTCTATTTCGTCGGCGCTTTTGTAAACGCCGAGCTGAGGAATAAGAATATCGCCGAGTCCCTTCTGTTTAACGTAGTCACGCACAAAATGCTTGCTTGCGCAGATTCTCGCCCTCTCGTCATACCAGTAAAGCTTCATCCACTGAAGCTTTTCGTTATAGGTCTTGGGATTTTCAAGGTCGGGCATTTTCCCGAATGCCTTGAAATACATTTCCTTAACTATTTCCTCGGGATGTCCGCTTAATGCGAGTTTTCTGTTGTGCTTGTAAAGCCTTTCATTCATTATTTCAACGTACTGTGAATGAAGCTTTGATTTGATGCTCATAAAATTCCTCCGATATTATAAATCCGAAAGCAGCTTTTCATAGTCGCCGAGAGGATTTGACGACTGAAGAGCAGCGCTTTTTTCGGTTGCATTCTTTTTATAGTAAGCATAATCGGCGCTCTCAAACAGCTTTACGAGCGCATTATAAAGCGCTTCGTCGCTGTTTTCGCAGATTATGCCGAGTTTTCCGTTTTCAAGTATTTCGTCCATGCCTGCGCAGTCGGTTGTAAGAGCGGGAATGCCGAGCGATATGCTCTCGGCAATGGCGGTATTGTACGCCTCCTGATAGGACGAGCAGATATACCAGTCAGCCTGAGAGATAATGCAGTAGGGATTTTCGTAAAAGCCGACGAGCTTTACCGATTTAATACCGTTATCGGCAATTTGCTTTTCAAGTTGAGGCTTATCCTCGCCGTCGCCGACGATAATCAGCTCAAAATTATATTTTTCTTCAAGCCTTCCTACGCAATCAATCAGCCGTTTGTAGCCCTTTACGTCGGTAAGTCTGCCGACGGTAACGATTTTCAGTCCGTCGGTTTCAAAGCGCACGGGCGGCTCCTCTCGCGAGTTTTTCATAACCTGACGGTAGTCTATGATATTGTGAACAACCGTCAGATTGTCAGCCTCGCCGAGTCTTTTCTTAAAGCCGTCAAGAGCGAGTTCGGAAACAAAGCAGACCCTGTCGAATTTCTTATATTCCTCAAGGCATTCTTCGTTGCTCTTATAGAGCGAGCCGACGGAAAATTTCTTTGAAAAATCACCGTGGACAAATGCGAGGGTTTTAGCCCGTCCTCCGCATTTCTTTGCGATAACTCTTGTCGGGAAGCCGTGAATATAGGCTGCCTCGATGTCGTATTCGCCCTTTAGGAAAAGTGAATTGAAAACAGAATACGGCAGCTTGCAGACAAGCTTTTCAAAAAGCTTTTTGAGAAACGGATTGTTCGTTTTAACAATCTTTTTGTAGTTAACGTGAGCGGGCAGACTCTTTTCAAACACGCCGCCCGTTACGCTGACTACGGTTACATCGTATTCGTCCTGCGGCAGATTGCCGACAAGATTGACAAGCACCTTTTCGGCGCCGCCGCCTTCAAGGGTGTTTATCAGAAATCTTATTCTCTTTTTCATAAACACCCTCCCATGACGGTATTAATTAACAGTATTAATAGTTCTCTGCGTTAATCTCAAAATAAGCCTGAGGATGAGCGCATACGGGGCAGATTTCGGGCGCCTTCGTGCCGACTACGATATGACCGCAGTTACGGCATTCCCAAACCTTGACCTCGCTCTTTTCGAATACTTTTGCAGTTTCAACGTTCTTAAGCAGCGCTCTGTAACGCTCCTCGTGATGCTTCTCAATAGCGGCGACTGCACGGAATTTCTCGGCAAGCTCCGCAAAGCCCTCTGCCTCGGCTGTCTTTGCAAAGCCCTCGTACATATCGGTCCACTCGAAGTTTTCGCCGTCTGCGGCAGCGCCTAAGTTCTCGGCTGTCGAGCCTATGCCCTCAAGCTCCTTGAACCACATTTTTGCGTGTTCCTTCTCATTGTCGGCGGTTTTTAAGAAAAGTGCGGCTATCTGTTCATAGCCTTCCTTCTTTGCCTTCGATGCGAAATAGGTGTACTTGTTTCTTGCCTGGCTCTCACCGGCAAAAGCAGCCTGAAGATTCTTTTCGGTCTGTGTTCCTGAATACTTTGACATAATTTTCTCTCCTTTATTAAAACTCGTTCCAGACGGTCAGCTTGACTATCTTGGCGTAGCTCTGAATAATCTTGCAGACCTTTACGGAAACATTTGTATCCTCATAATCGGGAGGAAGTACCGTCTCCTCCTTATTGTCAAACATTGATACGGCTAAATCCATAGCCTGCTTGACGTCCTCGCCCTTTATGCCGCCTACGACTACCGTGCCCTTGTCGAGCACCTCGGGGCGCTCGGTAGATGTTCTTATGAGCACTGCGGGGAAGCCGAGCATTGCGCTCTCCTCGGAAAGAGTACCCGAATCGGAAAGTACGCAGTATGCGTTCTGCTGAAGCTTGTTGTAGTCAAAGAAGCCGAAGGGCTTTAATGACTGTACGAGCGGATGGAATTTGAAGCCTCTCTTTTCGATTCTGTCCCTGCTTCTGGGATGAGTTGAATAGATAACGGGCATCTGATATTCCTCGGCTATCTCATTGATTGCCGTCATAAGCGATATGAAATGCTCCTCGTTGTCGATATTCTCCTCACGGTGAGAGGAAAGCAGAATGTACTTTCTCTTTTCAAGTCCGAGTCTTTCAAGCACGTCGCTCTTATCGAGCTTGTCCGAGTACATTTTGAATACCTCGGGCATCGGCGAGCCCGTGACAAACATAGTCTTGCCGTCAACGCCCTCGTTCAGAAGATATCGGCGGCTGTGCTCGGTATAGGGCATATTGATATCGGAAATATGGTCAACAATTGTACGGTTTATCATTTCCGGCACGTTCCAGTCCCAGCAGCGGTTGCCCGCTTCCATATGGAAAATCGGGATTTTAAGGCGCTTTGCCGAAATTGCCGACAATGCCGAGTTCGTGTCGCCGAGTATAAGTATTGCGTCGGGCTTTTCCTCAAGCATAAGGTCGTAGGACTTTGAAATGATATTACCCATTGTTTCACCTAAATTCTTACCTACCGCATTGAGGTAGAAGTCGGGCGCGCGAAGCTCAAGGTCCTCAAAAAAGACCTCGTTGAGCGTGTAGTCGTAGTTCTGACCGGTATGTACGAGCTTGTGGTCGAAATACCTGTCGGCGCACTTGATGGTCGGCGCAAGACGGATAATCTCCGGTCTTGTTCCGAGTATTGTCATTACCTTTAACTTTGACATATCAATTCCTCACTTTATCTGAAGTAATGCGGATATAATTCCTTATGGGAATCAATCCACTCACCTAATTCCTTTATCATTTCGTCATAGGACGGAACATTGAAGCCGAAATCCCTTGTGCTGACAAGCGTTTTATCGGAAACGCTTTCGGGATTTTCGTTGACTTCCACTTCGCCGTTTCGCAGATACCTGCTGAAAAGCCTGAGCAAATCGCACTTGCTTATAGAGGCGTTGTTGACAAGATTGTAAACGCCCTCGCAGTCGCTGTTAACCGCATATTCCATAGCCTTTGCAAGCGTCAGAGTCGAAACGCCCGACCAGATAACGTTTGAAAAGCCGGTAACGCTGCCCGTCTGCGACATAAACCAGTTGACGAGGCTCGGTCCGTTTTCGCGTGTATCGGGCCCGACTATCGAGGTGCGGAAAGTGACGTGATTCTTACCGTCGATTTCACCGAGCGCCTTGGTTTTGCCGTAGTTGTCGGGCGCATCCTTTTCGGCATATTCGTCGTATGGCGAATTATCGCCCGTAAATACGCAATCGGTGCTGATATGAACAACCTTCGTGTTCATACATTTAAGCGCGTCGCAGATAAGATGCGGAAGACACGCGTTGAGATACAGCGCCGCTGAATAGTTTTCGTCGCAGGCTTTATTGAGAAGTCCGATACAGTTTAGCACTGCGTCGTAATTGCCGATACGCAGTATATGCTTAAAGCCTTCGGAATCAAAAACGTTTCCGACAATGCATTTTGTATTCGGGATTTCATAGGTATCAAAGCCCGTTACGTCGTAACCCTGCTCTTCAAAATACTTATATACAATATGTCCCGCCATACCGCCTGCACCGAGAACAAGTATTTTCTTTTTCGGATTTTCCTTTTTTTCGTCCTGAGAAACCTTCAGAAAATACGTGTCGGGCTTTTCGGGGTTGAAGCACTCGTTACACCACATAAAGGTAACCATGTCGGTATCGCCGAGGTTTTCAATGTTGTGGGTATAGCCCGTCGGAATATCAACTACTCTGAGTTTATCGCCCGAAACAAAGTATTCAATCACCTCGTCCGAGCCGATTTTACGGAAGCGGATTACGCCCGTACCGCTGACTACGAGGAATTTCTCATTCTTGGTGTCGTGCCAGTGCTCGCCCTTTATAATATGAGGCTTTGAAATATTAACCGAAAACTGACCGTTATTTTCGGTCTTGAGTATTTCGGTAAACGAGCCTCTCTGGTCAACATTCATTTTAAGCGGGTAAGCAAAACCGTCCTCGGGTAAAAATGAAAGATAGGTGCTGTAAAGTTTTTTTCTGAAACTGCCGTCGGTGCAGTCCGGGACTGCAAGGCTCTCGCGCGAAGCCTTGAACGAGTATAAGGTATCGGCAAGCTCGCCGAGGGTGACGGTATGCTTTACTGCGACGTCGGCAAACTCGCCCGTGATATTGGGCATGCCGACAATCGCATTAATAATCTCGTTTACAACGTCATCTATGTAAATGAGCACTACCCTGTTTTCCCTGCTGCTTATGGTAATGGGCAGACCTCTTGCAATGTTGTGGCAGAAGGTTGCGACAACGCTGTTGTAATTAGGCTTTGACCATTTTCCGAAGACGTTGGTAAAGCGGTAAATCACAACTTTTGCGCCGGTCTTTTCACCGTGTGCCCTGAGTATTTTTTCTGCCTCGAGCTTGCTTCTGCCGTATTCGTTATCAAGCGCCGCCTGAATTGACGAGGCAAAGGCAATCGGACAGTTGTTTGAATTCTTTTCAAGAAGTCCGACAAGTTTTTCGGTGAAATTGACGTTGTCGGTTCTGAACTCGCTCGTGTCCTTCGGTCTGTTGACGCCCGCAAGATGAACGACAAAATCGCATTCCCTGCAGTAGTTTTCCAGCTCGCCGTCGCAGCCGACATCATAGGGCAGTATCTCAATGCTGTCGGTAATCGGCGAGTTCTTTATTTTACCGTCACGGATATTTTCAAGTCGGGCTATAAGGTTTTTTCCGACAAAACCCTTTGCGCCCGTTACAAGAATTTTCATTATTTCTTAATCTCCTCAAGCTCGTTTCTGATGTATTCAAGGGAAAGAAGCTTTTCCTTTACCTGTTCAACGCTCAGCAGCTCGGTATTATTTGAATTGAATTCGGTAAGAACATTTCTCTCGGTATCGCCCGAGGTGAAATACTTATCATAGTTGAGGTCGCGCTTGTCGCAGGGCACTCTGTAAAAATCGCCCATATCGGTTGCGTGCGCGCACTCCTCATTGGTCAGCAGGGTTTCGTACATCTTTTCGCCGTGGCGGATGCCGATAACTCTTATCTCGGTGTCTGGGCAGAAAAGCTGCTTAACCGCCTCGGCAAGTACGCCTATCGTACACGCGGGCGCCTTCTGAACGAGAATGTCGCCGCTCTCACCGTGTTCAAAGGCAAACAGCACAAGGTCAACCGCCTCGTCAAGACTCATAATGAAGCGCGTCATATTCGGCTCGGTGATTGTAATGGGCTCTCCCCTCTTTATCTGTTCAATCCAGAGCGGTATTACGGAGCCTCTTGAACACATTACGTTGCCGTAACGTGTGCAGCAGATTTTTGTCTTTTCGGGGCTGACGGTTCTCGACTTGGCAACGATAACCTTTTCCATCATAGCCTTGGAAGTACCCATGGCATTTACGGGATAAGCAGCCTTGTCGGTTGAAAGGCAGATAATGCTCTTTACGCCGGACTCGATAGCGGCGGTAAGCAGATTATCCGTGCCGAGCACGTTGGTCTTGACCGCTTCGACGGGGAAGAATTCGCACGACGGAACCTGCTTGAGCGCCGCCGCGTGGAAGATATAGTCAACGCCGTACATGGCATTTTTAATCGACTGCAGATCCCTTACGTCGCCGATAAAGAACTTGATTTTGTCGGCATATTCGGGATACTTCTGCTGATACTCGTGGCGCATATCGTCCTGCTTTTTCTCGTCACGTGAAAAAATACGGATTTCGCCTATGTCGCTTGTAAGAAAACGGTTGAGTACGGCGTTGCCGAACGAGCCCGTTCCGCCCGTAATCATTAAGGTCTTACCCTTGAACATTTATATCACCCTTCTTAGTAAGTTTACTCTTTATTTTCTTCAACGGTCTGAACAGCATATCCTTTTCGTAGCTGTTCATTCCGAATGTCAGCATTGTTAATGCGTAAACCGCAAGCATAACGGCGCATCTTAACGCAAGCGACAGCCAGCCGTCGCCGACCGCGATAAAGCGGTTAAACGCAATTCCCGCCGCGGCACAAATAAGAAGCGAGGCAAGCACGCCCTTAAACAGTCCCGAATAATATCCGATAAGACTGATTTTGATTTCGCGTCTGAACATTGTATTCATACATACGACGTCGCCTATTGTTAGTGCGATAACCGAGCCGATAACCGCGCCTTCAAGCGGCTTCCACATTATCAGAAGCGCCGTAAGCACTATATTGACAAGAGCCGAGACAATCTGAATTACCGCCTGAGTCTTGTGTCTGTTCATAGCCCAAAGCACCTGATTGCCGATATTCTGAACGAGCTGGAACATAACGGGAACCATAATCGCGACCGCAACCATGTAACCCTTTTCATAGCTTTCTCCCGCCCAGAGTATCATAAACTGTTTTCCGTTTACGATAAACACGGTGAAAACCAGACCGAGCATCATAAACAGAAGTCTGCCTATGCGCACCATTTCCTTCTCGAGTTCCTTGGGACCTGCACCGCCCTCGACAAGCCTTACGACACCTGCCATAAGCACGCCGTTGACGTGAGTGCCGACAGTCTTGAAATACTGAATAATCTGAGCTCCCGCTCCGTAAACGGCTATTATTGCCGCCGAGCCTTTGGCGAGTATTCCGAGAAGCACCGAGTCAGCCATCGCATTTATCTGTGTTGCAATCATCTGAAGAAGAACAAAGGATGAATACGACACAGTTTCCTTTATAAATGCGAAATCGGGATTTCTGAATACGGGTTTCAGCTTCAGCACCCTGAGCACATAAATTATATAAAGTCCTCTTGTAATTACATTTGCAAGGAAATATGTTACGACCACGCCGAAGCTGCCGAAGCCGAGTTTGAGCGCGATTACGCAGACGAGTATTCTCGCAAGCGTTGCGAGTATGCTCATTCCCTTTGAAAAGGAGAAGCGCTCATAGGAAACGAGAGTGGTAGAAAAACTCGACGTGCCGAGCATTACGGCGGCGTTGAGTACGGTAATAACAAGCAGTTTTCTGCCGGTTGCGATTTCGTCGGGCGTAAGTCCGTTTGCAAATGCTGTCGGGAAAACCACAATCAGCACCGCGCCGACAATTACCGCAATAAGCGCAATTGCCGCATAGTAAATAGTAACGATGCCGAGAAACTCCCGTTGCTTTTTGAGGTCGTTATTTGTGCGGAATTTCGCCATGAAACGAACAACCGCATTTCCTATACCGAGGTCAAGAAGCGTAAGATACGAGGTAATCGACATTATAAGCTGGTAAACGCCGTAATCGGGTTTGCCGAGCATTCTTATTAAAAACGGCGTGAAAAGCATTGCCGAGAAAATCTCGACAAGCATCAGAGCATATGAATATATAACGCCGATTTTTCTGTTCATTTAATAGCCTCTGCGGTTTCAGTATTTTTTCGAAATGCTTTTTCTGCTCATAGAATAAAGCGGAAGGGATTTAATCATACTTCTGAATGCATGATTAAGACGGAATTTTGTAATATCGTCGGTAACCGTCGAGCCCTTCACCTTATGTAAAACGGGTTGAGTTTCGGCTACGGCGCTTTCAAGATTTGCCTTCTTAATCATAAAGAGAAGATTCTTTTCTTCCCAGTACAAAAATGTTTTCGGATACAGTCCTCTGTAGTTTTCAAAGTAATCCGTTGTAAGGCAGAATGCACAGCCCTCAAGCACATATTTCTTATAGCTGTCGGGCGCTTCGAAAACCTTTTGCGCTTGCTTTGCGCCGCCCTTTCTGATGCGGTTAAGTGCCATTCCCATCAGAAGATGCGTAATTGAGAAGCGTATTCTCTTTGTTATGTCGTCGGTATTCTCGTCGGGAAGCTGATAGCTGCCGTCGGGACGGATTACGGGTACGGTGATAACTCCGACACCCTTTTTATAAGCTTTCAAGAAGTCGTTGAACAGCTCCGAATGCGATACGGTATCGCTGTTGCAGACATATACGAAATCTGCACCGAGCTTTTCACGGGCGTAATATATGCCTTCGTTGTTTCCCGCAGCGAAGCCGAGATTCTTTTCGAGCGCAATTATATGCACACGGGGATTGTCCGAAAAGTTCTTTTCAATCATTTCAACGGATTCGTTACCCGAGCCGTTGTCAACAATTACAATCTCGCTGTCCGCATAATTCATATTAAGCAGCGCCTCAACGCATTCAAGCGTTTCGCCGTATGATTTGTAATTCAATACTACCGAACAAAATTTCATTTTTTCTTACCTGAAAACGAACGTTACTATATTAGGCTGCTGATTGTAGAAATAATACGCAACCAGCGCCAGCGCAACCGCCGCCGTTTTAACGTTGTCAACGGAACGCTTCTTTTCGCAGGTGCACGCGTCTGCAATACACAGGAAGTCAAATACCGAGAAATACATTGAAACGCGGAAAAATTCGGCTACCCAGAAAACCGAAATAATTCTGAACACAACCGAAACGAGAAGCAGGTTGCAGATATTGCGGTCAAAAGGCTTCGAGCCTTTTTTGTAAAGGAAGAAAGTGCAGTAAACCCATATCAGCGCAAGTATGACGACACCCCAGATTGTAAGTCCCCTGTCGCTGTCAAAATAGTCGTTATATGTGTCCTCAAGTCCGAACCACTGTATGTAGATTTCAGTCAACTGTTTCGAGAACACAATAATCAGAGTGCCGACCGCGGCAAGAATGGGAATCGTGCTCTTTTTTGCCCTAAGATGATAAACAGGATACGCAAGGAGGAAAATAAAGACGGTTCGGTGGAAAAGAGCGGCTATTCCGACTATCAGCATAAAACGCAGAAGTTTCTTTTCTTTCAAAAACTCATACGAGAAGCAAAGTATTGACAGAGCGATAGTCTGACGCATTGCGCTTAAAGAGAAGTTAAACAGACCGAGGCTGATAATTACAAGATAACTCAGAGAAGGATTCTTTGAGTAATGGTGAATCAGTCTGTATGTACTGAAAACGAAAAGAAAGGCAACAAGCGCTTTCCAGGTATAGAAGCTGAAGCCGAGTCTCTGAAACAAAAGAGTACAGATATGGTAAACGGGATCCTTAACCGACGGATAACGCGATATGTAGTAATCAAGCGTACGGTACTCCTGCCTGTAAAACGCAGGCTCATAGCTCTTGAGCAGATCGCTGTTCGAAGAAGTATCCTCGAGCACCAGAAGCACAAACAGAAACAGTGCGACGGCAATAAAATACCAGTCGTGCTTATTGATAAGCTTACGTCTGTTTTCAAGGTCTCCGAGTTTTCTCTCGGGAATAAAATACGACATAAAGCCGAGCATTACCGCCATTACGCCAACGATGTAATAAGCAACCATTTATTTCCTCCTTTCCGCAAAATTTTAATATATCATTCTCCGAGAAGCTGACGGTAAAGCAGAATATACTGCTTTATACATTCATCCTTATCGAAGTTTTTATGTGAAAAGCCGATACAGTTTTGCGAATAATTCGCTTTTGTATCTTCCTTAATTTTCAGAATTGCATTTTTGACGCCGTCAAGGTCGCCCTTTTCAACGACATAGCCGCAGCCCTCGCCGACAAGCTCGGGATTTGCCGTTGCGTTGTAGCATACGACGGGTGTGCCGCAGGAAAGCGCCTCCGCCGAAACCTTGCCGAAGGTTTCCTCGGTCGAAAGAGTAACAAGCACGTCGGCGGCGTTGTAATAACTTACAAGCTCGTCAACGCTGTCGGTTGAGCCGACGGGTATAACGTATTCAAGTCCGTCTTCTCCGTCATCCAAGCTGACTCTCGGAACGGGTCCGATAAGGATAACCTTAACATCATTATACTCCGAAAGGGATTTGGCAAGACGGATAAAGTCGCTTATGCCCTTACGCTCATCCCATACTGCAGCAACGCCGAGAATCACGAACTCGTTTTCGTGTCCGAGTCTTTTCTTTTCCGCTTCAACGTCAAGCGGTCTGAATCTATCCAAGTCTATCCAGTTATATATTCTCTTAACCTCGGTTGCGTTCGCGGTAATCGGGGATTTTTTCGCCTCGTCAGCCGCCCAGTCGGAAACGCCGACAAAGGCGAGTTTCTTTATCTTTGAAAACAGCTCGTACTTATCACGGAACATATCGGCGGTTCTGTCGAAAAACCACGTCGGGTTGCCGTTTTTAAGGTTCGGGCAGTTTTCGCATTTTGTCTGCCATTTTGAGCAGTCAGCCTCGGTAAAGTAAACGCATTTTCCCGTCAGGAAAAAGAAATCGTGAAGCGTTACCACCGTGGCTATGCCGTTTTTACCGAGATAATCAAGTATCATCGGCATATTGATATAGTTTGAGTGAAAATTTCTTAAATGGACAATATCGGGTTTGATTTCGTCCATATACTTAATCAGTTTTATTGTTGCGCCCTTTGAGAAATACGCCTGCTTACCCGAAAGGCGTGAAAGAAAAGCGTGTAGCTTTCTGTCAAAGGGAGTGCCTATGCGGTACAGATTTTCGCCGCCCTCAACGTTTGACTGAGCAAAGGCGCAGAAGGAGTCAATGCCGTTTTCAAGAAGGGCATTGTGTAATTCGGTTGTCGTCCTGCCCGTGCTCAGCTGATTGTACACGGCGTTAATCTGTAATACTCTCATTTTTCACTCACTTAACATTTTTTCGGGTAGCGTAATCCACTCGCCGAATTTATAATCCCATTCCTCGGGCTCAAATTTCATAAAGCCGCCGAAATGGAAGAAGGTGAATTCACCGAAATAAACCCTGCCGTCAACCTCGTAAAAGTCGATTCTGACCTCGGGGAATCCCTTTGAAAGCTCACCCGCAAGCTTTTTCATCTCGTCAAAGCAGACGGGTTTTTCGGGCTCCGTTGCGGCGTGGTCGTGTCCCTGCCTGAAGGGAAGATGGTTGAAATCGGCGTCAAAGAAGTCGAATTTTACGTCCTCGCCCTGCTTCTGCCTTTCTGTTGCAATAAACATTGCCTTAACCTCGCCGTCAAAGCAGAAAAACTTATAATCGCGAAGCTCGGCGGTTTTCGAATCCACCATATAGCTTTCGGCAATTATACGCGGCTTTACATTTTTGTAAGGCCATTCACGCGACTGAAGATAGAAATTCCTTTTCAGTGAAGCGTTGATAATCTGCCTTGCATTTTTCTTATCTAACTTCGACTTGTCCTTTACAATTACAAGTCCGCCCGAATCGTGTGTGCATTTGAGCACGAAACTGTCGGGAAGCTTATCAAAATCAATTTCGTCAAAGCTCTCATATACGCCGAGAGTCGGGATGATATATTCCTCACCGATTTTTTCGGCAACGTACTGCTTTACCTCGTATTTGTCGACAAGCCGTGTGTAAAGAGGGTTTCGGTAATTAAGCTTTAACCACTGAAGCTTTTCGTTGAAGGTTTCGGGAGAGTCGAGATTAATCTCGCGCCCGAAATTCTTTTTATAGATAAAGCGGATGAACTGCTCATCGGTCATGGCGTCAAGCTGTGACTGATAAGCGTTCTTTTTATGCTGTCTGTAAATATCGATAAAAGGGGTTTTTGCGAGCAACTGTTTTAATGACATATTCTCACCGAATCAAATCTTAATCAGGTCTCCGAGTTTCTTTTCCCACTCGTCGGGCTCAAACAGATAGAAACCGCCGCCGTGGAAGAACGTGAATTCTCCGAAATATACCTTTCCGTCAATCTCATACAGGTCAAGACGGACGAACTTCATACCCTTCGTCAGCTTTTCGCAAAGCTGTTTCATCTCGTCAAAGCACTTCGGCTTTTCAACGACGCCGTCGGAATTGGGATGGATGTTATAAATCGGCAGATGGTTGAAAGACATATCGTAGAAATCAAAACGCACGTCAACGGCTCTGTCGGTTGCGACAAACATAATCTCAGGCTTTCCGTCAAAACAGAAAAACTTGTAGTCGTTAATGCCCTTGCCGTCGGAGGATTCCATAAACTTTTCCGCCATTATAAGCGGCTTTACGTCCTTGTAGGGGTATTCCCTGCCGGCGTTATACGGATTGAGCTTAAGCCTGCCATTAAAGAAGGCGGAAAGCTCGTCCTTATTGATCTGGCTTTTGTCGGTAATGATTTTCACGCTGCCCGAATCGTGATTGCATTTGAGAACAAATTTGTCGGGCAGAGAGTCAAAGTCGATGTCCTCAAATTTCTCCCAGCTTCCGAGAAGCGGAAAGAGATAATCCTCGCCGATTTTTTCGGTAATGTAATCACGAACGGCTGTCTTGTCAACAAGCTGAGTGTATTCGGGATGAATATCGTGAATCTTAAGCCACTGAAGCTTTTCGCAGAAGCCGACGGGACTGTCGAGATTAAGCGCCTTTCCCGTTTTGATTTTATAGACAAGCTTTAAATAAGGCTTTGTCGGTATAAACTTCAGAGAGTCGATGAGCTTTAACCTTGCCTCTCTGTTTCTGAAAATCTTTTTGTAATCGAACATTACAGATTCTCCTTATACCACTCAATCGCAAGGGCGATACCGTCCTTGAAGGAATAACTCGGGTCATAGCCGAGAAGTCTCTTCGCCTTGGAAATGTCGGCGTTGGAGTGCTTTATATCGCCCTTACGGTCGGGTCCGAAATTCGGCTTAACATCCACACCGAGTGCTTTTGTAAGACCGTAGTAAATGTCTATGAGGTATTCCCTGCCGCCGTAGGCTATGTTGTATGCCTCGCCCGCCGCCTCATGAGAAGCCTGACAGGCTCTGAGGTTAGCCTCGATGACGTTATCGACGTAGGTAAAGTCGCGGCTCTGCTTGCCGTCGCCGTTGATTGTGGGAACTTCGCCGCGCATAAGTTGCATTATGAATTTCGGAATAACCGCCGCATAAGCGCCGTTGGGGTCCTGCCGTCTGCCGAAAACGTTAAAGTATCTCATACCGTAGGTGTCAAGACCGTAATGCATGGTGTAGAGCTTCGCCCATTCCTCGTCGCATCTTTTCGTAAGCGCGTAGGGTGAGAGCAGATTGCCTTCCCTGCCCTCGGTCTTGGGCAGATTAGGCTCGTCGCCG
>JAEEGF011960499.1_pt1 | contig 21459 bp, 21 predicted proteins | sample 9134171 | NCBI WGS metagenome assembly JAEEGF01 (sample SAMN16246542, study PRJNA631951) | gut metagenome | biome: gut microbiome; feature: rumen; material: AP-attached | host: Bos | place: Iran: Karaj | collected 2018-10 | reverse complement strand
AGCAAGTGCCACCCGTTCTTCACGGGCCGTCAGAAGCTGGTCGACAGCGGCGGACGAGTAGATCGCTTCAAGAAGCGCTACGGTCTGTAAGAACAACTTTGAACTCCAACAAAACACGGGATCGCAAACGTTGCGGTCCCGTTTTTGTATATCTTGTTTTCTGCCCCGCGAACGCTTGATATCGCGAAAAAAGATGCTATAATAGAATTGATAACTGTGTGCAAAGCGCAGTTCATGAAATTTGTTTTGGAGGAACAAACATGCTGAAAGAATCGTTGGAGAGAGTGACGCTGCACGACGCCGAAGTCGGCGAAGCCATGATGGCGGAGTACAACAGACAGAAGAGAAATCTGGAGCTCATCGCTTCGGAGAACATCGTTTCGGAAGAAGTCATGCTCGCTATGGGCAGCGTGCTGACCAACAAGTACGCGGAAGGCTATCCCGGAAAGCGCTACTACGGCGGCTGCGAGTGCGTGGACGTCGTGGAAACCATCGCGATCGAACGTGCCAAGAAGCTGTTCGGCTGCGACTACGCGAACGTACAGCCGCATTCCGGCGCGCAGGCGAACATGGCGGTGTTCTTCGCCGTTCTGCAGCCCGGCGACACGTTCATGGGCATGGACCTCTCGAACGGCGGACACCTCACGCACGGCAGCCCGGTCAATATGTCCGGCAAGTACTTCAAGTGCGTGTCCTACGGCGTGGACGCAAACGGCGTGATCGACTATGACGACGTCCGTGCAAAGGCGCTGGAGTTCCGTCCGAAGCTGATCGTTGCCGGCGCGAGCGCATACTGCCGCACGATCGACTTCCCGAAGTTCCGCGAGATCTGCGACGAAGTCGGCGCGGTGCTCATGGTCGACATGGCGCACATCGCAGGTCTGGTCGCCGCAGGCGAGCATCCCTCTCCCTTCCCCTATGCGGATGTGGTCACCACCACCACGCACAAGACGCTGCGCGGTCCGCGCGGCGGTCTGATCCTTGCCAACAAGGAAGCCGCGGACAAGTTCAACTTCAACAAGGCGATCTTCCCGGGCATCCAGGGCGGTCCTCTGATGCACGTCATCGCGGGCAAGGCGGTCGCGCTCGGCGAAGCGCTCAAGCCCGAATTCAAGGCATATCAGCACCAGGTCGTGCTCAACGCGAAGGCGCTCGCCGCCGCGCTGCAGGCACGCGGTCTCAAGATCGTTTCCGGCGGCACGGACAACCACCTCATGCTGCTTGACCTGATCGGTCTCGACGTCACCGGCAAGGAGCTGCAGAACCGTCTCGACAGCGTATACATCACCGTCAACAAGAACACGGTTCCCGGCGAGCCGAGAAGCCCGTTCGTCACCTCCGGCATCCGCATCGGCACCCCCGCCGTCACGACGCGCGGCCTCGTGGAGTCCGACATGGACAAGATCGCCGAGCTGATCTATCTCGCGATCTACGATTACGAGGACAAGAAGGAGTACATCCGCGGCGAAGTGCTGAAGCTCACCGAAAAGTACCCGATTTACGAATAAGATGGCCGAGATCTGGAAAAGCAAACCGGTCGTCGACGCCATGGTCGCCCGCATGCAGGGCGAGACGGCAGCTTTCATGGAGCGTGGGATCATCCCCACGCTCTGTATCGTGCGCGTCGGCGAACGTCCCGACGATCTCGCGTACGAGCGCGGCGCCGTCAAGCGCTGCGAATCGGTCGGCGTCCGCGTCGAAAAGGTCGTTCTGCCCGCCGATATTACGCAGGCGGACTTTGACGAGGCGTTTGCCGCCGTCAACCGCGATCCTTCGATCCACGGCATCCTGCTGTTCCGGCCGCTGCCGAAACAGCTCGACAACGAGCGCGCGCGACAGATGCTGAACCCCGCAAAGGACGTCGACGGCTGCACCGACGCGTCTCTGGCGGGCGTATTCACCAACTCCAAGGTCGGCTTCCCGCCCTGCACCGCGCAGGCGGCGATGGAGCTTCTGCATCACTACGGCGTCGATCCCAAGGGCAAGAAAGCCGCGGTCATCGGGCGCTCGCTCGTGATCGGACGCCCCGTGGCGATGCTTCTGATGCACGAGAACGCAACCGTCGTCAACTGCCACACGCGCACCGTCGACGTGCCGTCGATCACGCGGCAGGCGGACATTCTGATCGCCGCGGCGGGACAGCTGCACAGCGTCACGCCGGATTTCACGAATCCGGATCAGGTCGTCATCGACGTCGGCATCAACTGGGACGCGCAAAAGGGCGGCATCTCCGGCGACGTGGACTTTGACGCGGTGGAACCGCTCGTCCGCGCGATCACGCCGGTCCCCGGCGGCGTCGGCAGCGTCACCTCCTGCGTGCTCGCAAGCCACGTCATCGAAGCGGCAAAGCGCGCATTCTCATAACAAAAGCAAAGGGGCTGTACGGATGAAACGGATTTTACTGATCGGAACGGGCGGCACGATCGCCTCGGAGATGACCGAAGACGGGCTCGCCCCGAAGCTCGGCTCGAATCAGCTGTTGAACTACATTCCGCGCGTCAGCGAGATCTGCGACGTGGATTGCTTCCAGCTGATGAGCGTCGACAGCACGAACATGACGCCCGCCGGATGGCTCGACATCGCGCGCTGCATCGAATCGTATTACGACGCCTACGACGGCTTTGTCGTGAGCCACGGCACCGATACGATGGCGTACACGGCGGCGGCGCTCTCCTACCTCGTACGGCGCTCGAAAAAGCCGGTCGTGCTGACCGGCGCGCAGAAACCGATCAGCATGGACGTGACCGACTCCAAGCAGAATCTGCTGGACGCGTTCACCTATGCCTGCGACGACCGCGCCTGCGGCGTTTCGATCGTGTTCAACGGCAGCGTGATCCTCGGCACCCGCGCAAAGAAGGTGCGCTCTAAGAGCTTCTCCGCCTTTGCGAGCATCAATTATCCGGAGCTTGCGGTGCTGCAGGACGGACGCGTGCTGCACTATATCGACCTCGGCTACCGCGAGCGCGCGAAGTTCTCGCATACGCTCAACAGCAGCGTGGGACTCGTCAAGCTGATTCCCGGCAGCGACGCGGGCATGCTCAGCTACGCGCTCGAACGATTCGACGCGGTCATCATCGAAAGCTTCGGCGTCGGCGGGCTTCCCGAGGGCACCGACGGCTGCTTCAAGCACGCGATCGAACAGGGCATTGCAAACGGCAAGCTGATCGTGATGACCACGCAGGTGCAGAACGAGGGCAGCAACCTGACCGTCTATCAGGTCGGTCACGCGCTCAAGCAGCAGGGTATCGTCGAGGCCTTCGATATGACGACCGAAGCCGCGGTGGCGAAGCTCATGTGGATCATGGGCGACACGCGCGATCCCGACCGTGTGCGCGAGCGCTTCTACTCCCCCGTAAGCCACGATATTCTCTATACCGAAGCCGAATAACAGCAATCAAAAAGCGCCTCCTTGCGAGGCGCTTTTGTTTGATTGTTTCGTTACGGTTCCGCATCGAACGACGGAATCAGTTCCACGATCCGGCGCAGAATTGCCGACGCGTCCATGGAATCCACGGCGCGGTTCGCATTGACGTCCGCCCGCAGCAGCTGATCGCGCGTCAGCGTTTCCTTCTTGACGACGTAGCGCAGCAGCAGCGACGCGTCGGTCACGCTCACCCTGCCGTCGCCGTTGACGTCGCCGTAGAGGAAGTCGGCTTCCTTGATCTGGCCCTTGCCGGTGACCGTCTGCACGGCGTCGACATTGCCCTGTCCCGGATACGCATCCTCGTCCGAGACCACGATCGGAAACGCGACATACCGCTTGACCGCCATCGACTCCGTATAGCTCTTGTACGCCGGATCCCAGTTGCCGTTCTCACGCTTCATCATAGCGATCGCGCTCGTCACCGTCGCGCCCTGCTTCAGCGCGTAGAAGAAGCTTTCCTCGTAGGCGTAATCGCCGGTGAACGAAACGGACTGCGAATACCCGTACACCGTCTGCACGCCCTTTTCGCGCAGCGGTTTGTGCATGCCGTCGGTCGCCATGCCGAGGCAGATCGCCATCCAGAGCAGGCTTCTCGGCGCTTCTCCGGTCATATGGTTTGCGATCGCCGTACCGTCGACCATGTAATACTGCATCCTGCCGTAGGAGCCGCCGTAGTACGCGTGATAATAGGAACCGAACCTGCCGGCGACCGTCTTCTGATCCTCTTGCGTCAGTCCGCTGCCGCTTTGCAGGCAGATATAGGAGGTGTTCGCGCGGCTCACGCAGTCGTCGCCGCTTGCGTAGTCCGTGTCGCCGTGGCTGTCGAAGATCACGACCGCGCAGGTTTCGAGCGCATGCGCGATGTTGTCGACCGTCGCGTCGTTCGTCTTATAGACCGTGCAGGCGCCGCCGAGCGCTTCGGCGATCGATCCGCCCTCGTCCGCATACTGCGACGTAAAGCTCGAATCGAGACCGATGTACGGCTGAAACACCGCGACGTCCGCGGACGTCGCGACGCCGCCCTTTTCGGTCGCTTCGGGTTTCATATCCGCGCCGGTCGCCGTTTTGCGCACGCGTGCGCGAAAGACCGGATTGTATCCGCATGCCGCGCCGTCTGTCGTGCGCCAGAAGAACGCCTCGCCGTGACGTTCGAGCGATCCCGCTTCCGTGGTGTCGGACGCAGCGACGATCGCGTACGCCGCTTCCGCCGCGTCGGAATAGCTGCCCTTCTCGGCGACGGCTTCCGTCTCCGCGCGTTCGATCGTCTTCCAGACCTCGATCGCCTTCGGGTGACGGAGTTCATACGGCGTTTCGTCGTTTCCGCCGCCCTGCGCCGCCGCAAAGGACGGCAAAAGACCGATCGACAGAACGACCGCGAGCAAAATTGCAATTAACCGTTTCATAAAGGTCCCTCCGAATGTCCGGACTTTCGTATTGATAAGGTCAGTATAGCATTTTGCACCCGCTTCTGTCAATCGGAACCGTCCGCGCGTCGCCGCGTTTGCGCGGAAATTTCGCGGTTATCGTTGACAAACGGCGCGGTTTTTCATACAATAAGGGTTGATCGATTTTTACGGAAGGAAACGAAATCATGCGTTCATTAACCGGCAAGGAATTGCGCCAGCTCTATCTGGACTTTTTCCGCTCCAAAGGTCATGCGGTCATCTCGTCCGCATCCCTGATCCCCGAAAACGACCCGACCGTGCTGTTCACCACGGCGGGCATGCATCCGCTCGTCCCCTATCTGATGGGTGAAAAGCACCCCGAGGGCACGCGGCTCTGCGACGTGCAGAAGTGCGTCCGCACCGGCGATATCGACGAAGTCGGCGATACGTCGCACTGCACATTCTTCGAAATGCTCGGCAACTGGTCGCTCGGCGACTATTTCAAGAAGGAAAGCATTGCGTATTCCTGGGAGTTTCTGACCGACGAAAAGTGGCTCGGCATCCCGAAGGACAAGCTGTATTTCACCTGCTTCGAAGGCGACAAGGACGCCCCGCGCGACACCGTTGCGCACGACCGCTGGGTGGAGGTCGGCGTGGATCCTTCGCACATCGTCTATCTGCCGAAGAAGAACAACTGGTGGGGACCTGCGGGTCAGACCGGTCCGTGCGGTCCGGACACCGAGATCTTCTATGACACCGGCAGAGCGCCCTGCGGTCCCGACTGCAAGGCAGGCTGCGACTGCGGCAAGTATCTCGAAATCTGGAACAACGTCTTCATGGAATACAACAAGGTCGCCGACGGCGTCTTCGAACCGCTGAAGCAGAAGAACGTCGACACCGGCATGGGACTCGACCGCACGGTTGCGACGCTGCAAGGCGTGGAAAGCGTGTTCGACACCGACGCGTTCTCCGACATCATCGCCCAGATCGCAGATCTGTCGCACAAGGGCTACCGGGACAATCCCGAAACGACGCGCGCGTTCCGCATCATTGCGGACCACACCCGCTGCGCCGTGTTCATCCTCGGCGATCAGCGCGGCGTCACGCCGTCGAACGTCGACCAGGGCTATATCCTCCGCCGCCTCATTCGCCGCAGCATCCGCTTCGCGTCGCAGCTCAACATGCCGCGCTACGCGCTGTGCGAGCTTGCGGAAACGGTAATCCGCAAATACGGCGAGTTCTATCCGGAGCTTCTCGAGAATCACGACAAGATCCTCTCCGAGCTGCGCAAGGAGGAAAACCGCTTCGCCGACACGCTCAAGAAGGGCATCAAGGAGTTCAACAAGCTGATCGCGAACCTCGACGGCAGCATGATCGACGGCGTCTCCGCCTTCCACCTCTACGACACCTACGGCTTCCCGATCGAGCTCACGGTCGAGCTTGCGAAGGAAAAAGGCGTCTCCGTCGACGAGAAGGGCTTTGCCGCCGCGTTCGAGGAGCATCAGAAGAAATCCCAGGCGGGCGCGGAACAGCGCTTCAAGGGCGGTCTTGCGGACCACAGCGAAGCGACGGCGCAGCTGCATTCGGCGACGCACCTTCTGCAGGCGGCTCTCCGCAAGGTTCTGAACGACGACACCGTCTCCCAGAAGGGCAGCAACATCACCGCGGAACGTCTGCGCTTCGACTTCAGCTTCGGCAGAAAGGTCACGCCGGAGGAGCTCAAGGAGGTCGAACGGCTCGTCAACGAGGCGATTCAGGCTAACGTCCCGATCACCTGCGAGGAAATGACCGTCGAGGAAGCGAAGGCGCAGGGCGCGATCGGTCTGTTCGAAAACAAGTACGGCGAAAAGGTCAAGGTCTACACGATGGGCAGCTTCAGCAAGGAAATCTGCGGCGGCCCGCACGCGAAGAACACCGGCGAACTCGGCCGTTTCGAAATCAAAAAGGAAGAAGCGTCTTCGAGCGGCGTGCGCCGCATCAAGGCCGTTCTGATTCATGACTGACTGGCTGAAATACGAGTGGGAATGGAATGAGCAGGAAGCGGTTTTCCAGGTGGATCTCCAGTACTGGGAACTGCTTCCCGCTTTGGCATACCCGCATCTCGTATTCGTCAGCGTGGCGCCGCGCAATCCGAAGGCGGACGCGTTTACCCATGCGGAGGAGCGCCGCGTTGCCGCGCTGCAGCATACGCTTGCCGAACAGCTGGAGGACGTGGCGATCTTCATCGGCGGCGTCGCGCTCAAGAACCTCTTCCAGTTCTATTTCTACACCGCCGAGGAATCGCTGATCCAGCGCACCGCCGCGATCTGCCGCAGCGAACCGCATCTGCAGATCACCTGCGGACAGGTCACCGAGCCGCACTACGCCACCTACTACTGCCTGCTCTTCCCCGACGACGCCAAGCTGCAGTCGGTCGAAAACGCGGCGTACATCAAGTCCGTGCAGCACCGCGACGGCGATCTCTCGCTGGTCCGGCGCGTGCGGCTCACGATGGCGTTTCCCTCGGAGGAGGCGTGCGACGCGTTTCTGGACGAGATTCCGCACCTCGGCTTTACGACGGGACTGCGCGAAAGCGTCGGCAACTCGACGCATCCGTACCGCGTGGTGCTGAACGGCTTCTCGACGCTGCGGCTCTACGATCTCAACCGCCTCACCGCGCGGGCGATCCGCGGCGCGCTCCCCTACGGCGGCGTGCTCGACCACATTCAGGCCGATCTGATCGAACGGCACTGACTTAACTAAACACTGACGAAATAAAAAACAGCAGACGGTTTGCCTGCTGTTTTATATGCAATTGTCAGGACGGCCACGGAAGCGGATTGATATAATACTTGAGCTGCCATGTCGTATCCGTCCAGAGTCTGCGGATGCACACCCCGTTGCGGGAACTCGACGATTCCATAACGAACTCCACGCCGTCGACGCAGCCGAGATAGATGGAAACATGGTTGCCGACGCCGTCGGAATCCACATATGCCAGAATATAGCCCGATTCCCAATTGCTCGTATCGATATAGCTGTCGGTTTTCGACACGTCGTTGAGCCGTTTCTTGTCCTTGAAGAACGCAATCACGTTTTTGCTGCCGCCGCTCGGGTACTTGCTGTATCCGCATTCGCGATAGGTGGTCCGTACAAAGCCGCTGCAGTCCATCTGGCCCGAAACATAGGCTTCGCCCATATGCGTTGCGCCCTGATAGAGGATCGCGCGATACGGATTCGACTCCGGCATCGACTGAATGAACAGCGTGATGTCCTCGGCGTATTCGGTCCAGTCATGATACGTATTGGAGCCTTTGGCGGTGCCGATCCGCACGTATTCCAGCAGCGTCTGATCGAGCGCGGGCGTCGGCGTCGGGCTCGGCGTCGGCGTCGGTTTCGGCGTCGGCGTAATGCTCGGCATCGGTGTCAGACCCGCGATATCGACAAGCTTGACGAGGTGCCGCAGAATCACGGCGGCGTCGCTTGAATCGACGCACTCGTCGATGTTCGCGTCGGCATTCTCCCGTCCCTGCACGGATAGGTCGGACAGTCCCACGGTATAGCGCAGAATCAACGACGCATCGGCGGCGGTAACCTTACCGTCGCAGTCCGCGTCCCCGCGCAATGTAACTGCCGCGCCCGCCTGCGGTATGCCGATCAGCATCATCAGACAAACCGCCAGTGCAAGGATCCGTTTCTTCATGCGCCCTCCGTATCACAGATTCGCCGCGATCCGTGCCGCGACCTCGACATTATGATACACCAGTCGGATGTTCGCCGCAAGGCTCGATCCGCCGGTGATGTCCTTGATTTTTGCGAGCAAAAACGGCGTCGTTTCCTTGCCCTTGATGCCCTTTTCGTTCGCCTCCGCAATCGCCTCGTCGATCGCTTTGTTGATCGCGTCCGCGTCCATCGAGTATTCCTCCGGAATCGGATTCACGACGAGCATGCCGCCCGGATAGCCGAGCGCCCTCGACGCGTTGATCGCGTCCGCGATCTCCTTCGGATCGTCCGAACGCCACGGCACCTTGATGCCGCTTTTGCGCGTGTAGAACGCCGGAAGCTCATCCGTGCCGAAGCCGATGACCGGAACGCCCTTGGTTTCGAGATACTCCATCGTGAGGTTCAGATCGAGGATGCTCTTCGCCCCCGCGCAGACCACGCACACCGGCGTTTCCTTGAGTTCCTCAAGGTCCGCGGAGATATCCATCGTCGTTTCGGCGCCGCGATGCACGCCCCCGATTCCGCCGGTCGCAAACACGCGGATGCCCGCCGCCGCCGCAACGATCATCGTCGCCGCAACGGTGGTCGCGCCGTCCATTCCCTTCGCGACCAGCATCGGAAGGTCCCTGCGGCTCGCCTTCGTGACGCGGTGCCCTTCTCTGCCGAGATAATCGATCTGTTCGTCGGTCAGCCCCGCGCAGAGCTTGCCGCCGATGATCGCGCAGGTTGCGGGGACCGCGCCGTTCTCCCGGCAGATGCGCTGACAGTTCAGCGCCGTTTCGACGTTCTGCGGGTACGGCATGCCGTGCGAGATGATGGTGCTTTCCATCGCCACGATCGGGCGGTTCGCGCGGATCGCTTCTTCGACCTCCGGCGAAAGGCAAACCAAAGACTGTTCGTTCATAGGACTCCTTGCTGCAAAATCCGAAAAATTGCGCCCGAATTCTGCATTTCTGCTTGTATTATAACACAAGTATGATAAAATAGAAACAGAAATTTCCATGAATTAAGGGGAAAAATCAAATGAAACGAGCTTGCGGCATTCTCATGCACATCACTTCTCTGCCGAGCCGGTTCGGCATCGGCACGCTCGGAAAGGAAGCGTTCGCGTTCGTCGACTTTCTCTCCGCAGCCGGACAGTCGTATTGGCAGATGCTTCCGGTCACACCGACGGGCTATGCCGATTCGCCGTATCAGAGCAGTTCCACCTATGCGGGCAATCCGTACCTGATCGATCTCGACGAGCTGATCGAACGGGGACTTCTGACCGAGGCGGAATGCGACGTCGATTGGGGCGACGATCCCACGCGCGTCGATTACGGCAAGATGTGGGAGCACCGGTTCGACGTGCTCAAGAAGGCGTTCGCGCGGTTCGACCGCAGCGAAATGGCGGACTTCGTCAAGGAAAACGCGTCGTGGCTCGACACCTACGCGCTGTTCTGCGCCGTCAAAGCGCACTTCAACGGTGCGTCGTGGTACGAGTGGCCCGATCCCGACATTCAGGACCGTACGCCGGAGGGCATTGCGCGCTACACCGCGCTTCTGCATGATGAGATCGATTTCCAGAAATTCATGCAGTACGAGTTCGCGTCGCAGTGGGAGGCGCTGCGCCGCTACGCGAACAAGAACGGCATCCAGCTGATCGGCGACCTGCCGATCTACGTCCCGCACGACAGCGCGGACGTCTGGGCGGATCCGGACCTCTTCTACCTCGACGAGAAGCACATGCCCACGCTGATCGCGGGCGTGCCGCCGGATTATTTCTCCGAGCTCGGACAGCTCTGGGGCAACCCGATCTACCGTTGGGACGTCCATGAAGCCGACGGCTTCGCATGGTGGCAGCGCCGCGTCAAGGCTGCGGCAACGCGCTACGACGTTCTGCGCATCGACCATTTCCGCGGCATCGAAAGCTACTGGGGCGTGCCCTACGGCGCAACCGACGCGCGTCCGGGCGCCTGGTACAAGGGACCGGATATGAAGCTCATCAACGCGATCAAGAAAGCCTGCCCGAAGCTGCCGATCATCGCGGAGGACCTCGGCTATCTGACGCCGGAAGTCAAGCGCATGCTCTCGGAGTCCGGCTTCCCCGGCATGCGGATCATGCAGTTCGGCTTCGATCCGTGCGGAAACTCGCGCGAACTGCCGCACAACTACCCCGTGCACAGCATCGCCTACACCGGCACGCACGACAACACGCCGATCATGGGCTGGGTGGAGACCGCGCCCGCGGAATGCGTTGCGTTCGCCGTGGACTACCTCGGGCTTAATGAGCGCGAAGGCATGCCGTTCGGCTTTGCGCGCGGCGTGCTGAATTCGGTCGCGGAGCTTGCGATCCTGCAGATGCAGGACTATCTTGGTTTGGGCGACGACTGCCGCATGAACAACCCGAGCACCACCGGCTGGTGGCGCTGGCGTGCGGAAAAGAAGGACTTCACCGTGGAGCTCGCCGCCCGCATCCGCTACTATGCGCGCATGTCGGCAAGAGCGCCGGAATCCGTCAAATCTCTTTAAAATAGTATCAAACAGCCCCGCAGGCGCGGGGCTGTTTTTGTATGCAGGTGAATTATCTCGTCTTTGCGCTCAGGACGTTCGACCACTGACCGAAGTACGTCATGCTGTCGATCTTCTGATACGAGCGTACGCGCACATAGTAGGTCGTTTTGGATTTCAGGCCCTTGATCGTCTTCGAAGCGGTCTTCCAGTCGTCCACGCGCTCCGTCTTGACGTTCTTTGTGAACGCCGCGTCGGTCGCAAGCTGAATGTCATATCCCGTAAAGTTCTTCGACGCATCCCAGTTGACCGTCAGCTGCTGCTTCCCCGACGTGACGGAAATCAGCTTGCGCGTCGTGATGCGGACCATCGTCTTGAGCGGTCCGATCTCGCCGAGGTTCCAGTTGCCGGAGTTGTCGTTGACGTTGCCGCCGATCTGCTGATTCGCAATCGGATCGAGCCGACGCGCAAAGTATGCCTTGACGCCGTACTGGTAGCGCGATCCGATATAGACTCTGTGATTGCTGTCTGCGCCGTCGATGTACGACGTTTCCGTCGTGTTGTTCCACCGTGCGAAATCCGTCCACTGATTCGTCGTAGTATTCCGCGCGCGGCGATAGATGACGTATCCGGCCGCGCCGTCCACCGGCGCCCACGTGAGCTTGATGCCCTCCGCAACGTTCTCCACGGTCATCCACTCGGTCGCCGGCAGATAGATCTTGAACGACGCGCTGCACGAACCGGTCAGATTGCCGGTGAAGGTCACGAACAGATATCCCGTACCGGGTTTCGTGTTCTCCTTGAACTCGTACGTGTAGTTGGGCGCATCGATCTTCGTGCCGTTTGCGTCCGTCACCGAGAACCGCGGCGTCTGCGCCTTCTTGTTGTAGATCACATACGCGGTCGAACCCTTAAAGCTGACATCGTTTTGGTTCCAGACGATCTTCGCGTTGTTCACCGGAATCGGCGCCGACTGGAAATGCCACTCCGCCTTGAGCAGCGGATCGTTGCCGTCGCTCGTCTGATCATAGCTCTCGTCGATGCGCATGCCGCTTCGATCCTGCGGCGTTCCGTTATAGTACACATCCTTCAGGGAAGTACAGCCGGAGAACGCGGATTCCATGACCTCCGTGACGCTCTTGTAGAACGTGATTTTCTGCAGTTTGGCGCAGTTCCGGAACGCATAGATGCCGAAGTACGTGACGCCGTCCGGAATCGTGATTTCGGTCAGGTTGCTGCAGTTGATAAACGCGCTGCTGCTGATGCTGGTAAGACCGTTCGGGAGCGTGACCTTCTTGATCTGATCGTGATAATCGTACCACGGCGGCAGATCCTCCAAAAAGCCCCACATATTGCCCGTTCCGGTGATCTTCAGTTCGCCGGTGCTTTCGTTGAACGTCCAGGTCAGGTTGTCGCCGCATTCCGGCGAGGAGATATGCCAGAACGCGTCAATCAGCGGTTCGTTGCCGTCCGGCGTCTGGAAATCGCTTCTGTCGATATCGAGGTCGTCGCGATCGATGACGGAACCCTTATAGTACACATCCTTGAGCGACGTGCAGCCGGAGAACGCGGATTCCCTGATCTCCTTGACGCTCTTTGTGAATGTAATCTTCTGCAGGCTGCTGCAGTCGCGGAAGGCAAAGATACCGATATACGTGACGCCGTCCGGAAGGGTTATCTCCTTCAGATTGGAGCATCTGATGAATGCGCAGCTGCTGACATTCGTCAGACCGTTCGGCAGTGTGACCTTTTTGATCTTGTCGCGCAGATCGTACCACGGCGGCATATCCTCCAAAAAGCCCCACATATTGCCCGTTCCGGTGATCTTCAGTTCGCCGGTGCTCTCGTTGAACGTCCAGGTCAGGTTGTCGCCGCATTCCGGTGAGGAGATATGCCAGAACGCCTGAATCAAGTATTCGTTTCCGTTGCGCTCCAGATTCAGCTCTTCACGGTCAGGCACGCCGCCTTTATAAAAAACGTCCTGCAGCGACGAGCAGCCGTCAAACGCATGATGCTCGATGTCCTTTACGCTTGCCGTAAACGTGATCTTTTTGAGCGCGCTGCAGCCCTTGAACGTGCTGACGCGGAAACGCGCCACACCGTCCGGAACCGTGATTTCCGTCACCTTGCTGCAGCCCTCGAATGCGCCGTAACCGATGGAAGTCAGCCCGTCCGGCAGCGTGATCTTCTCAATGGATGCGCGGTAGTCGTACCAACCCGGGGCGCTGTCTACAAAGTCGTCCATGTCGCCGGTGCCCAGGAACGACAGGACATGCTTGTCCAGTTCGTAAACCCACTTGAGATTGTCTCCGCAATAGCCCCATACCGTATCCGCGCTTGCCCGATGCAGCAGGCCCGGCGTCAGAACTGCAACCAAAAACACGGCTGCCAGTAAGATGCAGATTCGTTTTTTCATCGCATATTCCTCCTATGATCGTACATTTTATATTATCATGAATTTCCCCGGTTTGCAACGAAAAAACGCGAAAAACGAAAAAAGAGGCTGCTAACAGCCCCTTTATCGTTCGGATTGGTTCAGGCAGGTTTGCGCCGCAGCAGCAGCGCGGCGATCGCGCCGCCGATCGCGACGCTCATCAAAAGATCCGCGAACAGTCCCCACGAAAGATTCCATTCGCCGAGATACAGGCTCATGCCCGCCCACAGCACAAGCACGGCGGCAGCGGCGGCGATCGCGCCGTACCACCACGCAGCGCGGATGCGGTGCCGTCCGACGACCAGTCCCGCGACGGCAGCCGCGAGCGCTTTGATCACGGTATTGCCGATCGGGATCGCCGATTCGCCGAACCAGCCGAGATAAACAAACAAGGTCAGAAGAAGAATCAGCACGACGGCGGCAAGGATCGCGAACAGCGTCCCCCTGACCGGCACGCGCCACGGAATCTTCTGTTTCTTTCTGCGTGGATAGGACATCATTGCACCCCCTTTGTCCGATTCTATGCGGGGGTGCGGCGGATCATGCGCTATTTCTGCCGCTGCGATGCGACGACGGCATCATAGTCGAACGGTTCGGAAGCAAGCGGCGGATACTTGGATTCGTCGTAATTCCAGTAGAGCCGGCAGCTGTTGCACTGCGCCTTCGTCCACATGAAGCAGTGATAGCGGTGCCGCGGCGTCCATGTCGGATCGAAGACGTACCAGCCGGTGCCGACGTTGACGTGCACCCAGTAGTGCCGCGTACGCCAGCGGTACGTCTTGACGCGCTCGACCGACAGGTACTGCATATCGGTTTCGTCGAGCAGTGCGCGCGTGACGGAATAGATGTTGAAGCAGTCGCCCTTGCCGTAGGTGAAGCCGTCGTACGCCGCCTTGCGCCAGTCGGTGTAGTTGTGGTTCGAGCCGTTGACGTACGAGACGTGCTTCTGTACATAGTCGAAAATCGCCTTGAGCTTCTCCGCGTCCGTCATATCGGGCGTGGTGATCTCCGCCATGACCGCTTTCGCGATCTCTTTGATCTGTTCCTCCGTCACCGTCTGTTCGATCAGCGTATAGGTGCATTCGCAGACCGTTTCGTTGCCGCTCAGGTCGACCGCGCGATACACGACGCGATAGCTGCCCGCCTGATAGGTCGCTACCTCGGACTGCACCGTGACCTCCAGCCGTCCGTCGACCTTGTCCTCGGCAAAGACCTCCCGGAAGTACGCGATCGGTTCGTTCACATAACAGGTGCGGTCGATGACGCCGTAGATGCTCGGCGCCTCAAGGTCGGCGCGCAGCACGACCGTGCGCGAGCGCGTTGCGCGGTTGCCGTACGCGTCTTCGGCGACGACGGTGAGCGTCTGCTCCCCCTCCGTCCCCCAGTCGGGCATGGTCGAAAACGTCATTGTGACGTCGGAGATATCGCTCGCCTCGAAGAAATCCTCCGGCGTATAGCTGTGCTTCGTATAGAATTCCGTACCGGACGGCAGGTTCTTCTCCAGCAGGAGCGGCGCCGTCGTATCGACGACGGTGATCACGAGCGTCTGCGCAACGCCGTGCGCCACGATCCCGACCGGATAGCTGCCCGGTACGCTCGGAACGAACGGCTCGACGGTGATCTCATCGCCCTCCGAATTCTCAAAATCCGCCGCCGTCAGCGGTTCGAGCCGCGCTTCCACGGTCTTTGCGCGCACGCCGGAGATCAGCAGCGACGCGGAGACGTCCGTTTGGTTGCCGCCTTCGTCCGTGATGCGCACGATCAGCATCTGCACGTCGCGCCGGTCGTAATCCGGCTTGGTGAGGAACGTATAGGTCAGGTCCGTTTCGTCGACCGCGCCGGTGATGCAGTCCTCGGCCTGCACGGTCTCGTTCGGCTGCAGATGCAAAAACAGCCCCTGCGCAACGGGCGCAACGGTGTCGGCAACGGTCATCTCGCTGACGGAATGCAGACCGTCTTCGGTCGTGACGGAAACCTTCGTCGTGCCGACATGGTGCATGCACGCCGGATCGATCGGCTCGTCAAGCGCGCCGGAAACGCCGTCCAAGAGGAAGTCTTCGACCGTCGGAACCTCGGCTCCGGCTTCGAGCGTCAGCTCCGGATGCGTGGCGCGCACCGAGATATGCACGTTCACGGCGCTCTTGTTGTTCGAGGAATCCCTGAGCCGGATCTCGACCGTCGCTGCGTTTTCGCAGGTGAAATCCGGCTGTTCGGCAAAGGTCAGCTGCACAACGTCGGCGTCTTTGATGTTCTTCACGAACGCATCCGGTCCGTACGAACCGCCGACCGCAACTTCGCGATCGACCGGCTCCGCCGTCGGCGCAACCGTGTCGCGCACATGCAGCACGACCGGCGTCAGAAACTTCCCGAGATAGAGGCGCATGACGTGCCAGCCGAGCGCCGGTTTCGGTCCGTCGATGTCGAGCGACGCCTCGCGCGCGGTGAAGTCCGACGCTTCCGCCTTGGAGCCATACTCGATCGTGACGAGCGGACGCACGCCGCGATAGTGGATCAGCACGGCGGCAAGCAGCACAAAAACAGCCCCCGCGATCCAGAGAATCATGCGGCGCGCCTTGTTCCGTTTTGTCTGCCGTTCCTGTTCCATCCGTGAAAAAAGCCCGGAATCACTTCCGGGCGCTTAGAAAAAACGCAATCAGTCGCGAACTTCTTCTTCCATCGTGTTCTCAACGCCCGCATCCTCAACCTGCGAGATCGCGCCGCGCGCAAAGACGAGCTTGACCTTGTCGGGACCGACGGAGAGAACGATCACGTCGTCCTTGATCGAGGAAATGGTGCCGTAGATGCCGCCGATCGTGCGGACACGGTCGCCCTGCTTCAGCGAGCTGAGCATATCCTTGACCTTCTTATCGCGACGGCGCTGCGGAATGACCATGACGACCAGCATCACGACGACGAGCGCGATCGGCAGAAGGAGCATCGTCCAGTTGCCGCCGAGACCGCCCTGCGAACCGGAACCGCCGGACGCGCCGGTCAGACAGCTCAGTCCGGAAACATCCGCATTCAGAATAGAAATAGCTGCATTGAGAAACATATGTTTTCATCCTTTCCTGTGACTTTCCTTATTATACGAAATAACCCGCGGTTCGTCAAGTCTTTCGAATGTGAAAACTTTGGGACGCAACAGGAAAAGGAGGCGTGCAAGCCTCCTTTTCGAAAATCAGAAATGCATCAGCCGCTGCGTCCGTTGGACGACCTTCTTTCCGTCCCGCTTCATGCGACGCGGAATGTCGGGATACAGCGTACACATCGCGGTTGCCGCCGCGGCCGCGCCGACCGCCATTCCGATACCCATCATTGCCATTCGCATCCGATCACCTCTTTCTTTTTTGAGGTTAGTATGCGACGGTTTGCGGGCGTTTATTCCGTCTTGGCGGCTTCCTCTTTTTGCTGTTTTTTCGCACGATAGTCCGCGATCGCCGCCTGCACCGCTTCCTGCGCAAGCACCGAGCAGTGAATCTTCACCGGCGGAAGTCCTTCGAGCGCCTCGACCACTGCTTCGTTCGTGAGCTTTTCCGCCTCCGAAAGCGGCTTGCCCTTAATCATTTCGGTTGCCATCGAGCTCGTCGCGATCGCCGCGCCGCAGCCGAATGTCTTGAACTTCACGTCCTCGATGACCTCGTCGTCGTTGATTTTCAAAAACATCTGCATGATGTCGCCGCACTTGGCGTTGCCGACCATGCCCATTCCGTCCGCGTCGGGGATCTCTCCGACGTTGCGCGGATGCTGAAAATGATCCAAAACCCGTTCCGAATACTGCATTACTCTACTCCTCCTTTGGGATAAATCGGTGACATATCTCTGAGCCGCTGAACGATCGGCGGCAGAACCTCGAGCACATAGTCGATCTCTTCTTCGGTCGTGAACTCCGAAAGCGTCATGCGGAGCGAGCCGTTCGCCTCCTCGTGCGAAATGCCCATCGCGAGCAGCACGTGCGACGGATCGAGCGAGCCGGACGTGCACGCCGAGCCGGACGACGCCGCGATGCCCTTGAGATCGAGCATCAGAAGGATGCTTTCGCTTTCGATGTAGCGGATGCCGAAGTTGACGTTGTTCGGCAGGCGCTTCAAGCGGTCGCCGTTCAGATGCACCGTCGGGATCCGTTCTTCAACGCCCGCGATCAGCTTGTCCCGCAAAGCCGTCATCTTTTTCATGTTCGCTTCGAGGTTTTCCGTCTGAATCTCCAGCGCCTTCGCAAGACCGACGATGCCCGGCACGTTCTCCGTGCCCGCGCGCTTTTTATTCTCCTGCCCGCCGCCGGTGATCATCGCCGGAACGCGGACGCCCTTTTTGATATAGACCGCGCCGACGCCCTTGGGACCGTGGAACTTGTGCGCCGTCAGCGTTAAAAGGTCGATGTTCATGTCCTGCACGTCCATCGGGATGTGCCCGATCGCCTGCACCGCGTCGGTGTGGAACAGCACGCCCGCCTCGCGGCAGACCGCGCCGATCTCCTTGATCGGTTCAATCGTGCCGACCTCGTTGTTCGCCGTCATGATCGAAACGAGAATCGTCTCGGGACGGATCGCGGCACGTACCGCTTCGGGATCGACAAGCCCGTTTTCGTCGACGTCGAGGTACGTCACGGTCGCAAGTCCCTTGTCCTCCAGTTCCTGCAGCGTGTGCAGGATCGCATGGTGCTCGATCTTCGACGTGATGATGTGGTTGCCCTTTTTGCGGTACGCCTGCGCCACGCCGCGCAGGATCATGTTGTCGCCCTCGCTGCCGCCGCCGGTGAAATAGATTTCACTCGGGTTTGCCGCATTCAGGCACTTCGCTACGGTGCGCCGCGCGTCGTCCAGCCCTTTGTGCGCGTCGCGCGCGAAGCCGTGGAAGCTCGACGGATTGCCGTAGAACTCGGTATAGTACGGGATCATCGCCTCGATGACCTCCGGCAGCACCTTGGTGGTTGCCGCATTGTCAAGATAAACGTGCATGTTCGATCCTCTTTTTCTGTTCGATATGATCCTCGGTAAGTTCGCCGATCGTTGTTTCATCCAGCACGGCATTGATACGGCTCTGCAGCTTTAAAAACAGCGGACGCGCCGAGCAGGTGCAGGCGTTTTCGCAGACATTGCCTTCGGTGCCGACGCAGTCGACCACGTCGGTGCTGCCCTCCAGCGCGCGGAGCACCTCGCCGACCGAAATCCTCTGCGGCTCCCTCGTCAGCGCATAGCCGCCCGTCTTGCCGCGCACGGTCGCAACGATGCCCGCGGCTTTCAGCGAACGCATCAGCTGTTCGAGATACGCCTCCGAAATGCCCTGCTCCGCCGCAACCGCCGACAGCGATACGGGACCTTCCCCGTAATGCTTCGCCAGCTCGACGACGGCCCGTAAGCCGTATGTGCCTTTGGTTGAAAACTTCATCTTAAATCCCTACCGTTTCACTCGGCTTTTATCATAAAGATATTGTTCCCAAAAGTCAAGTGTTTTACTCGCCTTTACAAAATATACTTTTTCTGTTACAATAAAATTAAACCTTTGGATATGCGGGAAAGGAGAACAACATGCGCGAATGCACGAACGATCCGTTCTATGCGTTGATCAAAAAGCACGACCGGTGTGTCGTCGAATACTGCATCATGGAGAGCGGCGCGCCGCACCGGGGCGAAGCGTCGCACCGGGATGCGGTGCTGTTTGCGATGCTGAAGATGATCGAACGCAGTATCGAAGAAGACCTCGAAACGGAAGCAGCATATGACGTCTCCGTGCCGCTGTTTCCGTGGACGCTCGATATCGCAAAGGCGGAAGCCGCGCCGATCGATCCCGCCGCGCTTCTGTTCGTGCCGAAGATCCTGCGCACGGACCGGAATGGAGTGGTGTTCTACGATGCCGACTGGGAGCCGAACGATGAGAATTGCGGCGGTCGGATCCCGTACTGGTACGCCTTTCTGGAACCGCCGCACGGCACGCACGACACACCGGACGATCTGCGCGAAATCAACGCCGCGCTGTTCCCGCAGGGCACGGACGCGCTGGAAGCGTATGAATGGACCGCGAACTGGTCGAACTATTTCGACGCCGGTCACGAATGGTGGGGCGCTTTGTGCTGTACCGTGTACGATGCGCATCTGAACCGCTATGTTGCGATGTTTGCTTCCGCAACGGATTGAATGAGGGATCCCGTATGATTCGAACAGTTGACGATGCCGCAGAAAAGCGCCGGATTGCGCGTGAAATACTGGAAGCGCTTCCCGAGTGGTTCGGCATTGCAGAGGCGCGGGAGGACTATATCCTCAAAAGCGCAGACGAAACCATGGTCGCTTCCTTTGATCAGGACGCGCCGAACGGTTTTCTCTGCCTCAAAGAGAGCGGAAAGGATACCGTCGAGCTTGCGGTCATGGGCGTTCGCAAAGAGTACCACCGAAAAGGGATCGGGACAGGGCTCTTTGAAGCCGCGAAGGAAATCGCCGTCGAAAAGGGCTACTCCTTTTTGCAGGTGAAAACCGTACAGATGGGACGCTATGAAGAATACGACCGCACGAACCGGTTCTATCAAAGTCTCGGGTTCAAGGAATTCGAAGTGTTCCCGACGCTTTGGGATGCGAACAACCCCTGCCAGATCTATATCATGTCGATCGAGTGAGGATATCCATATGCAAATCATCATCAAGACAATGGAAACCGATGCGGAGATCAAGGGCAAGGCGTTTGTGCATTGGTCCTGCTGGCACGAGGCGTACGCGGGAATCGTCAGTCCGGCGTATCTTCAAAAGCTGACGCTCGAAAAATGCGAACAGATGGCGTTTCAATGGCGGGACAGTATCCTTGTTGCAAAGGACGGCGCGCGCGTCGTGGGCTTTGCAGGCTTTGGCGAACACAACGCGAACACCGGCGAGCTCTTTGCGCTGTATGTTCTGAAGGAATACCGCGGCACCGGCGTCGCAAAAAAGCTGCTGGATGCGGCGCTCGAAAGGCTCGGCGATTACTCTGCGATCGGACTTCGGGTGCTCAAGGAGAACCCGCGCGCAATCCGCTTTTATGAGAAAAACGGCTTTGTGCGGACCGGCGAGGAGCAGTTCCTCCCCTCCGTCGGCGCGGCGGAAATGCGGATGATGCTGAAACGATAACAAAAGAAACGCAAACGGGAGAGGCAAACGCCTCCCCCGTCGTTTTGTTTCGGGTTTACAGAGCCTGATCGATGAACTGCGCGATCAGCGCCTTCGGACGCGCGCCCGCGCTCTGATCGAGAACGTCGCCGTCCTTGAACAGAACGAGATTCGGGATCGAGCTGATCCGATACTTCTCGCAGAGCTCCGGCTCCTCGTCGACGTTGACCTTCATGAATGCAACCTTGCCTTCGTATTCGTCCGCAAGCTGCTCAATGAACGGCGCGACCATGCGGCACGGACCGCACCAGGTCGCCCAGAAATCCACCAGAACGGGAAGCTCGCCGTTGATGACTTCGTTGAAGTTTTCTTTTGTGCCTGTGATGATGTTTGCCATTGGTTTTGCTCCTTTCTGTACTTACAATCATTCTTCCTCGGGAACGACCGCGATATGCAGCTCTTCAAGCTGTTTTGCGTCTACCGGATCGGGAGCGTTCGTCAGCGGGCAGGATGCGTTCTGCACCTTCGGGAACGCGATGACGTCACGGATCGATTGCGCGCCGCAGATCAGCATTGTCACGCGGTCGAGCCCGTACGCCAGTCCGCCGTGCGGCGGCGTGCCGTACTTCAATGCTTCGAGCAGGAACTTGAACCGCGCTTCCGCCTGTTCCTTCGAAAGACCGATGACGTCGAACATCTTTGCCTGCAGCTCGGTCGAATGGATACGGATCGAGCCGCCGCCGATCTCGTTGCCGTTCAGCACGATATCGTACGCCTTGGCGCGAACCTTGCCGGGATCGGTGTCGAGTAGCGGCAGGTCCTCGTCCATCGGGCTTGTGAACGGATGGTGCATCGCGACGAAGCGGTTCTCCTCCTCGCTCCACTCCAGAAGCGGGAATTCGGTCACCCACAGCAGGTTGTACTTGTTCGAATCGATGAGCCCCAGCTTGTCGCCGA